>JACCDP011393624.1_pt1 | contig 23136 bp, 22 predicted proteins | sample 7445841 | NCBI WGS metagenome assembly JACCDP01 (sample SAMN15323441, study PRJNA562643) | freshwater metagenome | isolation source: river surface water | place: USA:Blue River Watershed | collected 2017-08-17
AGGGGCTCCTCCTTGCAACTGGTGCACTGCAGCGCGGGCACTTCTTGCTGAAGAGTGGTCGGCACGGTGATCGCTACCTAGAGAAGTGGGCACTCCTGCAACATCCAGACGCTGCGGCAGAGGTCTGCCGCCTCCTCGCCGACCGCGCGCTCGCCGTTGCTGCGGCCGCTGCGATTGAGATCGACCTTGTTGCTGGTCCCACCACTGGTGGCGTGCTGCTCGCCTATGAGATTGGTCGCCTTCTCGGCGTGCGCGGCATCTTCGCCGAAGAGGTTGCGGGCGACGCTGGCGCGGTTCGCCGCGAGTTTCGCCGTGGCTTTCATATTCCGCCGCGCGCACGCGTGCTGATGGTGGACGACATCCTGACCACGGGGGGTTCGCTCCAGGCGCTACTGCCTCCGCTTTTAGCTGCAGGGGCGCACCCAGTTGCTGCGGCGGTCGTCGCGAGTCGCTCACCAGAACTACGAACGCTTGAGATTCCTGGGCGTGAGTCGATCCCGCTCATTGCGGCACTGACGCTCAACCTCCCAACGTATGAGGCGAGCGCCTGTCCGCTCTGCGCGGCGGGTGAACCGATCGGTGCGCCGGGGAGTAGCGGCCGCTAGTCGGCGTCGATCTCCTTGATCGCCGCGTCAAGTTCTGCGGCGCCGATCACCCCTTCAAACGAGTGGATGACGATCCCGTTGCTGTCTACTGTGTAAATCCACGGCTCAACAGGGAGCCGCCAGGCGCTCGCCGCCCCGTTCGCCTGAAGGCGCATGTTGGCGTCAAGGGTTGGGATCATGCGCTCGCCGTTCCACTCCATGATGTACGGCTCAACGTGAATGATGAGCGCCCCTGGGTGACGCTCCGCCGCCGCCTTGACCACGTCCATGATTGGGCCGCATGCCTGCGAGACGCAGAAGGCGGGTGAGGCGAAGACCATCACAAATGGCGTCCCTGCCGCGAGTAGATCGGCCGCTGAGTATCTGTAGAGACGCGCAAGTGGTGATGGATCGGTACTGATGCCGGCGAGCCCATGTTCGCTTGTTGCCGCTGTTGGTGTTGCCACCGTTGGTGCGGCGTCGCCCGGTCGTAGCGCGATCCCTTCTGGCCAGATCTGCGCCGCAAAGCGAACGGAGACGGCGGCACCGGTTGCGTCCGTGCCGTTGATGGAGAGGCCGAGCTCTTCTGCGCCGGCTGGAATCTCTGCTGGGCCAATGAAGAAGCCGCGAATATCCTTTATTGACCAGGTGAATAGAATCTCAATCTTTGTGGCGAGCGGTGTGCAGCCATCAGCGGTGAGGTTGAATGTCTCTGCACTCAGTTTCCAGCCCGGTCCACCGAGCGGGAAGCCATCAGCATCAACCAGGCTAAGTAGAAGCCGATTCTCGCCAGGGGCGAGGTCGCTATTCGCCAGCAGTGGGATCGGTCCGCTGCTCGTTGTCTTCCCTGCGACTGGCCACTCACTGATGCAGCCGTTTCGCGTGCTCTGTGGGGCGCCACTTCCGGATGGCGATGGCGATGCGGGGGTGCCACCGCCGCATGCGGCGACTAGTAGGAGTGTCGCGATAAAGGGGACGCTTCTCATAAACCGACTCTACCGCAGGTTTGGCGATTGCCGCGTATCATTACGGTAATGCAGAGTTTCCGACGACTACTCAAGACACTCCTCGGTGCCACAATCGGGCTCGTCGTGATTGGCGTCATCGTACGCGCCACCGATTCAGGAATGGGCTGCCCCGATTGGCCACTCTGCTACGGACAGATCATCCCGCCGCTCGACGACTACAAGGCGTGGCTTGAGTGGATTCATCGCACCGTTGCAGCGCTGATTGGCCTTATTGCACTCGGTGTGGTTGCCGCCGCATTCAGATGGATCAAGGGGCGTCACTCGCTCCAAGGGGCGTCGGTTGCGCTGCTCGGCCTCGTGCTCTTCCAGGCGTGGCTCGGTCGTCAGACGGTTCTTGAGTCCAACTCTGGCGCCTCCGTCACCGCACATCTCGCCACGGCGATGGCCTTCCTCGGACTCCAGGTCTGGGTGCTGGCGCGAAGTGGGTACCCGGAGCGGATCGGCAGCATTCTGCAGGCGCGCGGCGCCGTGGTGGCGCCGATCATCGCCGCCGGTGCCGTCTATGCACTCCTCCTCTTCGGATCAAACGTCACCGCAACGGATACTGGGCTCCTCTACCCAGATTGGCCGCTGATGGGCGGGACGCCCTTCCCGCCGATTACCGCCGTATCAAGCCCGCAGGTGGTGCACCGCTATGCCGCGGCGATCGTTGCGCTGATCTTGATCTCCGCCTACTGGATCGTGCGCCGTGAGGCGGGGAGCCCACGTCAGACGCGTCAGCTTCTTGGCGCAGCGCTCGGCCTCTTCGCGGTGCAGTGCGTCATCGGTGCGCTGCAGATCTTCACCAAGCTTGCGCCATGGACGCAGACGCTTCACGTCGCCATTGCGTCAGTGATCTGGGCGCTGACCGTTGGCGCGGCAGCTATCTCCCTCCTTGAGGCGCGTGCCTCAAATGTTGGGGGTGGCGATGGAACGAGTGGCGCAAAGAGGGGGCGACGGGAGCAGATCAGCGCCTACATTTCGTTGACCAAGCCACGCATCGTTGAGTTGCTACTCATCACCACCATCCCAGCGATGTTCCTGGCCGCGCGTGGTCTCCCTTCAATCACGCTGATGATCTGCACGCTGATCGGCGGCACGTTAAGTGCAGCGAGCGCGAACGTCTTCAACTGCATCATTGACGTTGACATTGACTCGCGCATGGCGCGCACTGCGAGTCGCCCACTCGTTGCGGGGACGATCGGTGTCGGCTCGGCGCTGCGCTTCGCTGCGCTACTTGGTCTTGCGAGTTTCCTCTTTTTAGCACTCACCACCACCGCGATGGCCGCCTTCCTCTCACTCCTAGCGCTCGGCTTCTACGTGCTGATCTATACGTTGATTCTGAAGCGCTCCACGCCGCAGAACATCGTGATCGGCGGCGCCGCTGGCGCGCTGCCGCCAGTGATCGGCTGGGCGGCGGTGACGGGTGATCTCACCCTTGCGCCGATCCTCCTCTTTGCGCTCGTCTTCTACTGGACGCCGCCGCACTTCTGGGCGCTCGCACTTCGGATCGGCCCCGACTACGCCGCCGCTGGTGTGCCGATGCTCCCAGTGACCGCCGGCGCGCCAGAGACGGCGCGACAGATCTGGCTCTACACGATCCTGCTTGTGACGATGAGCCTCATCCTCTGGGCGGTTGCCGGAATGGGGAGCGTCTACCTTGCCGTTGCGCTGATCTTCGGAGGGATATTTCTCTTCCGTGCTTGGCGCCTGCGGAGCGAAGTACTTGGTGAAGGGCTACTGCGCGGCGCATCGCGCCTCTATCGATTCTCGATCACCTATCTGACGGTGATCTTTGCGGCGATCGCGATCGACGCGATGCTGCCGCGCTAACGGCGACTACTCGCCGCTGACTGCTTCTTCGCTCGCCCTGAAGGGTCAACGCGTGCGAGCCAGAACTGCACCTGCGGCCCAATAGTGAAGGCGAACCAGATCGTGCCGAACCCGAATGTTCCGCCGAGCAGGATCCCGATGATGCCGACGACGATCTCAATGATTGTGCGCACGATCCAGATTGGTCGTCCAGTGAGGCGGTGGAAGCCGGTCATCAGGCCGTCGCGTGGACCAGGGCCATTGCCACTCCCGATATAGATCCCGGATCCGAGTCCTACCAGCGCGGTACCGATCACCGTGAGCGCAACCGCAACGGGGAGGTTTTGGTTGAGCACCTCTTTCGCTGGCACACCGAGCAGGCGCATGGCGTTCAGTGTCAGGTCCATGACGAAGCCGATGACGACGATGTTAGAGATGGTGCCGAGGCCTGGCGTCTGGCGGATCGGAATCCAGAGCAGGATCACGAAGAGGCCGCTTAGCTGCGCCGCTTGGCCAATCGTGATGCCGAGCTTGTAGCCGAGACCCTGATGCAGGATCTCCCACGATGGGAGTCCGATCCCGCTGTTCACCATCAGCGAGAGGCCAACGGCGAAGATCGCCTGACCGAGGATGGATTGCGGGAAGCGACGCAGCGCGTCACCGCTGATTGCTTCGGCGACCCAGTTGCTGCGCGGTGCGGCCATAGCTCCTCGCTTCAGCTCGCCGCTGCGGCGCGGCGGAGTCGGTCGGCGATTGCCAGCCCGAGTCCCGGCTCAGGATACGGGGTGGCCAGGATCGCCGCCTTCCCAGGTGCCACCTCACGAAGGGCAGCATCCAGTCTATGTAGGGCATCGAAGAGTTTCGCCGCCGCCACAACGGGATTGAGCGACTCACTGAGCGCCACCTCAGCAACGATCTGCACCCCAGCGGCCGCTGTGCGGAGTTCAGCTAGCGTCTCCGCATCTGGTGCCAAGAGTGCAACGTGGGTGATGCCGGCAAGGTCCGGCGCGTCAGCACTGATGATGCGGAGCGGCGCGCGTGGCGCGTAGTGCGATGCGCTCATCCCAGGAGCTGCGGCTGGAGCGTCAGCCGAGTTTGTGGCGCTGAGTGGCGCGTCAAGCAGCGGACCGAACGGTGCGAGGAGTGTGGCGATCGTCTCGCGCGGCACGCCGCCTGGACGGAGCAGGCGCGCCGGCTCACCAGGGACGAGTGAGACGACGCTTGATTCCACGCCAACGCGCGTTGCGCCACCGAGCAGCACCGCATCAATGCGTCCGTCGAGCTGCTCCAGCACATGTTCCGCCGTGGTGGGGGAGAGCTGACCAAAGAGGTTGGCGCTCGGCGCCGCGATCGGCGTTCCGCCGGCGCGGATCAGCGCGCGCGCAAGATCGTGATCAGGGAGCCGCACGCCAACGGTTGGGAGGCCAGACCGAACGAGTCCTGGGATGCGTGGTGCTGCAGGCGCGACGATCGTTAGCGGCCCCGGCCAGAGGGCGTCGGCGAGGAGCGTGACGCGCGGATCTTCGAGTGCGGCGGGGGAGAGGACGAGTGAGAGATCGGCACGGTCGGCGATGTGCACGATGAGCGGATCAAAGGTCGGTCGTCCTTTCGCTTCGAAGATGCGCGCGATTGCGATTGGATCAAGCGCATTGGCGCCGAGTCCGTAGACCGTCTCAGTGGGGAAGGCGACAAGGCCACCAGCACGCAACAGTGCCGCCGCGCGCGGCAGTGACTCTGCAGCGGAGGTTGCTGTTCGTGCACGGAGCTGCTCTGTCTTCATGCGTGCATCATCGCGACGGCTGGATCGTGAGCGTGATCGGCGCGTGATCTGAGGGGAGCGCCCCCTTCCGTTCTTCGCGATCCACGCTGTACGAGAGCAGCGCCCCTGCGCTCGGTGATGCGAGCAGGTGATCGATACGCATCCCATGACCGCGATGGAAGGCGCCACCGCGATAATCCCACCAGGTGAATGCGGGCGGCTCGCCCTTGAGGGCGAGCGCGCAGGCGGTGTCGACCACTCCCGCATCCAGGATGGCGGTGAGTGCGGCGCGCTCCTCAGGCGAGACATGCGTTGCACCAGTCAGCGCCACAGGATCCCAGACATCGGCGTCAGTTGGGGCAACGTTGAAGTCGCCACCAAGGATGAGCGGCGAAGACTTCAGTGTCTCTTGCGACCAGAGGGTGAGCGCCTTCATCCAGCGCAGCTTCGCCCGCCAGTAGCCGCTCGCAACCTCACGGCCATTCGGCACATAGACACTGGCGAATGTGACCCCGCCACACTGCGCCGCAATCAAGCGTGGCTCGTCCATCAGGTCCGGATCCTCTCCCTCTGCAGGGCTCACTGCGCCGCTCGCGGCTGTTGGGAGGCCGAGTGTTGGCGTCACAAGGCCGATCCGCGATGCGATCAAGACGCCGTTACGTCCACCAGCGCCGATCGCCTCCCACGCGTATCCGCGTGAGGTGAAGATTTCTGCAGGGACCTGCTCGGGGTTGCACTTCGTCTCCTGCAGTAGTAGGACGTCAGGCGGCGTGCGATCCAAAAAGGCGGCGAGTCGCTCGGCGCGCGCGCGGATGCCGTTGACGTTCCATGAGGTGATGGAGAGATTCGCTGCGCTCACGCGCGTGCCTTAGGTGCGCGGGCCGTTGAGAATTGCGCCGATCATCCCTTCGGTAGCGCTTGCACCTGCACCGGGCTCCGCCTCAAGGCTCACCGTGATGCTGGCGCTCTTCAGCGCGGCGAGCGCACGATCGAGTGCTGGCTCTGCAACGGCAAGGTGCACCACGCCATCCTCGCTCTCCGGGCTTCCAACGATCCCCTCCACGGCGATGCTTGCCGCGGCGAGTGCCGCCGTTGCAGTGGCGAGACTCCCTGCGGCGGGCTTCAGGTGGATCGTGAACCAGTGACTCATGAGCGCATCCTAGCGCGCGGCGGCACTGTTCGGCGCTGCTCCAGAGATCACCAGCGTGCGCTGCTGGTCGCCGAGGGTCACCTCAATAAGCAGTTCGCTGCGTAGCGCGCGACGACCATCGGCCGGATCACGCTGTGGGCCGAGTGGCTGCACTGTGGCGTTCACGCTCCCCACGGTGTAACTCCCGAGCGGCGGATCGGAGCTCCACCAGCTACTAATTGATGGGGTGCCACCAGTGCGTGGCGCGGAGAGGAGCGAGAGTTGAAGTCGTCCGTCAACTGCTGGCGCAAAGAGGGCAACTTCGTCTCGGCCATCTGCGTCTCGATCCCAAACGGTCAGGCTGATTTCGCTGAGTGCAGCGGTGGACGTGCCCACGAGCTGTGGCACACCAAGCACTGGATCCTGGATCCGCTTCCCCACCCACTTGCGTTTCTCTGAGAGGGCGATCCAGATTCCGCTCTGTCCACCACCTGTAGCGATTACGCTGGCGGGTGTTGGTGCGCTGATGACAAGATCGCTACTTCCGTCACCATTTACGTCTGCGGTTATAGCGTCCATCTGCGTTGCGTCAATCCCAGAGGCGGCAAGGTCGGTCACGCTCCAGATGTTGTCGCGCCAGAGGTAAGCGTCGTTGCGTCGCTCAATCGATCCCATCCTCGCACTCACCACTGGAAGTCCGGTGAGGGGATCCGTGGTGTTCCAAACGCGGAGCGTGGCGATCTCGGGGAAGAGGTCGCCATCAAAGTCGCCACGGAACTCGCTGAGCTGATCGCCGACGCTTGACCAGCCGTCTGGGAGTGACCAAGGATCAGTGAACGGATCAAGCTCATCGTCAGCCGGCGCTGGTTGATAGATCGCAATACTTGGTCCGTAGAACCTGCGGATCAGCCCTTCAAACGACTCACCATCTCGGGCGCAGCGTCGCGCATTCTGCTGAAAGAGGTGGAAGCGGGTGTAATACTTAGCGCAACCTTCGCGGTAGGCTCCTGCGCGGTACCCAGTGTGCGCAAAGCCCTTATTCTTGCCACTCGTCCTCCAGATAGTGAGCGGCCAGATCGCTTCAATAGCGGAGCGGATGAGCGGGAGTCGAGCGACAAGCCCCTTCCTGACGCGAGCGGCATCCGACTGCTCCGCCTTCGTTGTTGCGTCGCCGCGGTAGAGCTGGAAGGAGGTGGTGGAGCCGACATCAAAACAGTCACCATTCTTATCTTTTCGACTCTTGCTTGGGTGCGTGATGTACCACCAGGCGAACTGCTTAACGATCTGTGCTGCTGAGAGGAGCTGCGCGCGATGCGTCTCATTTGGACCCCACTCATTGATTACGACGCGCTCTACGTAGGTCTTGAAGTTCACCTTAACCCGCGTCCCCATCTTCAAGCTGCGCCCCTTCTTGATCGGGATGTGCACCCAAATTGTCTCCGGCGGCTTCGTCATGGAGGTCCATGGCGTGCACCGGTACGGCGCCGCAGCAGCGGTAGCCGCGCGTTCTCCAGCGATCGGCCCAGAGGCCGGAATGGCGACGAGCGAAAGGATCAGCGCAACGAAGGCCGCGCGTTTACAGCTCCGCAACGGCTCCCTCACCCTGCTTGCCACGCAACGGAATCTCTTCAATCAGCGTTGCGGCAACAAGCGCAATAAGGCTTGCCACCACGGCGAGCCAGAAGATCGAGCCGATCGCGTCGGCGATCCCCGCCTTGATCGCGTTGAAGAAGGCTTCTATGTATTCAGCTGGGATCAGTGCGAGGAGGGCGGGGTCAAACTGACCACCAACGTTCGTCAACTGATCAAGATTGCCGCCTGCTGCGGCGAAGAATGGACCAAATGTTCCCGCTGGTGCCGCAGCGGCGAGCTCCTTGGGGATCGTGGTCGCGATCTGTCCACCGAAGTACGAGCCGACGATGGCGAGTCCAACGGAGCCGCCGACCTGGCGGAAGAAGGTGAGGTTGGAGGTTGCCGCGCCGAGGAACTTAAACGGCACCGCATTCTGCACCACAATGGTGAAGACGGAGAGGGTTGGCCCAACGCCGAGTCCGGCGAGGAACATCCAGCCGCGTAGCACCCACGGATCAGTGTCTGCCTTGATGCTGGTCAAAAGGAGCGACCCTACCGTGACGAGCACGATGGCGCCGAGGATCAGCGACTTGTAGCGACCGCGTCGCGCTACCAGTAACCCTGCACCAACTGAGCTGATGATCACGCCGAGCAGGAGCGGGAGCGTGGCATAGCCAGAGTTGGTCGCCGTCTCACCGAGCACGGTCTGGAAGTAGCGCGGCAAGAAGATGATCGAGGCGAAGAAGCCGATTGAGGCGAAGAAGGTCGCCGTTGCTGCCGCCGCGAAGGTGCGGTTCTTGAAGAGTTCGAGCGGGATGATCGGCTCGTCCGCCTTCGCCTCAATGAAGAGGAAGAGGCAGAGGATGGCGAGACCCGCTGCGATCAGCCCTGCCACCTCTGGGGTGGCGAAGGCGTTGTTCTGCACGTTGGTCAAGCCAATGAGCACTGGAATAATGCCGGCGGCGAAGACGATCGCGCCGAGGAAGTCGATCTTCTGGTTCGGTCGCCCCTTAATCGTTGGAAGCTCGAGCAAGATGATCGCAATGCTCAGCAGGCCGATCGGCAGGTTGACGTAGAAGATGAGGTGCCAGCTGAACGTGTCGGTGAGCCAGCCACCGAGCGCCGGACCAACCAGGCTGGAGAGGCCGAAGACCGCGCCGAAGAGTCCCTGGTAGCGACCGCGCTCCTTTGCGCTGAAGAGGTCGCCGATCGTTGCGAGTGCAATTGGGAAGAGCGCACCTGCGCCGAGCCCCTGGATGCCGCGGAAGAGGATCAGCTGCTCAATGTTCTGTGAGAGGCCGGCGAGTGCCGAGCCAACAAGGAAGAGTCCGACGCCAATGAGGAGGAGCGGCTTGCGGCCGTACATGTCGGAGAGTTTGCCGTAGATCGGTACGGTGACGGTGCTCGCGAGGAGATAGATCGTCACAACCCACGTATAGAGATTTGCACCGTTGAGTTCAGTAATGATCTGCGGAAGTGCGGTCCCAACAATGGTCTGGTCGAGCGCGCCCAAGAAGAGGGCGAGCATGATCGCCACGACGATGCCCTGCTTCGCGCGCTTGGAGAGATCCTCACCAGCGTGGTGGCTTGAGGCGGGACTCGCCTTGCTCGGGCGCGAAGTGCTACGTCGTGCGGTTGCCATGGGGACCTCCTGATTCACGCCTCTGCCACATGCTGCGGTAGTTCACGTTGCAACCATCATACTCTTCGCTTCGCTGGCTGTCCTCACGCGCTAGGGTTGCCTCATGAAGATCGGCATCGTCATTGAGGGGCAGATGGGCCTCACCTATGCGCAGCAACTCGCTCTTGCACAGCGAGCTGAGTCACTCGGCTTCGACGCCTTCTATCGCACCGATCATTATGAATCCTTCCCGGGCCCCGCAGATCAGGCAACAAGCGATGCCTGGAGTGTTTTGGCGGGACTCGCCCGTGAGACCAAAACGATTGCGCTTGGGACGCTGGTGAGCCCAGTGACCTTCCGTTATCCAGGCGAGTACGCGAAGGTGGTCGCCACGGTGCAGGAGATGGCGGGACGCCGCATGCATGCAGGGCTCGGCGCCGGATGGCATGAATCCGAGCATCGTCGCTACGGCTTCCCGTTTCCAGAGATGCCGCTGCGTGCGGAGATGCTGGAGGAGCAGCTCAGCATTGTGCGCGGCCTCTGGTCGGGCCCAGACGGTTGGTCGTTCAGCGGCGCGCACTACCAGGTGAGCGACGCCCTCTTTCGGCCGAAGCCAGAACCGGCGCCATGGATTATCACTGGTGGCGAAGGTTCGCCGCGCGGCATGCGTATTGCCGCGGCACACGCGGACGAGTTCAATCTCACCTCCTCTACGCCGCAGATCGCGCGCGAGAAGTTCGCCACACTGGACGCCTCCTGTACCGCCGCTGGACGCGCGCCTGAGACGCTGGTGCGCTCGGCGATGACCGGCCTCCTTATTGGGCGCACCCAGGCCGACTATCTCGCCGGCGTCGCCCGATTCATGGAGCATATCGGCGGGAGCGGCGATCCAGAGGAGTACCTCGCGCCGCGTCGACCGCGCTGGGTGTCGGGGACGCCAGACGAAGCCGCCGCCCAGATGCGCGCATTCCGCGATGCTGGCGCGCAGCGACTCCTAATGCAGCACTTCCTCCCGCTGGAGATTGAGCCGCTCGACCTACTCGCCGAGATTCGCGACGCGCTCTAGCGCGCGGTAGTTAGCGGACGCGACCGCGTCGTTCAGATGGTCCAGTCCGGAAGATTACAATCCCGCGAAGCGCGTTGAGCGGCACAGGCCCACCTTGACGTGAGTCGTTAGATGCGGCTGCGTTATCGCCGAGTAGCCAGAGCGCATCAGGCGTGTGCGGCGTACCGCCTGGAAAGGCCGCGACGCGCTTCACATCAAGCCGCCCTTCGCGCTCAGCGATCACGATGCTCCCCACGCGTGGTGCGCCGCGCAACCAGGGGAGGCCGTGGGGTCCGGCGGGGAGGAGTAGGAGCGCGTCGCCCGGCTCAAAGGTTGGCGCCATGGAACTTTCGGCAACAACCGCGCGCCAGATGCGGCGCGCGGTCATCACCATGATCTGATTGCGGCCAGTCCCGTTGCGCTACGCCTTGGAGGCGGCGAAGGACTTCGCGAACGCTTCGGTTGCGGCAACCAACTCTGCGGCAGCCGCTGGGTCAACGTTCTGCTTGTTCTTTGAGGCGAGCTTCAGCAACTTCCAAACCTGGTCGTGAAGGTCGGGAACCTTCGCCAGGTGCTCTGGCTTGAAGTAGTCGGACCAGATCACCTGGACCTCGTGCTTCACCAGTTCCGCATGCTCCTCCTTAACGGCGATGCAACGCACCAGCTTGTTGCGGCTGGCGTGATCGGTCACGTCGATCTGGCCGATCAGCTCAACCATGCGCGCCACAGTCTTTGCAGCGAGCACCGCGCCGGCCGGGTCGTAGATTCCGCATGGGATATCGCAGTGCGCGTGTACCGTGACGGGAGCGAACTCTGACTTGAGTGACTTGATGATGTTGCGCATGTTTCCTCCTACTTTACAAATACGGCGATCGCGACATTCGTGAGCGCCAAGATGCCGACAGCATGATAGGTGCCGGATGGAATCTCCTGGTCGCGTCGGCGCGGCCACGAGATGAGGAGCAGGACGACGGTGATCGCGATCTTGATCCCGAACTTTGCATGGTTCACCGGCTCCGTCCCCATCTCGGCGAGGCCGAGCAGTAAGACGCCGCTTAGAAGCTGCAGCAGCGTGCCGTGCACCATGCCGGCTGAGAGTCGCTTCGGGACACTCCTGATCCCCGCAAAATAGCCACCAACAACGGCCGCCATGCCGAGAAGGTGGATGAAGACGAGTGCGAGTTGTGCTGCGTCCATTCAACCTCCACGTTTCTGGCGCAGGCTGCGCCCTCCCTCTACGGTAGCCGACTGGGGTGCGACAGGTGCCTCCTCGTGCGCTTCAGGCGTGTAGGGTTTACGGGATGGATGAGCGGAAGGTACGGGCGTACAGCAGCTATAGCCGCGACGCGCTGATCCCGCCTACAGCGGGGGAGGGGGTCGCCTGGCTCGGGCGAGCGCCGTGGGCGAAGGCGAGCCCCCCATATCGCCTCCTCCGCTTCTCGCTCAAATCCGTCGGCTGGATCTTCGGCTTGCGCGTGCGCGGCTACGGGCTGGATCGCCTCGCTAGTTCTGGTCCACGCATCTTGATCGGTGCGCCGCACCGTCGCTACTACGAAGCGTTCGCCCTTGGCATTGCAATGCCTGCGCAGCCGCGCGTCTGGTGGCTCGGCCTCGGCCCCTTCATCGTTGGGCGCGGTCGCATTCGCGCCGGCATGTTGCGTCGACTCGGCGGACTCCTCCCCGTCTGGCGCGGCAGCAGCGGCATTGAGACGCACCTCAACGCCGCCACGGCGGTCTTCGCCGCGGGGGCGCACTATGCGGTGATGCCGGAGGGCGGCACGAGCGGCCCAGTCGATCGCTTCGCCGAGTTTCGACCAGGGGCGGCGGTGATCGGCATGCGTACCGGCATTCCTGTGGTCCCCGTCGTCTTCCGCTTCCGTAATCGACGCATCGGACTCCCGCGCATTGAGATCATCGGACTTGCAGATACTTGGGTCGTTCAGCCTGGCGATACGCCGCCAGCACCAGGCTCGCGCGAAGAGCTGACGCTTGCTGCTGAGTGGAGTCGCGCCCTCTCCGAGCGAATGGAAACTGTCTGGCGCGAAGGGGTAGGATCGGCGGCATGAGTGCTACGGTCTGCCCGTTCATTGCGATTGCCACCGATTCTGGCAAGCGTCTCTCAGGGGCGAACGCTGCGCACGCCTGCTTTGCCCAGCGTCCCTCACAGCCGATTGAACTAGACCACCAGGAGCGACTCTGCCTCACCGCAACGTTCACTAGCTGCACGCTCTTTGTAGCGTGGGCCGCGCGTGAAGCGGCACAGGCGATCAGCACTGCAACGCCGCCTGCGGTGGGGAGCGACGCGTGGTCTGCATCACAAGGGGTGAGCGTTGACGCGCTGGCAGCAGCGTCGCGTGGTGAGGGGGAGCAGCCGTTTGACACCAGCAACGATGGAACCATCTGGTCGCTCGCTGCGGAGTCGCAGCAGCCGCTAAGCCCTGAAGAGGAGGAGCGCGTTCGTGTAGTGCCGCTACATCAGCGCCGTGCGCTAGAAGATGAAGTTCCACACGCAATGATCCGGCTGCCGCGACGGCTGAGCAGCTTGCGCAGCTTTTCCGCCTTCGTCTTGCTGCTCGGCGTGGCCCTCTTCGCAACCCCATCAATTCTAAAGAGCATCGGTTCGTTCATTGGTGGAGTAGGGGGCGAGCCGACCCCTATGGCGAGTGCTACCCCTACTGCTGACGCATCGCCAACCCCTGAGCCAACCCCTGAACAGGTGGTCTACACGATCAAGAGCGGCGACACTCTCTTTGACATCAGCCAGCAGTTTCAAGTCAGTGTTGACGTCATCCTTGGTGCAAATCCAGAGGTGACCGATCCGGGGAACCTGAAAATTGGGCAGCAACTGATCATTCCTGCGGTGCTTCCAGATGTGGTGATCTCGCCGACCCCGTAACGGGCGAAGGCTAGCCCTTCGCTGGAGAGAGGTTAATGCTGGTGATCTTGCCAGCCTCCACCTTGAAGGTGGCGTCCAACTTGTGACTCTTTGCGCCGGGGCGAACGACGAGGATGTCGCACTCCACCTGATGTCCCGTGTCTTTGATCTCACCAGGGATCATGCGCAGCCCCTTGTCGGCACGGAGGAACCAGCCGCCGACGCGCTCAAGCCCCTTCAGCATCTGGACCCCTTCGCCAACGTGGATGCGCATCTCCACGCGCTCTTCCATCATCTTCAGCGCGCCATCGCGGTCGTCCGCGTTCAGCAGCTCAAAGAAGGCGTCAGTTGTGTCTTGTGCACCCATGCGCCGATGGTACCCTGACTCGGTGAATAGTGATCGGCTCGACGCGCTCGGCCTCCTCGCCCGCTTCGCTTCGCTCCACCCGGTCGCCGCCACGGCAACGGGGATTCACGCGCACGACGGCGCGTGGGGGGAGGTCGGCGCAGCGGCGGACGCGGCGGTGCTCGCCTGGGTTGACGAAGAGTCGGCGCGGCTGATGGCGATCCCAGCGGCAGATCTGAGTCGTGATGATGCGGCTGATCGCGATCTGGCGCTCGCCACCCTTGCGGCGATCCGCTTTGAGCGCGTTGAGGTGCGACCAACCGCATGGGACCCGCTGAACACGGTGAGCACCGTGGGTGGCGGCCTCTTCCCGCTGATCGCGCGCACCTTCGGCAGTAGCGAGCAGCGCGCGAAGGATCTCGCAGCGCGACTGACCTCGCTGCCGCAGTTCCTTGATGCCTCTCTTGCTGCACTCGTCGGCGTTCCATCAATGAGCGTCTCCGCAGATGACGGCGCGCCCCGTGCGGCTGGAAGCGCCGGCGGAAGCACTGCCCCGAGCGGCACGCTGCAACTCCCCGCGCGTCCGGTGAGCCGACTTCACACCGAGACGGCGATCGCACAGGCGGCGGGGATTGCCGAACTCGCCGAGATGGGCGTTGAGGTCTACGGCTCGTCGCTTCGCGCAGCGGCGGATGTGGCGCGTGCTGCGGCAGACCGATTCACCGAACGACTCCGCACGGAGGTCCTGCCGCGCAGCGAAGGTGAAGGACGTTACGGCACAGATCTCTATGACCGTGCGCTGCGGCACACCCTCTTCGGGTCGCACGACCGCGCTGCGGTGCGTGCCGCCGCTGAGGTGGAGTTCACCGCCGTGCGTGAGCGCATGATCAGCATTGCGCGCGAGATCGCCCCGCAATGGGCTGGTGATGAAGCGGCAACACTCGCGGAGAAGCCGCATCAGCTTGTGGCACGCGTCCTGCATGCGATCGGTGGCGAACATAGCGCCGCCGCAGATCTACTCGATCGCTGCCGTGAGGAGACGGCGCGCTGCGAGGCGTTTGTGAAGCGCACGGGGCTGATCGACCTGCCAAAGGAGCCGCTGCAGATCACCTGGACGCCGCGCTTCTTGCGCGCCTACGGCGGCGCCTTCCTGGATTCACCAGGTCCGTTAGATAAGGGGGAGACGAGCTTCTTCTATGTGACGCCACCGCCAGATGACGCTACGCCAGAGCAGGTTGAATCAATGCTGCGGGAAGACAACGACCGCATGCTCGCCCTCCTCGCGATTCACGAAGCGATCCCTGGGCACTACTTGCAACTCGCCGCCGCAAACGAGACGAAGCGACCGCTCCGTGCCGCGTTCGGTTCTGGCGTTTTTGCCGAAGGGTGGGCGGTCTACGTGACGCAGGTGATGTTGGACGAAGGGTTCGGTGAGGGCGACAAGGCGCTCGAGCTGGTCCACTGGAAGTTTTACCTTCGCTGCATTGCTAACGCGCTGCTAGATGTTGGAATTCACGCCGAGGGGCGCGACGAAGCCTGGGCGATGAACCTGATGGTTGGGGAGACGTGGCAGGAGGAGTCGGAGGCGAAGGCAAAGTATCTGCGCGCGCGACTCACCGCAACGCAGCTCCCAACGTATTTCATTGGCTCCGTTGGCTGCTGGGAGCTAGAGGATCGCGCCCGCGCCGCAGTGAGTGGCGCACCGGCTCAGCGCGCAGGCTTACCGGGGAACCGACCAGCAACCGAAGGCTTCAGTCGACCAGCGCATCTACGCGCCATGTTGCAGCACGGCACGCCACCGATCCCACTCCTTGAACGCCTGATCCGCGCGGCAGAGTAGCGCCGCATCAGCGCCGCGTCAGCGGCGCCCGCATCAGCGCGGCGGTCGTGCCGGTCGGCCGTCTGGCTCTGGAACAGCACCAGGTGCTGAGAGCGCCGCGGTTGCTGCTGCCGAGTAGGCCGAGTCGGTTGGCGTGGACGATCCCTTGACGGTGACCGACTTTGCGCCGACTGGTGGCTGCTCCGTTGCTGGGAGGATTGAGCGGCCAGGGAGGCGATGCTCAAGCTTCACCGTCACGTCGTAGTCCTCGCAGATATCCAGGAATGGATCTGGATCGAACGCATCAGGCGACTTCACGCCAGCGCCGCCCCAGACACCTTCAGCAATGAGCTCCATCGCCATGATCGGCATGACGCCGGTCTGCCAGGCGACTGGCTGCAGGTTGTAGCGACCCATCGTTTCTGCCGCATCGCAGACCTGGTAGTGGAAGGTCTCGCGTGGTCGACCATCCTTGGTGCCGCTGACGAGCGCGCCCACGATGGCGCGTCCCACCATGTTCTTGCCGAGCGTTGATGGATCCGGCGAAAGGGCACCGATCACGTCGCGTGGTGCAACCTTCGTCCCCTTCACGTTGATCGGCTCCTTGCCGTCCAGGCCGAGGCGGTGCAGCAGCTGCAGCGTCTCAATGAAGTCGGCGCCGAGCGCGTACTTGAAGGTGATCAGGTCGGCCTTCATGTTGCGCGGCAGCTGCACGACCTCTTCGTGCTCCACGTTGACGCACATGACCGGACCAACGCCCTCAGGGAAGACGAAGTCCTCTGGCTCGCTAAATGGTGCACGCGCCTCAATCTTTCCGTTGCGCCAGACGATCGGTGGGTTCAAGCACTCCTCGATGACGGTCCAGAGGCTGAAGACGGTCGCGAACGGATAGCCCTCAATGCGCAGGTCACCGCCGTCGCGAATATGGACGGCACTGCTCTCATCAACAGTCCACTTCTTGGCGTACGCTGCGAAAATATTGGAGAGACCGGGGTCCATCCCCATGCCGATCAGGGCAACCTTCTCCTTCGCCTCCCAGAGGCCGTTCTTCGCCACCTGATAGGAGCCGAGCATCTCGCCAGGCACCGTGTACGGGTTCTCCTTATCTGGCACCGAGAGGCTGGTCGCCATGTCGATGTAGTGGACGCCCGCCTCAAGCGCCGCGTCGAAGATCGCTGGCACGAAACGCGGGTCAACGGCGTTCAGCACCAGGTCCGCCTTGGAGGCCACGATCAGCTCCTTGAGCTGCTGCGCATTCCCTGCGTCCACCTGCGCCACGTCATACCCAGCACCCACGGCGTCCGCCACGGTGCGTGCGCGATCCAATGAATAGTCGGCGAGGGTCATCTTGCCGAGCCATTTGCGCCCCTTAACAAGGTGGGCGATTGCCTCTCCGACCGTGCCGGTACCAACCAACAAAACGTTCATAAACGTCCAGACCTTTCCCGCAGGGGCCCAGTTTGCCGGGCTGCACCTGCACCAGGGGAGACCGCAGAGGCCTCAACCCAGTTACTCGCCCCAGCCTACGCCTCCCCCCTGGGGGGTCGTCAAACGGAGAGGATTCGTGCGGGATTCTTAACACCTCTTTCCGAAGCAAGGAGAGTAGAATGAGGGGAGCGCACGGTTTCGTGCCGTAAGCACATCTAAGGAGGACGCGTGGATTCTCTACTCCCTCTCATTATCGTTGGCGCACTCGTACTACTTGTTGTTGTCTCTACATATAACGGACTGGTGAGCGGTCGAAATCGCGTGGATGAAGCGCTCGGCCAGATCCAGGTGCAGTTGAAGCGCCGCTATGACCTCATCCCGAACCTCGTTGAGGCGGTGAAGGGGCAGATGGGATTTGAGAAGGGCGTCCTTGAGAGCGTTACCGCCGCGCGTGCCGCCGCCGTAAGTGCCGGCTCCACTGGCAGCACCACCGAACAGGCGAAGGCCGAGAATATGCTCAGCAGCTCGCTGCGCACCCTCTTCGCCAACGTGGAGGCCTACCCCACCCTGAAGTCGAACGAGAATGTGATTCAGTTGCAGGAGCAGCTCACCTCCACAGAGAACCAGATCGGCTTCAGCCGCCAGCACTACAACTCGTCTGTCCTCTCCTATAACAACTCGGTGCAGAGCTTCCCAGGGCTCCTCTTCGCTGGTGCCTTCAGATTTGCGAAGCGCGACTTCTTTGACGCGCCTGACTCCGAGGAGGGCGTCCCGAAGGTCAGCCTCTCCTGATCGTCTCGGCGTAGGGGACAGCATGGCCAGCTTTTACGATCTCGCGGCGGCGAACCGGCGCAAGTCGGCGCTGCTCGTTCTGCTCGTGCTCGGCATCTTTGCCTCCCTCGCCACTTCGGCGGGCGTGGCGTTCACCGGTGGCATTGAGGGGGCGCTCCCGTATTCGCTCTTCGCCTTTGGCCTTGGATTTTTCTTGACGCTTGGGGCATGGTTCGGCGGCGACCGTGCCGTACTAGCCGCCTCGGGCGCGAAGCCGCTCGACCCGAGCGCCGGCGCTGAAGAGTTGCAGCTCGACAACATCACCGCCGAACTCGCAATTGCGGCGAACATCCCGAAGCCGAAGATCTACGTCATTGATGACACGGCGCTGAACGCGTTTGCCACAGGGCGCGATCCTCAGCATGCCAGCATCGCCGTCACCAAGGGCCTGATGGCGAAGCTGGACCGCGAGGAGATGAGTGGCGTGATCGCGCACGAGCTCTCACACGTGCGCAACTTTGACATTCGCTACAGCCTGCTTGTAGCCGCACTCGTCGGCTCACTCGCACTGCTTAGCGACATGCTCCTTCGATTCTCCATGTTCGGTGGTGGTCGTCGCCGTGACGATGAGAAGGGTGGCGGCGGCCTGCAGATCATCATGTTCTTTCTCACGATCATTCTCGCCATCCTTGCGCCGATCGCGGCGCGCATGGTGCAACTCGCCGTCTCGCGCCAGCGCGAATATCTTGCGGACGCTTCGGGCGTGGAACTGACGCGTAACCCGCAGGGCCTTGAGCGCGCCCTGGCCAAACTCGCCGGCGACAAGGAGGTCCTTGAGGTTGCCACCAAGGCCACGGCGCACTTCTATATCGTGAACCCGGTGAAGCACTTTGAGACCCGCGCCGCAGGCTTCATGGCCACGCACCCACCGCTTACCGACCGCATCAACCGCCTGCGCACCTTGCGCGGCGCCCAGCCCCTGCTAGCATCGGAGGATCGCGCGCGGGAGTAGCTCAGTTGGTAGAGCACTTGCCTTCCAAGCAAGATGTCGCGAGTTCGAGCCTCGTCTCCCGCTCCAACTCCTTTAGGGCCTGATCTCCTTACGCGTCCGAAAGGACGGTGCGCGCCACGCGCTTAGCAAGCGCGAGAATGGTGATCATGGGGTTGACGCCGATTGCGGTAGGGAAGAGCGAGCCATCAGCAACGTAGAGGCCCTTGACGATGCCGCTGTGCGGATCGGATGCTCGTGGGCGGCTGCTGGATCGTACGCGACCGAACGGATCGCAGGCGTGATCCACAGGATCGCTACCCATCCGTGCCGTACCCATTTGGTGTGCAGAGAAGACGGTGCCGCGGTTCGGTGAGAAGTCGAAGCGCGTGAGTCGGCGTTGCAGTACCTGGAACGCCTCAACGCCATCACGGCGGCGCCAGGCGATTGGCGGTGAGCCCGCAGCGATCACTTCGTCTGCACCTGCAGCCTCCGCCATCCGGACGAGTGAGCCGAGTGCGGCGCGCAACGTGCGCTCGTCGCGAGGCGTGGTGCGGTACTCAATTTTTGCGAAGCCGCTGCGCGTCTCGCTGATGCGACCGCCACCATCATCTTTAGCGATCGCTAAGAACGGCGCGATATACGGCGCGAGTTTCATCAGGCGTTGGTGTTCATCGCGACTCGTCCAGGGGATGCCGAGCGAAAGCAGGCCAGGGTGCCCCGGTGCGCTCTCGATGATGTAGCCGTTGCGGTCTTCCATCGGCTCAATGAACTCTTCGCTTTTTGCCGCCTGCATAGTGCCGCGCCACATCTCAATCTTCTCGGGGAAGATGCCCGCGGCGAGCGTCACCGGATGGAGTCGTAGGTTCTGGCCAATGGCGGGATGCGTGAGCCCACTGCGGCGTAGGAGGAGTGGCGTACGGAGCGCGCCACCGCTCACCACCACCTGCGGGGCGATGATCTCCAGCGTGCGCGGTGTGCCTGCGCGTGTTCCGTATGTTGTGACTGCGCCGCGGACAGCACTGTTACTGATGATCAGCCGCTCAGCCTTGCAGTCTGGGATGAGATGCGCGCCAGCTTCCAGTGCCTGGGGGAGGTGGAGGCGAAGTGTGGACTGCTTTGAGCCGCGCTTGCATCCGAATGGACAAGTGCCACAGTCGCCGCACTCAGCACGGTTCATCTGAATCTTTTCGCCACTCCAGTCGCGCCCTTCAGCGCCGCGGATGAGCGCCGCATCCTTTGGTGGCATCTTCTCTGACGGTTGCGCACCGACTTCGCGCAGCACCTCGTTGAGGTCCTGCTTAAATCGTGGCGATGCGATCCCCGTCACACCGTGTTGCTCCTCCCACTCCGCGCGCACGCGATCAGGGATAGGGATAGAGGTCATCCAGTTCACGGTGGTGCCGCCACCAACGGTGCCACCGGCGAGGATGGCGATGTGCGCGTCATCTGTGGCGGTGAACCCTGAGTCAAGGTAGAGGCGTTCATAGGCGTCGCGCTCCCTGGTCGGGAAGCTCCGCTCGTCATAGAGCGCGCCCGACTCAATCACCATGACGCGCTTACCGGCGCGAGCGAGGTCGCGCGCCACTGAGCCGCCACCAGCGCCGGAGCCGATCACCAGCACATCCACCGCAATGCGCTGCGCCTGCTGCGGGTTAAACGCGACGAGCTTGGAGTAGTCGCGCGTGGCGGCGTTCGGCTTCGGGTTGTAGCCGATTGACTTCAGTCGCGCACGGAGTTTTGGATCGCCCGGCTCATCCGCATCCGCATACGCCAAGAAGCAGAGCAGCTTTCGTAGTGCGGAGGCGGCGCTGCGCATCAGCGGGATACGATGTTGCACCCAGTGTTGCAAGTAGGCGTCTCGCTCATCGCCGCGCAGGCTGCTGTACTTCACCGCGCGGCCGCCAATGAGGAGACTTCCAGCGCGCGTCTCAATGAGTCGCAGTACGAGTCGAAGTTGGCTGACGAGTTCCGGATCAACGACCGTTGCGAAGGCGCGTTCGGCCGCCTGCGCACGCGCCGAACCACCGCCGGGAACGAAGCCTTCGGCAAGGGCGGCGAGGGTGCGCCGTTCGGCTGGGGTCAGGATGTCCTGATCCTTCGGGGTCCGCTTCACCTTGCTCATACGCCTATCTTGCCGTGTTCGCGCTCGTATGGCTGACGTGTGGCGCCTGCTGCGCTACGATCACAGCCGTTGGCGCGTGGCCAAGCGGTAAGGCACCTGCCTCTGGAGCAGGGGATCCTAGGTTCGAATGCTAGCGCGCCAGCCAACTCACCTGATCGATTGCTGCACGCTATTTCAATGCGGCGAGCCACTCCTGCATCACTTGGGTGAAGGCTGCTGGGTCCTCTTCAAATGGCACATGGCCGAGCTCCGGCAGCACCACGTACGTGGCAGCGGGGAGCGCATCGCGCAGCGACTCACCCGCGGATAGTGGCACCCAACTGTCGTCAGCTCCCCAGAGAATCAGCGTGGGGATCGGTGCGCCAGCGCGCGACACGATCTCCGCGATTGGTTGAGTGAGCGCGTTCTTGCTCCCGTCTCTCAATACGCCGAGCAGTGCGGCATCCCACTCTGGGAGTCGTGACGCGGCTGCATATCCTCGGATCATCTCTGGCGTTGCGGCGGACTTCACGGCGAACGCAGAGCTGAGCAGTTCGCCGAACGTGGCTTCGGTAAATACACTGCGAATCAAGATGCGCGCGGCGCGGCGGAGAGGCGAGGCTTGCAGGGCCGAAGTTGCGGGGCTGTCGCCGAAAGAAGCGCCGATCGCGGCGTCAATCAGTGCGAGTCCACGCACGCGTTCAGGTGCGAGGGCAGCAACCCACGAGACGACGTTCCCGCCCATGCTGTGCCCTGCGAGCACCGCCTGGTTAATCTGCATCTGGTCCATCACGGCAAGAACAAATCTCGCGTGAGATGCGTGATCATACGCACCACCCCAGCCCTTCTCCGCAAGGCCGAAGCCTGGGAGGTCGAGCGCAACTACGTACCAGCCGCTGGCGGCGAGCGGTTCCATGACGTGTCGCCAGCCGAAGGTGCTCCCACCGAAACCGTGGATCAGGACGAGTGCTGGATCGCTGCTACGGCCCGCGGTTGCAACCACGGTGCGGCGCCCCTCAACGCTGACGACCGTGGCGTTTGGCGCTGCGCCAGTGGCAAGGAGTGACTCGGCGGTAGCGTTCGCCCCCGTCGGCACATCTAGCAGGAACGGGATCAGGGCGAGGACGAGGAGCCCCTGGAGGAGCCGCCGCAGTGCTGTTCTCATCTGCCAAGTATCGCCGATCTGCCGTTAACCTTTCGGCGCTATCCTGTGGCTCATGGCAGCGCCGCGCGTCCTCTTCCTCTGCACGCATAACTCGGCCCGCTCGCAGATGGCCGAGGCGCTGCTCCGTTCACGCTCCCGCGGACGCGTGGTGGTGGAGAGTGCTGGCACTGAGAAGACACTGGTGCGACCCCTCGCGCTGAAAGCGCTCGAGGAGATTGGGATTGACGCGTCGGCGCAGACGAGCAAGACGATGGAGCGCTTCATTGACGAGCAGTTTGATTACGTGATCACCGTCTGTGATGCGGCGAATGACGCCTGCCCAACCTTCCCCAACGCCGGAGCCCGCGAGCACTGGTCACTCCCAGATCCATCAAAGGCAACTGGGAGTGAGGAGCAGCAACTAGAGGTGTACCGCGAGGTACGTGACGATCTCGAGCTGCGCATCATGGAACTGCTGCGGCGAATGGAGCCGAGCCTGGCGTAACGCGCCGGCGAGGAGTAGCGCTTAGCGGCGGCCTCGCTGCAGACGTACCATCTGTGCCTTGGCGATCAGATCGCGCGGGAAGTCGAGCAGGATCGGCTCGTAGCCAACCGGGATCTCAATTGCGAGAGCAGCCTTGGTCAGCTTGCGGACAAGGGTCAACTTTTCCATCTCGTCTGGCGCCACAAAGCTGATCGCTTCGCCGAGCGCGCCCGCGCGACCGGTTCGACCGATTCGGTGCACATAGTCTTCAGGATCGAAGGGGAGCTCGTAGTTGATCACGGCGGGGAGCGCTTCAATGTCGAGTCCGCGTGCCGCAACATCGGTGGCAACCATCACGCGTGCCTCGCCCGCCTTGAATGCGGCAAGCGCCTTGTTGCGCTGCTTCTGATCCTTGTCGCCGTGAATCTCCACCACGTTGTGGCCGTCGCGGTGGAGGAAGTCACCCAAGCGATTCGCCTCAACCTTCCGGTTCACGAAGACGAGCGTCTGATCCCAGTCGCGGGTTTTGAGGAGGTCGCTGAGAAGCGCACGTCGGCGGCGATCATCGACTGGCATGATCACCTGGCGCACGTTTTCGTTGGTTTGATTGCGTCGCGCAACCTCCGCCGTAGCTGGCTCATGCAGGAA
>JACCDP011121310.1_pt1 | contig 23112 bp, 23 predicted proteins | sample 7445841 | NCBI WGS metagenome assembly JACCDP01 (sample SAMN15323441, study PRJNA562643) | freshwater metagenome | isolation source: river surface water | place: USA:Blue River Watershed | collected 2017-08-17
GAATGATTAGACCACCTAAAGCTTCTTTAGCTTGCTTTTTGCTTATTTGTGACATAAAAAAGTTTGGGGTGGTGTTACCCACCCCTTTACCTTTATACCAATAGCGATCCGCTCTTTTGAGCGGGAGCCGATGGTGCTAGGTAAGCCTTAACATTATTTTTGGGATTACCGTTGGTACCATTGGAAATTGTGATTTTTGCACTCAGAGTCTTGCCTCTTAAGGCATCAGCAATCTCGCCGCCCTCAACATTTTCACTGTTGATAAGGTCAGAACCAATCGCCTCTAGAATGCTTTTGATTTTCCAAAGATTGTTTTCAGCTAGTACTAGCTGGTCAAACACAATACGACCTTTGTGTGTTCCGGCCTCTACTGCTAATTGTAGTGAGATCATTGGATTGTTTTGCTGTGATACTGTCATATCAGCTTTGTCAATACGAAAAAAGTAGGTATCTGCAGGAATTGGCGCAAAGCTATTCCCAGAATCTGCTTTCTTTAGATTAAAACCCATTTTAATTATCCTTATAGTTTTTCAATTACTTTTATTAACGCTAAACCTTCATCATTCTTTAAATCAAATAAACTGCTTACTGAATAGCTATCTGTTACCAGTTTTTGTAACGCTTCTTCATCTAAGTCAGCTTGTGTAGCGGCAGCCAAAATCTTACCCAGAGTGTCAGCCTCTACTCCAGCAGTTTTGGTCTTGTTGCCTCTGAATACGATTTCGTGTACTCTTCCGCTACTCAAATCTAGTGCGGTTCTGCCTGCTGTAGGGTCGGTATCCCGTTCCAAGCTGTGAATCCCAAGGAACTCTACCATTTTTGCGTATGAGAATTCAAATACCTTTGGCAGCTTATTTGTACGATCTTTTTCACAGTGAGCAATTCTTGTTTGTCCGTCTGGTCCGATTTCAATGCGTAATAGCACATCGAACATGTAGGGAACTTCCTTTGGAACTTCCGGCTTCAAGCCAATCGGGGTCATAAAGTTTCTTCCATCGGCCTTGTATTCAATTACCTCACGCGCTGTGCACACAATATTCATATCCAAACACAGCAACTTATCTATAAGCTCCTTGCGCTTCTGCTTAAGCGGGCCGTGATCATTCGGTTGCAGTTCGTAATCGGGGCCTTTCTTTAGGCGCAGTTTCTTTAGATACTCCAACTGTAAATTATCCATGAACACAGTAATTGGGTCAATTACGACCGTTTTAATGTTTCCTGGGTTGAGCAACAGCTCATCGATATCTCTTACCAAGTCGTTTACAGACGATGTACTATCTACTACGAAATCAAACGTCTCGGCGTAGTGATCGGTGCCCTTTTCCCCATCAATAGCGGCAACATTAGGAAAACTTAATGCTGTAGTGGTTTTGCCTGATCCTGATGGACCATAGATGAGTGCCTTTAAGCGTTTCTCCCGTTTTTCCGCTTTAATAAATCCCATTATACTCTAACCCTCCAAACTTTTTTATAAACTTCATGAGTTGCCTCAAGATCTTTGAGGCAGTATTCTTCAATTAAATCTAGTCTATCCTTTTCATAATATTCTGCTACATTTGATGCTACCACTTCACCATGTTTGGGTGAAGGTATACCTAAACAATCACATGTTAAGTCCAACGAAGCACGTAGGCGCGGTTCCCAATCAGAGGCGTGTTGAGCCACGTCAAAGTGGGGAAAAGACTGATAGCGCTTCGAGTTTAGAAAGTTTGAGTTGGTAGGTGTAATGCTGTGCACCATTGTGCGAATTTTTATAAAGGGGACGTCGAATAGCAACCCATTAAATGAAATAAATCTGCAATTGGTATGCGGGGAGATTTCGTCCCAAAACCTAAGTAGGATTTCTTTTTCATCCTTGCTTGATATTCCCACTTTGTGATTTAATTCTGGGTAGTATAAACCAATACATACAACCCGCCCAAACCATGGATTTAACGCCATCTCTTTTTTTGTATCGTTTTTCCAGTACTCTGAGCGTTCAATGTTTTGATCTACTTTTGCTTGCTGTGTTTCTGACAACGGTGACTGTGGCACCGTTTCGATGTCAAATACTATTTCGTTAATTTGCATTCTTTTTTCTGGTTTTATGTGTAAATTATACTAAAAATCTTATCAAAAATCAAGCTTCTGCAAATAAATTATATGCAGATACTAGCTTGTCTACGTCGTACAAAATAGACTTATCACATGAATGCACGTACATTAAATAGCCTTTTCCCATCTTCATGCATAGTTGCATAATACAACTCTGTTGTATTTTGTTTAGCCTGCGTCCTACTACTAAGAAGATTTTAGAATCTACCGTGCTAATATGTACAATAGCGTAGGTATCCGGACATTTGTAGCGACCGTTACCGACTGTGTAAATTGCCTCTTCTGGGGGCGTATCCGGCTTTACTGTTCCTAAAGCTTTTATAGGATAGCCGTCTGGTGTTATGACGTAAACACCAGAACCTAGTTTTGTGTATGTTAGATCAGCCAAGTGTTAGCCCTCCACTCAAAGGAGCGATGTGGATTTTTGATAGCAGTTCATCTGAGAACCTTTGTTTTGCTAGATCCATTATTCTTGTGGGAGAATTCGTTCTTGGGCTTAAGTGCCCAATGATTATGAATTGTAGGTCTTTTCTTAATGTTATCTGTGAAATGAAATCCAGTGTTTGCTGGTTTCCCAAGTGTCCATAGTTACTACGGATTCTATCTTTTAATTCTTCTGCATAGAATTCGTACTCATCCAACATTTCTTCATCATAATCCGCCTCGATTAGTATGGCGTCGCACTCTTCCAGAGTAGTTGATATCAGAGGCGTTATCATTCCGGTATCCGTTAGGTACCCAAATACGTGTTCGCCGTTGTCCACTTTAAATCCAACACTATAAGCCGAGTCATGCTTTGACGTAAAGGGAAGAACTTTTAGTGATCCCACCAAAATTTCTTGTCCTGCTTCCATAGAAACTAACTGTGCACACTTTTCAAAGTACTTGGGCTTCTTTGTAGATGATCTCTCATTTATGTAAAAAGGAATGCCTATTTTGTTGGACAACGCCTTTACACCGCTAATATGATCTGTGTGTTCATGTGATATAAACACAGCTTTGATTTCGGATAGATCTTTAATTATACTTTTGATTACTTGTAACGGGGCCCCACAATCAATCAATATGTACGAATGTGGTTCATACTCTATTATCGTGCAGTTTCCGCCGCTACTACTTGCTATTGGATAAACTATCATATTATACTTATACCTGTTTTTATTAATCTATAACGCTGAACTTCGTGATCACTACTAGACCCTATACTTAGCGTTAGTGATATTATGCCAGCTACTGATTGAATAGTCGTATAACCATCCTCTGATAAAAATACCAAATTTTGGTTAAATGCTACAGCTTTGTTGGCTTCTTTATAGCTATATGTTACTTCACTCTCATTATGTGCCAAAATACTTTTTTGTCCTGTATTTGGTTGCGAATTCGTCTCTGTTTATTTGAAAGCTCCGCCCCTCCCGATTTTACTTCGATGAAGTGAACACCATCATCATCAAATACGACGTAGTCAATAGGTTGACCAAGAAAATGTGCGTCATCTGGATTACACGGAAAGTTCTTTAAGAATGGTGCTAGCTTTTCAGAAATCATCCCTAAACGAACTTCGCTTGATTTCTTATCACTTTTGTGTTTTGCTAAGTCGGATTCCGCTTTATCTGCACGGGCACGCTCAGCATTTACTTGTTTGGTGAACCTGCGATTCTGTATTGTTACGTATATCAAACTAAACACAAGAAGTACTAATAAGTCCATAAATCTCCCCTGTCGCATTTAAACTCACAGTGTTTTCCACAAGACAACGTACCATCCGCGTTTTCTTCTGCTAGACCCTCTATTCTATTAGAGTGCTGATGTATTAGATGTACAAACCCTAATGGGCAAAAACCCCTTAGTTTCATTATTTGGTCTGAAAAGTTCAATAAATCCACCGGTCGATTTTTAATTTTATCGAACACCACCATATTTAATAGCAAATCCATTACAACTTTGGATTCTTCTTGACTTATTTCATAACGCTGTATTAGCGTTTTATCTGTTATGCATAAACCAGAGTGTAGAAACGGATTTTTACTCAGCTCTTTTTCGACCCTAGAGCGCAGAAGATTTATCTTCCACGAGCCAGTAGGCTTTCCAACGAAACCCGCGCTATCTGCCAATCTTAGATTAAGTAATTGGAAAATATATTTTGGACCAACGCGCTTTATTAGCTTTTTAACGGCATCATCAGTTAACTGGGGCCCGGAATCGAACATATGATGAAGTATTAAGTGAGCGACGTCTTTAGCAAACTCAAAGTCAAAGCCCCATCTTTGTAGATCCTTTAAGGCCCATTTAGCACTTATCTTTTCATGTCCAAAGAATCTTACTTTGCCATTGATTACTTTTCGTGTTGCGCATTTTCCCAAATCGTGATAAAGCGCGGCCCAACGTACTATTGGGTCAGACGAAACTGCATGCTCTAATGCTAACAAAGAGTGGTCATACACATTTTGTACACCACCCTTTTTATTTTGTTCGGTCTTTTTAGCTTCGACCAATCTTGGTGCTACTGTATCTAGTAGATCTGCATCATGCAACATATCAAAGAATCTCTTAGGCTCTGGGAGGAGCACCGCTTTGTTCAAAGCGTTACCCACTTCGCTTAAAGACAAAGCTTTAATCGTATCAGCCTGATCTTTTAACCATTCTAAGGTAGACGAGGGGTTTAGTAAATCTATTAGTGGGTTATACGACTGTGGCATTGGGAACTGTTTCTAACATTAAGTCGATATAGGCCGAATTCTTAATCTTCATGTGGGGGTATCTTGGCGGGGTTACTGCTAAGGTGTCTTCGAATCCTGGGAATACCGGAGTGCTTACATTATTGGTTAAAAGCGCTTCCCAGGCCTTGGTCATTTTAGAGTGCTCAATACCAACAAGTTCTTTAATGTCGCGCTCCAACCTACTAACATCGGTTAAGTCCAATAAACGCTGCTTCATATAAAACCAGTATGTGGATTTTGCAATTTGTGAGAATTCTGATGAATACGCAGCGGCAAGTTCAGTAATTCTTTGATTCATAATGGGCAAGAAAAAATCATCCTGATTTAGAACGAATATGGGTGAATCCCATAATACTAGTGCGATCTCCACACCATACATATGATCGGATACCTTATTTAGAGCCATGTCGAAATTTTTAAAGACATCTTTATCAAATCTTTCTAGCTTAGCTAACAGTTCGTGCTTTTTGTTGCAGCATACCAGTTGGCACACCAAAACTTTTTTACTGCTCACTTTTTTCTCCGGTGCTTAGGGTATCTAGGTTTGCCCAAGTTATTTGTGTTAGTACTCGGCTTCCACGGATCAGTTCCCATTTGTCGCATAGAAAAATAGCACTGGTTCTACGCCAACCTCGTGCCTTTGCCATTTTTTCTATATTTGCTTGAAGTCCTGCAGGACCGTTAGAGTTGTAATTGGCTTTAGGGTGTGGATAGAAACACCAGCCTTTGAACATTACTTGTGCATACCAATAGTACTTGCATGAAATGCAGTTCTTACTAATTCTAAATCCGGTTCGTGGATCGTTTTCAGATATGGTTAGACGTAGCTCATCGTCCTGCACTGATTCATCATCTGGCTCATTAATCGGCACTGGGTCAGTATTTAATGTTTCCCACTCATCAAAAGCTTTCTTGTTTACCACTAAAATTTCCTTAATATTCTTTGCCGTGTTCTTGCCTGTACTCGTAATAGCTCTACTCTGCTATCTTCAAAATCCACACATATCGGTCGTTTGCCTTTGGCTGATCTCATGATTCTTCCTCGACACTGTTTAACTAATATTTTAGATTTTAATGGGGCGCCAAATCCAACTATTTCCAGATCAGGAAAATCCAGTCCGGTTGAAAATAACTTATACGTGGATATTACTGTGGTTAAAGTTCCATCGTTTATTTCTTTTACCACGTTCTTTCGATACTTCTTTCCGCGCTGTTTAATGATATCATCATATTGTGTTGGGTAAAGCTTCTTTATCGCTTTTTTGTCGACTTCAGAGAATCCCCCAACTAGCAGTTTAGAACCTGGAATTAGGCTCTGCAAATGCACGCACTGTATGACACGTGTACATAATATTACTCGTTGTTTATTGCCAAATTCACTCATAGTATCTACAATTAGCTGATTCCTATCTTTATCATTGGATAGATCGCTAATCATTTCTGTGTATTCACTTACATTAAACAACGGAAAGTAGTAATTAGTCTTTACCACCTTTATTTCTGGTATCATTATACTTACACCTACTTCTTCTGTAGTAACTTCCGCTCGAAGATTCCCAGAAGCCAAAAATATCATTGAAGTTAGGCCATCTTCACGCTCAGGCGTAGCACTAAAACCGTATTTGTATTTTGCATTAAGTTTATTTAAGGTCTCGTAATAGGTTTTTGCACCTACAATATGAACTTCATCAGTTAGCACCATACCTATTGTGGTATTAATAGCTCTATATTTAACGTCATCCATGGTGGCCATTGATTGCAATAACGCTATGGTAACCGCAGGAAGTTTAAATGTAGCACCACTCTGTATAATGTGTACGTCATTTTCTGCCAGGTCTGTGAACTTTAACAAGCTAGCTTTGAATTGTTGCGCCAGTTCTAGTGTATTTACTAACACTAAAGTGCTAACGTTTTTGCGCGCTATCAAAGCGCACATCATAGCCGTTTTACCAGAACCAGTTGGTGCGCTTATTACTCCTATTGACGATTGGTCTAGGGCATTAATGGCACGTTCTTGGTATGTCCGTAGCTGCCCTATAAATTTAGCATTTTGTGCTACGCCTTGTGTACGTCTATCATATAACTGGGTTGAATCTATCTTTACGAAGCTGGCTAATTGTTCAATGTACCCAATTGGGACTTTTAGTGTGGTAGGGTCTACCTCTTCGTACAACTTTATTTTTGGGGATATGCGCATTGTTGATAGCCCAAGACGAAGTTTCTTTAATAGAACGGGGTTATCTATAGATAGTTCTTTTTTAATACGCGTTATTTCCGCTGAGGTTAGATTGTTAAGCTTAATTTCAGCTTGCTCTTGTAATGTGATCATCTATTATGTGTCTTATAAAATGAAAATGTATATGATACGTTGCTTCTTTTTGGGTATTCTGGGTCACTCTTTGGATCCATGAAATACGGATTATAATTACTAACGTTATCCAAATATTGTCCCATAGCTCCAGCTTCATCTGTTCTATCTAGCATTATGTAAAGGCCGCTATCAAATCGTCTTTGTGTGCGCCCTTGACGTTGCGCTAGATCATGTTTTACACCGGCTATTCTGTCTTCAAAATCTACTACTGCTCCAGCTTGTATCATCCTTCTGAGCATAATACCGTCTTCTAAATTTAAAAGAAACGGTGGCCAACCACCAACTCTGTAGTATATGTCCTTAGAATGCAGTATACCGATTGAGTCGGATATGAGATTGTCTTGCGAAGCTTTTAGCAGCCCAGACTGAAATAGTTTAGGTGATACATTAATTTGAGTGCCGTCTTTTTGTTCTACTATGTAATCTGACAAAATAAGATCGGCTTTGCTGTTATATTCAGTAATAAATTGCCATGCATTTTTAATACGATCTCTATGCATGACATCATCTACATCTAAGTAACAGAGCCAGTCGGCATTAGCCGCAGCTACACCATGTCCGCGAGCTATGCCTTGTCCATCATTTCGAAGTCTTTTTATCTTAACAACCTGTAAGGCTGGACGTTCGGATTTTATTTGGCGCTCTAAATCGCATATGCGAGTCCATACCGTGCCGCCATCTCCGGAACCATCGTCTAGTATCACTAGTTCCATATCAAATTCTATGTCCACACTTTGTCGCAAAATGCTATCAACAGCTTTAGGTAAAGCTGTGTAGTTCCTGAAAACAGGCATGATAATACTTATATTAGGTTTCATAATTCTCCAAGTATACTAAAATTTAGGTAAAAGCGAAAGTGACCACCTAAATAGGCTCCTACTTTCATTATTCTTATACCACAAAGTTGCGTCTTCTTTAGAAATATATTATACTTAACCATATAACCATGGAAAAAATATGAACAAAACACATGAAGCCCTAAAAGAAAATCTGGATAAATACTTAAATGATTATTTAGATTTGGGTTATGCACTGTACACATTTGAGATCGGTAATGGGAAACAGGTCACCATTAAAACACTTACCGTAAAAGAACAAATGGAAGCCATTGGCTTGCTTAAAGCTATGGGTGAAAACGAAACTGCTGCGGAAAAAATTCGTAAGCATCACCTAGATAAGCTATCGAGAGTGCTAAAATCATACGGTGACAAATCTTTTGAAACGCCGGAAGCCGCTATGGAATTTATCTTATCAGCGGGATCGGTTGTTATTGACCGTATAGGTAAGGAGTGGGAATCTTTAGAATCCTTCTTTAAAAAGCATCTTAGCGCTGAGGATGTGGAAAATTTTACGTCCGCCCCATCAACAGATACCGCGCAGAATTAAAGCTTCGTGGTGTTGAAGTTGATAGGGGCTCTGTGAAAGAAGCCTTACTACTACAGGCGCTACATAGAGACGCTGAAATTGAAGAGATGCAGTTTTTAATTCTTCAAAAATGCTTGTTACTGGATCGTGAAAGTATGGATGCTAAGACCGACCTAAATAAAACTTTACAACATTACAATATATTAAGGCATCCTAGAATACCTGATAAAGATTATGACAAAAAGGCCGCACATAATTTTGATAGCATAAAGCATAAGAGGTTCCAGCTTGGCAGATCGAGAAATAACATATAAACCCGTATTAGACACTAGTGAGATACAAGCTCAAATGGTGGCCCTACAGGAGCAACTAAACTCCTCTATGGGCGCTCAGCCATTCTCTACTCCGGTCATGCCGGGTCCGACTTTTACTTCTACGGCAGCTGTTCCAACAGAATCCCCAATAGCTTCCATGCCAGACTTCTCTGCTAACATTGCCATGCACATGGCAATGAGCAAAGTTAGGGAAAGTTCCGACTTCGCCAAAGAGGGCATGGCAAACATATCTAATGCTGTATACACGGGACCGGCGCCACAATTTGTGGCTCAAGCGCCTCCACTACCAGACTTTAGCATATCATACACAGGCGGGCCTGACATACAAAATGAGGGCATGTTTAAGACCGCGTGGCGTAGCATAGGGTTTGGGTTTGATCCAAATGCTGGAATGACTAGACTGGAATACAATAAACAAGTGGCTGAAAGATTAGGTTCAACTGAGTTTGCTGGAAATATTGCCGGTTTAGTGGCTGGTGGTATAGGCGCTACAGCTGTAGGCACGGCCATAGGTGGACCTTTAGGATTTGTTGCGGGCTTAGCCACTGATTTAGCAATTGACGCCACTATTGGGTGGATGAATCAACCGAATGTTGATGCAGAAAGAATGGGGAGGTACATACAAAAAACTAGTTGGAAATTTGATAGTGAAGAGTTTTCACGCAGTGAGTCCTTTGGTATAGCAAAAAATCTGCAATCTTACTTTAATACTAGAGAGTTCAGGGATTTAGAGTTGTCCAGGTCACAAGGAGAACAAATAATCAACACTTTTACTAGTGTTGGTGGATTTGACTCTGTAAGAACCGCGCAAGAATATGTTGATCGCTCTAAAGAATTAATGGCTACATCTCAACGTATATCCCAGCTACTACAGACTAGCATAGAAGAGGCCACAACTACTATGGGCCAGTTAATGCAAATGGGGATTGTTAGCACACCGACACAAGCGATGGAGTTAGCGTACTCAATTGAATCTAAGGCTGGTATGGCTGGAATGTCCAAAGCTGAGATGCTAGCTTTAAGTCAAACAGGACTTGGTTTGGGTTTTTCACCTAACGCTGGTTTTACTGGACTAGGTGATATAGCGGTAGATTTAAGACAAAGTGTGGTTGGTGGTTACTTATCACGCGGAGATCTAGCCGCTGTTGGTGGTCAAAGTGCCGCCGCTACTATGATTGCACAGGGTGCAGCAAGCTTTGGACAAACCCCTTTAGCCATAACTATGGCATTATCACAGCAAGCTGGCATGGACCCATTTAGTAGTGACAATCTTTTAGGCACTATTGCGTTTGGTTCTAGTCAAATTTCCGGGCCTGGTGATCTGCTAGAGGCTCTTGGTGGTCAAAAAAAGTGGATGTCAAAAATAGGACCTGAAGCGCTCGGTATGTACCAGGCCCTAACAAGCGTATCAAAACTTCGTATGACTGGCATTAATGTAGATGACTTAAGTGTAGACGCTTTGTCACAAGGTATGTATATGTTGGGAGACTATGGTTCACAAGAAGAAGCACGCGTCGGGCTAGGTTTACTTGGCTCTAATCCTTTTGAAAGGGAGCGCAAAGAATACCAAGATATGATAAAAGAACAGTCGGCTGCTAACCAAAAAAATCTTGTTTCAGAATTAAAAGGCGATTGGCATTCTGTACAATCTTGGTTTGGAAAAGTAAGACCGGTACTTGGTGATTTTTTAAGATACAGTATGGGTGTTGGCAAACCTTCGTCCGATGTTCAACCAATACAAAAGGACGCCAAAGTAGATACCAGGTATTCTTCTATAACTGGTGAATACATGTCCTTGTTTGAGGATAATACTGAGGCGGCTCAAGAATACATATTGATGAAGACATACGAGGATCCAAGACGTAATGGGCTTACTGATCGTCTGGCCGTTCAAGAAAATCTCGACAATTTAGGCGTGTCTTCCGAGGTCGAGCTACTTCAAAAATTAGAAGGTATGGATAAAAATGCCCAGCAGAGACTTTTAAACTCTTTGCCAGACACTAAAAGCGGAAGGATCGCCAAAGAATCATTACAAGGTATTATATCTAGGGAAGATAGCAAAACCCCTCTAGGTGTAAATAGTAGGCTATCCTTAACTGAAAGTGTTGGGGTTTTAAATAATACACAGGCCACTAGATCAACTACTGCTAATTTAAAAACTATAGCTGGCACTTTACAGGACGTTATTGGCAGCCAAAAAGATCTAAATGCCTTGCTCGAATCCAACCCAGAACTTCGATCTTTCCTAAAGGGCGCATATAATGCTGGAGTTTCAGTAGATACTAAAGATGATGAAGCTGGCTTAGAATCTTATGATAACTTAATAACAGTATTAGCTACAAATAAAGGAAAGTACAAAGTAGAAGGTGAAGTTGATACCCCATTAGAGCGCCTTATTACTAGTGACTTTCTAAAGGAAAGTCGAAGAACACAATTAAGAGGCGGCCGTCCAAGCGATTATGCAGATAATTTTACAGACAACACATCTCTGTATACAAGAGCCTATGAAGCACAAAGTGCCGAAAAGCAAGCTGAGATAAATGCATCGGTAAATGCACTAATGTCCCACCCAGAAATGAAAAAAGTACTAGATAAACTCGCTGAAAAAGCTAGTGAAGACACAAAAAATAATTCCACAGAGGCTGTACAATCGAATATTGGCGGCAGCTTGGGAAGACTGAGATTCTAAATAATGGATAAAATAATATCAGCCCAGTTTATATCACTAAAAATGCTTCTTGAAGGTATCGAGATTCCTGTTGTATCTGTACAAATACAAGAAACAATAAACCGACCTGCATCTTGTGTTGTAAACGTCGGACTAAAGAAGTACGCTAACCGCGTGCTTCCTGGTACAATCATGCATTTATTTTGTAATGAAGACCTAATTTTTGAAGGTATATTTGTTGGTTTGCAAACTCAAAAAGCCGCAGGTAGTAAATCCGTAAGTATGATATTCCAAGGTCTACTTGGGGTATTCGATCAAGCCTGGCTTTGGTCATTTGACTTTAATCCGGCTAGCGTTAGAAATAAGGTGTTTTTTACCATTGTTTCGGATTATACAAATTTTGGTACACACACCAAGAAGGCGCAATCACAAACTGCTATTTCCGATGTTGAGGTAGATCCAGAAACTGGCGCCTCAGTAGTAACTACTATTTCCATACCTAGTACCAACTTATCTGCCGTAAGTCCATTTGGGTCGATTTTGCAGGAACTCATAAACGACATGGCTAATGGTAACCAATCACTAGAAACGTCCTTAATGGGTTTCATAAATAATGCTATTGCTATCAATCCCTATTTAGCTAAATTGAACCGGACACTAAAAATCACTGAACGCATCAAAATATTCAATAATGGCTCGTATGAAATCAAAAAACTTTTAGAAGGTTTGGGCTTTAGGATGCAGTTATTGCATGAACTACAAAATGATGTTGATGATGTTATGTCATTAAGCAAGATTTTAGGTATAGTTTGCAATTATCTGGGGTACGAAATCGTAAATCTAGCGGCCCCCAGTGTGATTGATGGTAAACCTATATCTATTATCATCAAGCCTAAAATGTTCTTTATGGCGCCAATTTCCTGTAACATAGTGTTTCCAAATCAGGCTGCCAACATTAATATAGACGAAAATTATTTATCATGCCCAACTAGGTATTCGACCCAGTCCGCCCCTGCGTTGTTTAGACAAAAAAATACCGCATTTACTGGATTCTTTTTAACTATAAGTCCCAGCGTGGCTATTACTATGGGCAACGCCCCACTATTAGCCCAAACATCCGAGGAGCTTTTTAGAGGACCTTTACCTATACAAGAGCCACAAGCCGATTTTCTTGCTCAGACTTATGTTGAGAAGCTACAGGAAGTTGCCCTTCGAGGAGAAGCGACCACTACAGCCATTGCCACTTTGGGCACTGTTGATTTTAATTCAGAAGAAGCTTCCAAAGTTGAGGACTTAACCTCTACCTTGTCTGGTACTGATTACGCTAGGCAGATGCAAGCCGTAGCTGATAAAAGATTCTTTGAGTTGCGTGCTACGTCAAAAAAAGGCTCTTTTGTTATTAACTACAGCCCGTATAGATTAGTGGGTTTTCAAGGTGTGTTACTTGATGAGGAACTACCAACATACATGGGAGTATTTTCTTCAATCACTTCAACATTAGATGCTAATGGTAGTGCAACACAAACTATCAGCCTTAACGGCTTAAAACCATTCTGTTTGGACGAGTTATATCATACTTATACGGAAAACTATGAGGATTTTTTACCAGAACTTCCTATATACTATAGTGCGGCTTTTAAAGCTAATAGTATAGGTGATAATTACTACAGCTCTTTAATAAATACAAACATACATAGCCTAAAGGATCTAATTAGTGGAGAGGACTCCCTTATACGTGCAGGTGTGAAGAATGACGGTAAGGACTACGATGAACCAGAAGACAACTTTGCCATTAGACGTGGTTTGTATCATGCATTAAAACGTTTTAAGGAAAACTCAAGCAACGAATATTTTTATACTCTTGGTGTGAACTCTAGAAAACTCTTTACGTCTGAAGCTTTTAAAGGCTACTTAAATGTGTCTGGAGTTGCTACCGACGAAGAGGTTGAGAAAAGGGACGAGGGTAACAAACTTTACATGGATAAACGTCAACGCAGAGTAAAATTTATGATGGGGATAACATAAGATGCCGTCACCTAACCCACTACAATTATTAGTGCCAGAACGAGGAACGTCTAGGGCTAACACTACTGCTGGCTTTCTTAATTCTATTAGATCCACACCTAAGTCTGGTGATTTCACAGGATTAGTAGAGAAGAACGCACCAGCTAGTATAGTGATATCTGAATATAAAAATGGACAGTTAGGCCGCTTAACTGATTATGGAACTAATAAATTCTTCTTACAAAGTATTACTGAAAATAAGCAAGAACGGGCCCAAATATTAGAAACTTTTGGTGACTCTGTCATACTTTTCTTTGGAGAACGCACTCGCGTTTACACACTAAATGGATCTATATTAGACGCCAATCAAAAGTATTTTGGACAGGTTGATGAGGTAGTATTTAATTGGGCTGCTGCTTTTAGATTGTTTTACGATGAGCACTTGCGCGGTACACAACTAGCTAAAGATGGTAAAGTGGCAGTGCTAAGTGTAAATGGCCAAGTGTACATAGGCTATCCGTTAAGTTTGTCTATGATAACCGATTCTCGTAATCCAATGCTTGCTGGCTTTAATATGTCTTGGGCTGTAGTAAAGCAGCTGTTCTTACCTCCATCTACCGTGGTTGGAGACAGCGACGCTTTAAAAACTTATCTTGATGATATAGGAAGTTTATACTCAACCAAAAATTCTACTATTATGGATGCGAACAAACAACAAGAAGAATCAGATCTTAGAAGATCAATAGCTCAAACCAAAAGTGATATACAGGAAATAATCGATAAAATTAGTGTTCTAGAGAAAAAAAGAGATTCGGGAACCGCACTTGATGAGGCCGAAATTGCTACCCTAAACACTTTAAGAGAAGATCGCGATAAAAAGAATGTCGAACTGAATAGTCTACAAACCAAGCTTTATACATTATTAGGAATTCAATAATATGCTATTCGCAGTATCACCTATAGATAAGCAGCGCGAGCTGGACTTGTGGAAACAATACAAAAGTGGGAATGCCACAGCAGGCGGGGAGCTTGTTAAAAGTTTGGATCCACTAATACAACACCAGGTTGATAGATTTTCTGGTGCACCATTGCCTAGAACGGCTATTGAAGCTGAGGCCCGCAGATTAGCTATGAGATCGTTCGAGGATTACGATCCTAATAAAGCTGGTCTAAATACACATGTTACAAACCACTTAAAACATTTACAGCGTTATGTGGCAGATTATCAAAACATTGGTAGAATTCCAGAAAACCGCACAATAGCTATATCTAAGTTTCAGAACGTTAAGACTACGATGGAAGAGAAGTTGGGCCGCCTTCCTAATACGTTGGAATTAGCAGATGAACTTCAATGGTCTCCTGCTGAAGTGAGTCGTATGGAGCGTGAACTGCGCAACGACTTATCTATGGTAGCTAAAGAAGACGAGGAATTTTTTGATTATAACTTCAACCAAACAAATGAAGTGCGTGAACTTATTGAGTTTGTATACTGGGATCCAGTTACCACACAAGAAGAGCGCAAAGTTATAGAGTTTAGTTTTGGTATTGGTGGTAATCCCAAACTAGATGTAAAAGATATAGCTATGCGCATAGGAAAAAGCGAAACCTATGTGCGTAAGTTACGTGCCAAGATAGCTGAAAAAATACAAAAGGCTTATGTATAATGTCAGAATGTCAAGATAGATACAAACAGAGGTTGACGGAACACTGGACTAATATCGTCAATGACTTTGCTGATGCGCAGTCTAGAAGTTTTGGCAACCTTGTTAACAACCCGCTTATACAAGACTTAATGCAGAGATTGTCGGATGTAGCCGCCAATTTCCTAGATAATATTATGCAACAAGTTATGGAGGGGGTTATGACATACGCACAGGCATTCATAGCCCGTGCAATGGCCATACTTACTTTTGCCGATGAAATACAGTTGGCGCTATTTTCTAGATTAGTGGATCAGTTAAAGCTATATCTAAGCCGTAGAATAGAAATAGTAGAATCGATAAATTTAGAAATGACTAATTTGCAAACGCTTTTAGCCATACTAGAGCCCAAAGATCCTCCTATAGTAGGGCAGGTGCGGTTATCAAGAAGTAAGCTACAAGAAGCAGAGCGCTATTTAGAGATCGTTCGCAGGGGCGTTTTAGCTAGCCCACCAAGATTTTTCAGAGGTTTTATAGGGCGTGCAACATTTCAAGTTAATCTAGCTAGATTAGCATTAGCTGACATGAACGGAGTTAATGAGTCTCAATTTGAAAATCAGGACTTATTAACCTGGACTGAAAGAACTTTCGTACAATATGATGATAATGGAAATCGCTCTGGCACACGTCCCTCAAGATCCGCCGAAGTTACTGGAGTAGATGACATATTTTGGGAACGTTGGAATGCAGCTGTAAACAATACCGTTGAACAGTATGTACTAGCGGGCCAAGCTATATACGGCACGTTAGCACGCATAGCCAACTTAGTATCTGAGCTGGGAAGCTCTGTAGAAAATGTATTGAGAGGTATGGCAAGTCTCGATATGAATATTCCTGGAGGTGCACAAAGAGATTTATCTACCACTTCTGGCAAAATCAAGCTTACAGCCACTGGAGTCGCTATATTTCCATTTCAAATTATAGCCATGCGGCAACTGCTAAATCTATACGCTATTAGAATAACTGAATACAAAGATGATGTACAAGAAATAATTAAAGAGATGACCGATAAGTTATTTCCTCCTGAAGGGCAGAATATAGATATACCGGATTTGCATTTAAGTAGATTAAGATGGATTACTAGATTAAACGTGATTCAATCTGTCTATGGGGGCGGAGAAACTAGTCCGTTATCACCATTTGACGACGCCGTAGAATCCACAGGTAGGGATTTAGTGGCTGCCCAAGCAATTATTGCTTATTTAGCTCAACCTGGGTACATAAAAGACATAAATAAGTTCTCAGATAAAATCAAACAAAATTTGATTTCTTTGGCAGGTTTCATTATAATTAGCATAGTGAGTCCGGCAGCTTATAGAAAGAGTAGAAGTTTGATCTCTAGCGTTAAAAAAAATGCCGCCGTAATAATGCGGCAAGATAGAGAGCTTTTGGGCTTGCTTTATTCATTAGACACCCGCATAACAAATCCGCTAGTGGCAGAAGCTTTAGCACACTTTGAAAGTATGGTTGGTGGTCTTCTTGGAGAGGGTCAAATGGGCACTGCTAGTACAATATTAGCTGCGGGCTTTAGCTCACTAGGTCTTCTTGGAGGTGGTGCTACCAACTTTTTAAACGACCATGTTACTGCACTTGCTGGGGATTATGCTGAAACATTTATTCCAGGACTAAGCGCGCGAGAAAATATAAGTGGACTTTTGTCTAGCGGCATTTATGGAAATATAAACGATTTTTGGAACTGTATCAAACAGCAAAATCTGGAAAATCCGTTGGAACAAACTAGTATCACACAAAATCCAGAACTTTTGGTATCTAATCCTTTGGAAACTGTTCAGCAGTCAAATGATCTAGCTGCATTATCGCTATCTGATGTAAGACTAAAACCTGGTATTCAAATAGTGCAATATCCAGAGTACACACCTGGGCAGGTTATTGTAGAGGGTGAAGGATGAAAGATATAGCCGTACTTTTTAATGATACCACAGGTAAATTATCTTTGGGCTTTAACGGATTTGCAGAGAATGTTACTGGAATGGATTGGTTAGTACAATCTATTGTAAAAAAGCTTCTAACAGAACGTGGTAGTAATTTTTATGATCAAACTGTTGGCACGTATTTTACGCGTCTTATAGGCGCGTCGTTTAATGACGCTGATATGGAAACCATAAAGCTAAATATAGCAAATGCTGTTTCTTCGGTGGAAGCGGCTATAAAAAATGAGCAGGCATTTAGAACGGATCTATCACCTGAAGAGCGTTTAGATTCGTTAGAAGTAACCAATGTAATATACAACAAGGTAGACTCCTTATTAGAAGTATATATTAGAGTGACCTTGGCGAATAACATAACTGTCACAGTGAGGGTATAATGGCTTTTGATCCCGTTGAGTACATAAAAACAAGACTTCGTGAATATGATCCAACACTAGACCTTTCTGGAGGCAGTGCTATATTTGATTTGTTAGTAGCGCCACAATCGTCCATACTTGGCCCATTTAACGATACCCACATAAAGTTTGGTTATAAACTTAGCCTTTCCGATCTAAATAGCTTATCAGATACTGATTTAGAGAATATCGCTTCCAACTTCTTAATTTCAAAGACTAGTGGAGCCAAAGCCACTGGTTACGTACGAATATATTTTAGAGATGCTAAGCGTATAACAATACCAGCAGGAACCGAGTTTCAAACTTCACAGGGATTAAAATTCTTTTCAGTAAATGAATACTCTGTAACGCAGTCGCAAATGTTGGCAAATGCTGAGCGTTATCCGTATTACCATACTGGTGACATACTAGTTCAAGCGGAGAAAGCTGGCTTAGAATATCAAGTTGGGCCAGAGTCTATTAATGTAGTAAAATATCTAGGAGTATCTTACAATTTTGTAACTAATATTAACTCAATGACTGGCGGCGCTGATGCTGACACAAAAGAGTCCTTGTATGATAAAATCGTAAAATCTGCATATGGGTCTAGCCTGAACTCTAAGCAGGGCATAAAGACCTTGTTAACAACCACATTTAGCAACATAGATGATGTATTAGTAATCGGCTCAGATAGCGCATTAATGCTTAGGGATATTGTACAAGATACCACTAATCTTAGTTATGTAAACTATGTAGAAACCGATTTTAGAGGTAAGACGTTTGGTCAAAATTTTGCACCTTATGTTATTAATAGGGCATACTACGGAACTTTTGTGGATGAAAGTCTTAACAATAGTGGTATACTTCCCTCTGAATACCCACCGCCAGACGGATTTAGCAGAGAGTTTAACCAAAGTGAGTATTCACAAATATACTATGATGACGCATTAATTACAGCCATAAGTCCAGCCACTGTTCTCGTTTCTGAGGACTTTAATTCATCAGGATATGCTGGCAACTGGATTTTTAGTGATGAATACTTAGGTTATGGCCATGTTTTGGGTTCGGGAGAAATCTCCGTAACACTAGGAAAGCTATTTTTAGGCCCTGCACCCAATTTCCTTATGCTTCCTGGATATTTACCTGTAACAATTTTGCCGCAAATTTCGGGTTTATTAGTTCAAATTGAGGAGTTAGCGTAATGTCTGTTGTTGTACAAGATATAGTTAATGAAATTCGTACACTTATCTACGGTGCAACGAGTTATAGGCCAATTTTTCAAAGACCTATTGACCGAAAAAAGGGTATTAAAATTACTGGTACCTTTTATACTAATAGTACAAAAGACCCAAGTCCCTTCTCATATATTACGGTTGGCAGGCAAAATGACAAGGCTGTTGTACATGACGGCATAGGGTTAGCTTGGCGTACTGGTTATGTTGCAAGCGGCGACTATAATATATATCTAGTTGATAATAACATATTGCTTGAAGACACACCAATACGTGTTGGTAATATGATTTTAGAGGAAAATCTTAATAACTTTTTAGCTTATGGTTCGGCCAATATAGAACCATCAACAGAATATAAATTTGGCATTGAGATCGATGGCACTTGGGGCATAAAGGTCTGTGTTTACTCTGGTACTTTTGTAGGAGACCCAAATTTTGCCACGCCATTTAGCGATTTAAATCCCAGTGGTTACGTTATGTCTATGGGTGCTAGGTATGATGGATATGAACCTCAGGCCACTGGAGATACGTTTGGCGTTAGCGTTTTAGGAACAGAAGGATCTTATTGGTTTTATGATAATCTTAGAATATCTAGCGCACTAGAAGGTTATTCCGCTACTTTACTAAAATTTTATGCACCTTCTTCATCATTCGATCATTCAGGTCCAGCTCAACTTTACTTAAAAGGAACAGCACAAGACGGCTTAGGAAATTATGGTCTAAATTGGTGTTTATGGAATAATGACACTTCAGGGTGGGAAGTAATAGCGCTTAATAGTGGTGCTACTGTAACTGGTATATACTATGATATTGCAGATTTAACATCCTATGTTGATGGTAGTGATTTTGTAAATATACTAGGAATAGCCACTGCACCTGGAGACGATGGAGTACTTTACATAGATTATGCTAAGCTTAGCACAGCTCCACCTAGTGGCGTACATGCAGGTCATATGACAGATATTTATGTACATGCACCAACAAGAATCACACGAGAAACCGTAACAGCTTATGCCGATAGTTATACAATTAATTTTGATGATGCTAGTATTAAGCATCCAATACACAAGATAGAAACTGTGTGGGATGTCGACCTTGATCAAGAGCTGCTATTAGATAATGCTGATCCATCTGTACGATATGTTATTACCAACACGGCACCACATTACACGTATTCAACTAAGGAAAATCTTTCTATTGGTATTCCTACGGAATTTGGTACAGTTGATATAACTTATACGTATTACGAAGACGGTGAGACCATTCAAACATTCTTAGATAGTGATGCTAATAGAGTACCTACTTGTGATAATTTACTCAAAGTTTGTCCACCGGCACTCATAACAATTAATCAATTGGACTATCGCGGAGGTCCAGAGGTTGAAGACATGCGAGATAAAATCGTCACATGGATTAACGCTTTAGTACGAGATACTTTTGAAATTACCGATTTAATAGCATATTTATATACTTTAGGTGTTTCATATTTGAATTTAAATACATTAGACATTAGCGTTCAGGTTCATAATATGTCTGGGCTTATTACGGCAGAGGAGTCAATAAATAGTTCATATACTATAACAGAGCCCAATAGTTTCTATACAGACTCTACCAAATTAATTGGGGTAACAAAACTATAATGTATACTAGGAATGTACAAGATATTTGGGAAGCTTTAGGTTCCTTTTGGTCAACATTTCAAGATAAGGCCTTAATAGAATCTGTATGGAGCCAATACTATACTCTAGCTAGTGGTATGTATGATCTAAATGATGAGTTACCAAAATCCATGGGAATGCGTGATCTATTAGCGGTACTTCCGTATAGAGCGCAAGCTTATGACATAATATACGAGACAATAAGCCCTGATTACTCTGGTATTGTGAATACCATATGGGCTAGTGGCTCTACTGGATACGGCTATGAGTTCTATCTTACCCCAGGAACATTTAGCATTCCAACTTTAACGTATTATGTTACGTCAACATCTGGTACGTTATCAGCTAAACAGACCCTTACTGAGGATGTTGATTATTACATAGTTGACATGGAGCGTTTGCACTTCGTTAATAATCCGCCATTTATGGAAAATCAAAACCAAACGTTGTTTAAGCAGAATAAGTTATTAGCCGATATTGAATATAGAGTAAATCCAGCCTTATGGGGTATATTACCCAAATTAGTTGAGCTGTCTGAAGTTGATTTATCACATGGCAATTATCCTGCGTTTGTTTACAGCGGATTAAATACCACATACAATGTAGAACATTTTAAGCACTTAGTGTGGGCTTTGCAGTACTATTTAAGACAAAAACCCACGGTAGCAAACGTTAAGGCCGTATACGAGTTGGGAAATGGCCTGCCCTTTGCGTACGCATCTGGTTTTTATGATGGCTACAATCTTTCAGGCATGTCCCATAATCCAGAAGTTACCGCATTAAACATGCTATATTTTACTGGTAGTGGTTACAAAGGCTCAAATGATTTTATATGCTTAGATAAACCAGCCTTTTTTACTCATGAAGGTTGCTGGGAATTCTCAGCCAAATTTGCAAATACTGGAGTAACACAGTACGTACTTGGTATGTACTGCTATCCTGGTCTAGAACAGAGTCTAGATATTTACTGGGACGCTGCTAAAGCATCTCTCAATTTTAAAGCAAAGGGGCCTGTAGATTACGCGCTAGCGCAAACTGGATTATCAATTGAGGTACTGTCATTAGATATACAAAATTGGCATAGATACAAAATAAAACGAGACTTTGATAACAATGACCAATGGTACTGCTATGTAGATGACGTTTTAGTTGGTAGTGGTATAGTGGGTGGCTGGGAAACGTTTGACACACCTTACACTAAATTTGTTGTTGGTGCACGAGCAGAAATGGATGGTAGCACTTGGCCCCCAACATTTAAAAGTCCATTTTTTGGATACGTATCTAATCTCAAGTGTTTGTTTGGTGGAGATCTTTTTTATACAACCCATGTAAATTTTTTAGCCTCTACCTCAGGCTATAACTTCATTGATACCAGCTTGGGAGACGGCGGTTCGCATGGATATTCATGGATAGTTACCGCGTCTGGAGGGGGTTCAGCATTTAAATGGCTTTTAACTAGTGGGATTCCACTACATGCGTACACGTATTTAGACCAAGACGATACTACTTCACAATTTCAAGTGCTAATTAGTGGCGTTAATGTGTACGATTTCGTAAATAATTCAGGCTACATTTCTAACATTGTTGACACAGACATAGAGAAGTATAGAACCTGTGCGATAAATCTAGATTATCTAATATCTACTGGAGAGTTCAGCCATAATGCTGAAGCGGTATCAGGTATGTTGGCAAACTTTTCTCCACCGGATGTAACATTTATAACGATTAGTTAAGAGGACAAAATGAATAGAGTAATTCTTCACGCGAATAGTAGGGATAGTCTTCCAGATGCATTTTCTGATTTACAGGATTACGCGTCTTTAGATCGTGCCAAGCTATTCAATTTGGTTTTTAAATCTTATGGAGTAGCATGCGCTACAGATGAAACTGGCTCTGGCATTTTGTCTGGAGATACAAACTTAGCTGTTACCCACCTAGGTGGGGGAGATATTGAGGTATCACCCGGCTATGCTTTAATATCAGGCCTACGTTGGATCTATCTGGCTCCTACAGATACCAGGACTGCCACGGTATCATTGGGAGATAATATCTATTTACAACCAACCTACATAAATTCTCGCTTACGTGAAAAGTCCAAAGATTTTTTCCTAAACACTTTAGGCAGTGGCTGGATGACCACTCGTCAAACCGAGTCTTGGGAAATCACTACAACCAACCCTGGTGTAAGCGGGGTATGGTTAGCCACACTAGAGTCGGGCGGAACCATAACCGATAAAAGAGCTACTAACCTATTAAGATTCAGAGAAAATCTGTTTGATGACACTTACGTAGTGCGCAAAGACAAAGAGAATACATTATTAAAGGACTTAATCTTAAATAGTGGGTTGACACTAGTAGATCCCTTTAATGGGTTTGAGTTGACTTTTACAACACTTAGTGGACTAAGCGATAATGTTACTTACTCTGGTTATCAACTATACACAGCTATTAGTGGACAACATAGTCATGGAACCAACCATGAATACCTAACAAACATTAATACCCTTGGTGGGTCGCGCTATAATGAAATAGTATCATTTTTAGATAGTGGCTTATACCAAAGTACTCCTATTATGACAGCTACTAATCTACGTACTGAAATAGCCAGCCCCCTTTATCAACTATTTAATGGTGGAATTATTACC
>JACCDP010797866.1_pt1 | contig 23107 bp, 38 predicted proteins | sample 7445841 | NCBI WGS metagenome assembly JACCDP01 (sample SAMN15323441, study PRJNA562643) | freshwater metagenome | isolation source: river surface water | place: USA:Blue River Watershed | collected 2017-08-17
CGGGCGACAACGCCGAGTTCACCGTCAAGCTCGACAAGCCGATCGCGATCGAGAAGACGCTGCGCTTCGCGATCCGCGAGGGCAGCCGCACCGTGGGCGCCGGCGTCGTCGTCGACATCATCAAGTAAGCGAGGAACTCCAAGATGGCGTCCATCAGCAAGATCCGCATCCGCCTGAAGGCCTACGATCACAAGCTGCTCGACAAGAGCGCGCGTGAGATCGTGGACACCGCGCGCGCGACCGGCGTCGAGATCCGCGGCCCCTTCCCGCTGCCCACCACGGTGAGCCGCTGGACGGTGCTTCGTGGACCCCACGTCGACAAGAAGTCGCGTGAGCAGTTCGAGCGTCGCACCCACCACCGCCTGCTCGACATCATCGCGCCCACGCAGGCCACCGTCGACGCGCTGCGTCGTCTGGACCTGTCGGCCGGCGTGCACTTCGTCGTCAAGCCCTCCTGAACGGAAACGAGGAGTTTCCATGCCAACCGTCGATCTGTTCAACTCCACCCGTCAGAAGGTCGGGACCGTCGATCTCGACGATCGCGTCTTCGCTGCCGAGGTGAAGGAGCACCTGTTCCACATGGTCGTGCGCTACCAGCTCGCGGCCCGTCGGCAGGGCACGCACGCCACCAAGCGCCGCGCCGAGGTCTCGGGCGGCGGCCGCAAGCCCTGGAAGCAGAAGGGCACCGGCCGTGCGCGCCAGGGCTCCACGCGGGCGCCGCACTGGCGCGGCGGCGGCGTGGTCTTCGGACCGCAGCCGCGCAGCCACGCGTTCTCCCTCAACAAGAAGGTGCGCCGTGCGGCGCTCCGCGGCGCGCTCTCGCGCCGTGTCGGGGAGAACGGCCTCGTCGTCGTCGACTCCGTCAACCTTGAGGAGGCGAAGACCCGCCACTTCGCGCAGTTCATGAAGACCTTCGGGTTCGAAAGCCTGCTCGTCGTGGTGCCCTCCGAGGACACCACCCTGACCCGCGCCGCCCGCAACATCCCGGGTGTCACGGTCCTCCCCGTTGCCGGCCTGAACGTCTACGACGTCCTCCGCCACCGCAACATCGCACTCACCGCGCCCGCGATCGCGCCGATCGTGGAGCGCCTCACCGCAACCGCGAAGTGAGTCGGCCATGGCTGAGCTCCACGACATCCTCCTCCGCCCCCTGGTGACCGAGAAGGCCGCTACGGGCGAGGCCGCCGAGAACACCTACGTGTTCGAGGTCGGCGAGACGGCGAACAAGCACGAGATCAAGAGCGCCATCGAGTCCTTCTTCAACGTGAAGGTCGAGGACGTTCGCACGGTCCGCGTGCGTGGCAAGTACAAGCGCTTCGGCCGGTTCTACGGGCGACGCTCCAACTGGAAGAAGGCCTACGTGAAGCTCGCGCAGGGCCACACCCTCAACTTCTTCGAGGCGTGACATGGGTACCAAGCGTTACGCACCGAGCACTCCCGGCCTCCGCTTCCTGGTGACCCCTGACTATCAGGAGATCACCAAGGACAGCCCCGAGCGCTCCCTCACCGCTCCGATCCGCCGCACCGGCGGCCGCAACAACAACGGCCGCATGACCTCCCGCCGCATGGGCGGAGGTCACAAGCGTCGGTACCGTCTGATCGACTTCCGTCGCAACAAGCTCGGCGTGCCGGGCAAGGTCGCGGCGATCGAGTACGATCCCAACCGCACCGCGCGCATCGCGCTCGTGCACTACGTCGATGGGCAGAAGGCCTACATCCTCGCGCCCGTGGGGCTCGGTGTCGGTGACACCATCCTCGCCGGCGAGGGTGCGGACATCCGCCCCGGCAACGCCCTGGCGCTCAAGGCCATCCCGCTCGGCACCTTCGTCCACAACGTGGAGCTGAAGGTCGGGCGCGGTGGTCAGGTGTGCCGCTCGGCGGGCTGCTTCGCGCAGGTCATGGCGAAGGAGGGCAAGTACGTCCTTCTGCGCATGCCGTCGGGCGAGCTCCGCAACGTGCTCGGCGAGTGCCAGGCGACTGTCGGCCAGGTCGGCAACATCGAGCACGAGAACGTGCAGCTCGGCAAGGCCGGGCGCGCGCGCTGGCTCGGGTATCGTCCCTACGTCCGCGGTACCGCCATGAACCCGATCGACCACCCGCACGGTGGTGGTGAGGGTCGTACCAAGGGCGGCCGCCATCCGGTGACCCCGTGGGGCAAGCCCACCAAGGGCTACAAGACCCGGTCCAAGAAGAACCCCACCAACCGCTTCATCGTGAAGCGTCGCGAGAAGTAGGAGCCTGCCATGGCGCGTTCCGTCAAGAAGGGTCCCTTCGTGGACCAGTACCTGATCGCCAAGGCCACCGCGGCGCGGGGCGGTTCGAACAAGGTCATCAAGACCTGGTCGCGCCGTTCCACGGTCATCCCGGACTTCATCGGCCTGACCTTCGCGGTCTACAACGGCAAGAAGTTCGTCCCCGTGTACGTCACCGAGAACATGGTCGGCCACAAGCTGGGCGAGTTCTCCCCGACGCGCACCTTCTTTGGTCACGCGGCCGACCGCAAGACCAAGGCGCGCTGAGGAGTCCAACATGCGTTCGTCCGCCACCCTCCGGTTTGCGCGCATCTCCCCGCAGAAGGCGCGCCTCGTGGCCGACCTCGTCCGCGGCAAGGACGCGGGCCAGGCCATCGAGATCCTGAAGTTCCTGCCGAAGAAGTCGGCTCCGCTGGTTCGTGGGCTCATCGAGTCCGCGGTCGCCAACGCCGAGCACGAGGCCGGGCGCGGGAACCAGGAACTCGACATCGACAAGCTCTTCGTCCAGACGATCACCGTGGACCAGGGTCCCTCGCTGCGGCGCTTCCGCCCGCGTGCGCAGGGCCGTGCCACGCCCGTCGAGAAGAAGACCTCCCACATCACCGTCGTCCTCGGCGAGCGGTAGGAGAAGCCATGGGTCAGAAGGTCAACCCGATCGGGTTCCGCGTCGGCATCACCCGCCCCTGGGAGTCCAAGTGGTACGCGGAGCGCGACTTCCAGCGCTTCCTCCACGAGGACATCAAGATCCGGCGGTACCTGAAGAGCAAGCTCTTCGTCGCCGGCATCAGCAAGATCCGCATCGAGCGCGCGGCCAGCAAGGTCAAGGTGTTCATCCACGCCGCCAAGCCCGGCATGGTGATCGACAAGCGTGGCGCCGGTCTGGACAAGCTTCGCACGGACGTGCAGCAGCTCGTGCAGAGCGAGGTGTTCCTCAACGTGATGGAGGTCCGCAAGGTTGACACCGATGCGCTCCTCGTCGCCGAGAACATCGCCGCGCAGCTCGAGAAGCGCGTCAGTTTCCGTCGCGCGATGAAGAAGGCCATCCAGCAGTCCCGCAAGGCGGGTGCGAAGGGCATCAAGGTGATGTGCGCGGGCCGCCTCGGCGGCGCGGAGATGCACCGCACCGAGTGGTACCGTGAGGGCCGCGTGCCCCTTCACACCCTCCGCGCCGACATCGACTACGGGCTCGCCGAGGCGAAGACCACCTACGGCGTCATCGGCGTCAAGGTGTGGATCTTCAAGGGCGAGATCCTCGCAGGCGACGAGGACCGTTCCCTCTGATCTCCCCGCGGGCCTCCGCCCGCATGAGGTAGCACATGCTCTCCCCCAAGCGAGTCAAGTTCCGCAAGGTCCAGAAGGGCCGCACCGCTGGCCTTGCGTACCGTGGCAGCGACGTGAGCTTCGGCGATTACGGCCTCCAGGCCACGACCGCCGGCTGGATCACGTCCCGCCAGATCGAGGCGGCGCGTATTGCGCTGTCCCGCCACATCAAGCGTGGTGGCAAGATCTGGATCCGGATCTTCCCGGACAAGCCCGTGACCAAGAAGCCCGCCGAGACCCGAATGGGTACCGGAAAGGGCAACCCGGAGTACTGGGTCGCCGTCGTGCGTCCCGGGCGCGTCATGTACGAGCTCGAGGGCGTGACGGAAGAGGTAGCGCGTGAGGCGCTCCGCCTCGCCGGCCACAAGTTGCCGGTCCACACGCGCGTCATCAAGCGCGAAGAGGTGATCGCATGAAGGCCAACGAACTGAAGACGCTGTCCGACGAGCAGCTCGTCCACAAGAGCCTCGAGCTCGAGCGGACCCTCCTCGCGCACACGTTCCGGCACCGCCTGGGCCAGCTCGACAATACGAGCGTGCTCCGCGCGGCGCGCCGCGACATCGCCCGCGCGAAGACGCTGCTCACCGCGCGTGAGCAGTCGCTCCGCGAGGAGCTGCGCGTGAAGATCGACGCCGCGGAGGCGACCTACGCCGCCTCGGAGTCGAAGGAGGACCGCGAGAAGAATCTCGAGGCCCTCGCGGCGCTCGTCTCCCGCTACGACAACGTCTCGCTCGTCGCGCAGTACAAGGGCTCGTTCGTGCCCACCGCGACGACGTCCGCGCCCGAGGCCGGCTCCGGCTTCCTCCAGGGCGTGCTTGACAAGTCCGGCGCGACCGAGTAGGTTGCGTCCACTTCCGGGGGGCCGGGCATCCGGCCCCTCTGTTGTGTGCGTCCAGTAGGCGCGCGCACGGCCCTCGTGGCACGGCGCATCTTCACGGGTTCCCGAGGGCACGCGTGAGGGCATGGAGGGGTGACCCTTCCAAGCGTGGACTGGAGACCCGCAGCTTGCCAGATTCCGAGCTGTCGCTTCGCGACGGTTCCCGTGCGACACGCAGGGGTTCGGACTGGCGACGATGTCGAAAGGGGGAGACCCCTGCGGCGTCCGGGACGGGCCCCTGTCGCCCACATACGCACTCTTCCCAGCTCCCGGTCACGTCGACGCAGGTCGCAACGTGGCGCGGGGCTTCTCCCCTTCGAGGTGAAGCAGATGTCCGAGCAAGTCGCTACCAGCCACCGCCGCGAGGTGCGTGGACGCGTCGTGTCCAACAAGATGGACAAGACCGTCGTGGTCGCGGTCGAGCGCGCCGTGAAGCACGCGAAGTACCGCAAGTACATCACCCGTACCCGCACGTTCCAGGCGCACGACGCCGAGGGCGCGTGCAAGGTCGACGACATCGTCCTCATCCGCGAGTGCCGTCCGCTCTCCCGCAACAAGCGGTGGGAAGTGGTCGAGCGCGCGGCTCGCTGAGTGGCGTAGGGGGTCCCGATGATCCAGATGCAGTCCACGCTCGACGTGGCAGACAACTCCGGCGCTCGCAAGGTCATGTGCATCAAGGTGCTCGGTGGCAGCAAGCGCAAGTACGCCTCCCTCGGCGACGTCATCGTCGTCGCGGTCCAGGAGGCGCTTCCCACCGGCAAGGTGAAGAAGGGTGACGTGGCGCGCGCGGTCATTGTGCGCACCGCCAAGGAGATCCGTCGCGCTGACGGCTCCTACATCCGCTTCGACTCCAACGCCGCCGTGCTCATCGACAACAAGGGCGAGCCCATGGGTACGCGCATCTTCGGCCCGGTGGCCCGCGAGCTTCGCGGCTACCAGTCCATGAAGATCGTGGCCCTCGCCCCCGAGGTGCTGTGATGAAGGCCAAGCTGAAGATCAAGCGCGATGACACCGTCATCGTCATCGCCGGCGGCGACAAGGGCCGCGTCGGCAAGGTCGTGCGGGTGCTTCCCGTCGAGGGCCGCGTGGTCGTCGAAGGGGTCAACCGTCACAAGCGCCACGTGAAGGCCCAGGGCGACCAGCCCGGCAGCATCACGGAGAAGGAGCTTCCGATCCACGTGTCCAACGTCGCGCTCTACGTCGACGGGAAGCGCGTGAAGGTCGGCTTCAAGACGGACGAGGCGGGCGAGAAGGTCCGCGTCGACCGTTCCACCGGCAAGGCCGTCTGAGCCCGGAGGAAACATGGAAACCCGCCTTCAGGCTCACTACCGCGCCCACGTCGTTCCGGCCCTCACGAAGGAGCTGGAGATCAAGAACGTGATGCAGGTGCCTCGCCTCGAGAAGATCGTCCTGAACGTTTCCGTCAAGGAAGCGACGCAGAACGTGAAGCTGCTCGAGACGGCCGCCGAGGAGCTCACGATCATCGCCGGGCAGAAGTCGCAGATCCGCCGCGCGCGGAATTCGATCGCGAACTTCAAGCTCCGCGAGAACACCCCCATCGGCGCGCGCGTCACCCTGCGCGGCCGTCGCATGTGGGAGTTCCTGGATCGTTTGATCCACATCTCCCTCCCGCGCGTGCGCGACTTCCGCGGGATCGATCCCCGCGGGTTCGACGGGCGCGGCAACTACTCCTTCGGCGTGACCGAGCAGATCATCTTTCCCGAGATCAACTACGATCGCGTCACGAAGGTGACCGGGATGAACCTGTCGTTCGTCACGTCCGCAAACACCGATGCCGAGGGCAAGGCGCTTCTGCGTCACCTCGGTCTTCCCTTCCGGCAGTAGGGGGAGGTCCCGTGGCCAAGAAGTCCCAGATGATCCGGGCCTCCCAGCCCGCCAAGTTCTCCGTGCGCCAGAACAGCCGCTGCCCTCTGTGCGGTCGCTCCCGCGCGTTCCTTCGCAAGTTCAACATGTGTCGCCTCTGTTTCCGCTCCCTCTCGCTCAAGGGCGAGATTCCGGGCGTGATGAAGGCGAGCTGGTAGCGAGCAGGAGTCGTCCATGTCCATGACCGATCCCATCGCAGATCTCCTGACGCGCATCCGCAACGCGGTGCAAGCGCGTCACGAGACCGTGGCCGTCCCGCGCTCGAAGCTCAAGCTCGAGATCGTGAAGGTCCTCAAGTCCGAGGGCTACATCGAGGGCTACATCGATCAGCCGGAAGGCCCGAAGGGCAGCATCAAGCTGTTCCTCAAGTACACGGACTCGCGCCGTGGCGTGATCCGCGGCCTTCAGCGCGTGTCCTCCCCTGGTCGGCGTACCTACGTCGGCAAGGACGAGGTGCCTCGCGTCGACAACGGCCTCGGCCTCGCGATCCTCACCACCCCGCAGGGTGTCCTCTCCGACCGTGCCGCGCGTAGCGCCGGCGTCGGCGGCGAAGTGCTCTGCTTCGTCTGGTAGTCGGGGGAACCATGTCTCGTATCGGCAAGCTTCCCATCGCGCTGCCCGCCGGTGTCACGTGCTCCGTCGCGGACGGTCGCGTGCAGGTCAAGGGCCCCAAGGGCGAGCTGTCCCAGGCGATCGCGGCCGGCGTGTCCGTCACCCAGCAGGGTGCCGAGCTCGTGGTGGCGCGCATCGACGACACGGCGACGGCGCGTTCCAACCATGGTCTGACCCGCGCGCTCGTGTCCAACATGGTCACGGGCGTCACCCGGGGTTTCGAGCGTCGTCTCGACATCCAGGGCGTCGGCTTCAAGGCCGAGGCCAAGGGCAAGGCCATCCAGCTCGCGCTCGGCTACTCCCACCCCATCGAGTTCCCGTTCCCCGAGGGCGTCACCATCGACGTCGAGAAGGGCACGAAGCTCTCCGTGAAGGGTTGTGACCGGCAGGCCGTCGGTGAGACCGCGGCCAAGCTCATCGCGCTCCGCTCGCCCGACTCCTACAAGGGGAAGGGAATTCGTCACGAGGGCGCGCAAATCAAGCTCAAGGCCGGCAAGACGGCCAAGAAGTAGGGGACACCATGGCAGTCACCGACGCTGCGGCCCGCGAACGCCGCAAGAAGCGCATCCGCAAGAAGGTCTTCGGCTTCGCCGATCGGCCCCGCCTCACCATTCACCGCACGAATGGGCACATGTACGCCCAGGTCGTCAACGACGTCACGGGCGCCACGCTCGCGGCGGCGTCCACGCTGTCCGCGGAGCTCAAGGGCTTCGAGGGCAACCGTGGCAACGCCGAGGCTGCGGCCGCGGTGGGCAAGCTGCTCGCGCAGAAGGCCCTCGCCGCGAACGTCACCCAGGTGGTGTTCGACCGCAACGGCTTCCTCTACCACGGGCGCGTCAAGGCGCTCGCCGATGCCGCGCGCGAAGCCGGCCTCGATTTCTGAGCGACGGAGTCCACTATGGAAACCCGCAAGCCCCGCGCCCGCCGGCCCGCCGACGACGCGCAGCTCATCGAGAAGACCATCTTCGTCAACCGCGTCGCGAAGGTCGTGAAGGGCGGTCGCCGCTTCAGCTTCAGCGCCCTCGTGGTGGTGGGGAACGGCGAGGGTCGCCTCGGCGTCGGTCACGGCAAGGCGAAGGAGGTCGCGGACGCTGTCCGTAAGGCCACCGAGCGTGCCAAGGGCAGCATGTTCGAGCTCCCCATCCTGGACGGCACCGTGCCGCACACCGTGACGGGGCGCTTCGGCGCCGGCAAGGTGCTGCTCCGCCCGGCCAGCCCGGGTACGGGCGTCATCGCCGGTCCGGCGGTGCGCGCGCTGCTCGATGCCGCCGGCTACCGCAACGTGCTGACGAAGAGCCTCGGCACGGGCAACCCGTTCAACGTGGTCCGCGCGACCATCGAGGCGCTCCAGCTCCTCGAGTCGCCCGACCAGGTGGCGGCGCGTCGCGGCCTGTCCGTCGACAACGTGCTCGCCAACCACAATGTCGGTGCCCGCGTGTGGACGCGCGCGTCGACGAAGTAGAAGGGAGGCTTCCATGACCTACCTGAAGGTGACGCTCCACCGGAGCAAGTTCGGCTGCACGGCGCCCCAGCAGGCGACGCTTCGCGGGCTCGGGCTGCGCAAGATCAACGGGTCGAGCACGCTCGAGGACACTCCCTCCGTGCGCGGCATGATCAAGACCGTCCTGCACCTCGTGTCGGTGCAGGAAGTCGCGTCGAAGGACGCCTGAGGTTCCCATGGCGAACGAACTGAGCAACCTCCACCCCGTCGATGGCGCGCAGCGCCCCCGTACGCGCGTGGGTCGCGGCCAGGGCTCCGGTCTCGGCAAGACGGCCGGGCGCGGCACCAAGGGCCAGCAGGCCCGCGCCGGCTCCAAGAAGATCCCGGGCTTCGAGGGCGGTCAGATGCCGCTTCGTCGCCGGCTCCCCAAGCGTGGCTTCAACAACATCTTCGCCAAGGACTACACCGAGGTGTCGGTCGAGAAGCTCGGTCGCTTCGCGGCGGGGACGACCGTCGACGCGGAGCTCCTCAAGAGCACTGGCGTCGTGTCGCGCCTCGGGCGTGACGGCGTGAAGCTCATCGGCAGCGTCAAGGGCCTGTCGGTGAAGCTGACGGTGAAGGTGGCGAAGGCCACCGCGGGCGCCCGCGCGAGCGTCGAGGGTGCCGGCGGCACCCTGGAGACCGCGGCGTGAACTGGCTGTCCACGATCTGGCGCATGCCGGACCTGCGAAGCCGCATCCTCTTCACGTTGGGGATGCTCGCGGTGTTCCGGCTCGGGGTTCACGTCCCGGCGCCCGGTGTGGACCGAGAGGGGCTTGCCGCCTTCCTGACCGGGGGCGGCGGCACCATGTTCGGGCTGTACAACATGTTCTCCGGCGGTGCGCTGCAGCAGTTCAGCGTGCTGGTGCTCGGGATCATGCCCTACATCACCGCGAGCATCATCCTGCAGATCCTGACGGTGGTCTTTCCGCCGCTCGAGCGCCTCTCCAAGGAGGGGCAGCAGGGTCGCGGCAAGATTACGCAGTACACGCGCTACGCGACGCTCGGCATCGCGCTGGTGCAAAGCTTCACGCTCGCGCTCGGTTTCGAGCGCATGACGACTCCGGCCGGTACGCCCGTCGTCCTTGACCCGGGGTTGCGCTTCGAGCTGCTCACGATGGCGACCCTGACCGCGGGGTCGTGTTTCGTCATGTGGCTGGGCGAGCAGGTGACCGAGCGCGGCGTGGGGAACGGGTCGAGCCTCATCATCACCGCTGGCATCGTCGCGGGTCTGCCGCAGGCGGTGGTCGTGATGTTCGAGCAGGTGAAGAACGGTGACATGGACCTCCTGGCCGTGACGCTCATCGGCATCGGCGCCATCGTCGTGATTGCGCTGATCGTGTGGATGGAGCGTGCGCAGCGGCGCATCCCGATCCAGTACGCCAAGAGGGTCGTTGGACGCCGCGTGTATGGCGGCCAAACGACGCATCTGCCGTTGAAGATCAACACCACGGGCGTGATCCCGCCGATCTTCGCGAGCACCGTTCTCATGCTTCCCGCGACGTTGAAGACCCTGCTGCCGAGCAATCCGGCGGTGGACGCGGTCACGACGGCGCTCACGCCGGGCCATTGGCTCTACGATTACGCCTTCGTCGCGCTGATCGTGTTCATCGCGTACTTCTACACGGCGCTCATGTTCAATCCGGTGGATGTCGCGGACAACCTGAAGAAGAACGGCGGGTACGTGCCTGGCGTTCGTCCCGGCAAGCAGACGGCCGAGTACCTGGACCAGATCCTGACCCGGCTCACCGGCGCCGGCGCGTTGTACCTCGCCGCGCTGAGCATCCTGCCGACGGTGCTGATCACCCAGTACAACCTGCCCTTCTACTTTGGCGGCACCGGGCTCCTGATTGTCGTCGGCGTGTCGCTGGACACCGTGGCGCAGATCGAGTCGCAGTTGCTCACGCGTCATTACGACGGCCTCAGCGGTCCCACCGGTGGGCCGCGGGCCGGGCGTCGCAGCATGGCGCCCACGGGCATGCCGGGATGAACGCCGTCCTGTTCGGGCCGCCGGGGTCCGGGAAGGGGACGCACGCGAAGAGCGTCGCCGCCGCGCTCGGCATCCCGCACGTCGCTACGGGCGACATCTTCCGTCGACATCTGAAGGAAGGTACGGAGCTCGGGCAGCTCGCGCGCAGCTACATGGACAAGGGTCAGCTCGTGCCCGACTCCGTCACGTGTGACCTGGTGGCGAGCCGTCTCGAGGAGGCCGATGCGGGCGGCGGGGTGCTGTTCGACGGCTTCCCGCGCAGCGTTGCGCAGGTCGAGTGGCTACTCGGTTGGCTGGCCGCCCGCGGCGGGTCCATCGGTGTGGTCGTGAACCTCCTGGTGCCGGACGCCGAGATCGTCCAGCGCATCGCTGGGCGTCGCGCGTGCCTCGGGTGCGGGGCGACGTACCATGCGCGGGCGAATCCTCCGGCGCAGGCCGGGCGCTGTGACCGTTGCGGCGGTGACGTGGTCCAGCGCGCCGATGACGGCGAGGACATCGTGCGCGAGCGACTGGCGACGTATGCGCGTGAGACAGCGCCGGTGCTTGCGGTGCTCCGCGGCGCTGCGCCCGTGGTCGATGTGGACGGTGTCGGTGGCATCGAGGCCGTCCAGGCGCGGGTCCACGCCGTTCTTCCCCGCGGCTGACGCATGATCCTCCTCAAGGAGCCCTGGGAGCTCGGCGTGATGCGCAATGCGGGCCGTCGCCTCGCGGAGGTGGTGGCCCGACTTCGCGAGGTGGTGGCCGAGGGCATGGAGACCCGCGAGCTCGACCGCCTCGCGGAGGAGGCGATTCTCGCGGTGGGCGCCCGTCCGGCGTTCAAGGGCTACGCGCCCGAAAAGACGCCGTTTCCGGCGTCCCTCTGCGTCTCCATAAACGAGCAGGTGGTCCACGGGGTGCCTGGACGACGTCGTCTCGAACCCGGGGACGTGGTGTCGCTGGACTTCGGTCTCGTCTACGGGGGCTACTACGCCGACACCGCCTTCACCGTCGTGTTGCCGCCCATCGCCGAGGCCGACCGGATGTTGGTTGAAGCGACGGAGGCCGCGATGTACGCCGGGATTGCGTGCGCGCGCGTCGGGGGACGCGTCGGCGACATCGGCCACGCGGTCGAGACCTATTGCAAGGCCCGCAAGCTCGGTGTCGTGCGCAAGTTCGTCGGGCACGGCATCGGCAAGGCCCTGCACGAGGAGCCCAGCGTCCCGAACTTCGGCAAGGCCGGGACCGGCCCGCTGCTGAAGCCGGGGATGGTCGTGGCGATCGAGCCGATGATCACCCTCGGCGGGGAGGACACGAAAATCCTGCCCGATCGGTGGACGGTGGTCACCCGTGATAATAGCCGTTCCGCTCATTTCGAGCATACCGTCGCGATCACGCCCTCTGGGCCGGAAATCCTGACGGTGCTCGATTCCCCCGCGGTCCAGGGCGCTCGCCCGTAGGACCGCATCCCCATCCGATGAACCGGCCGATGGCCGGCGAGGAGATCCACGTGAAGGTCAAGGCTTCCGTCAAGCCGATCTGCGACAAGTGCACGGTCATCCGTCGACGCGGCGTCGTCCGCGTCATTTGCGTCACCCCCAAGCACAAGCAGCGTCAGGGCTAGGAGCACACCATGGCACGCATCGAAGGCGTCGACCTCCCGCGAAACAAGCGCGTCGACATCGCCCTCACCTACCTCTACGGCATCGGCCGCTCCAACGTCGTCAACCTTCTCGAGAAGGCCGGTGTGGACGGTTCCGTGCGCACGCAGGACCTCACGGACGCCGACATCGGACGCATCCGTGACGTGCTCCAGCGTGAGTACCGGGTCGAAGGCGAGCTCCGCAAGGAAGTCGCCATGAACATCAAGCGCCTCATCGACCTGGGCACCTACCGCGGTTCGCGTCACAAGCGCGGCCTCCCCGTCCACGGTCAGCGGACCCACACGAACGCCCGCACCCGCAAGGGTCCGCGTCGTGCTGTCGCCGCCAAGAAGAAGTAGTCCCGGGAGGAACGAGACATGAGCACCGCCAAGGGTTCCGCCGGCAAGAAGAACGTCCGGCGCGTCAAGAAGAACGTCCCTCACGGGGTCGTCCACATCCAGAGCACCTTCAACAACACGATCGTCACGGTCACCGATCCCGCTGGGAACACGGTGGCGTGGTCGAGCGCGGGCGTGAAGGGCTTCAAGGGGTCGCGCAAGTCGACGCCGTTCGCCGCCCAGCTCGTCGCCGAGGACGCGGCCCGCAAGGCCGTCGAGCACGGCATGCGCACCGCGGGTGTGGTCATCAAGGGTCCGGGTTCCGGTCGTGAGTCGGCGCTCCGCGCCGTCCAGAACGCCGGCCTCAAGGTCACGATGATCACCGACGTGACGCCGATCCCGCACAACGGCTGCCGCCCTCCGAAGCGTCGCCGCGTGTGATCTCTGGCGTCGGGCCCGTGTCCTTCGGGATGCGGGCCTGGCGTCCACCTTCCCTCCCGGGCCTGGCCTGCCCGCTCGTCGCTCGCGCGGCGGAGGGATCCCCGCACGGGCGATGCGGCGCGAGGGGCCACGCGTCACGAAGCCCAGCACGGAGACTTCCATGCACACCGAGACCGTCAACACCAGGAACTGGCGCGAGATCTACAAGCCGCGCGCGCTGGAGCGAGACCGCGAGAACACCGAGCAGTACGGCAAGTTCGTTGCCGCACCGCTCGAGCGCGGCTTCGGCATCACGCTGGGCAACAGCCTCCGCCGGGTGCTCCTGTCGAGCCTCCAGGGCGCGGCGATCACCAGCGTGAAGATCGAGGGCGTCGCCCACGAGTTCTCGCCGATCGGCGGGATCATCGAGGACGTCACGGACATCATCCTCAACCTCAAGGGCGTCACCATCCGCACAACCGCGTCGGAGCCGTTCACGGCGTCCGTCGACGTGACCGGCGATGGGGAGCACGCGCGCGTCATCACCGCGAAGGACATCACCTTCTCGGCCGCCGCGCAGGTGCTCAACCCGGATCACGTCATCGCCACGATCACGGGCAAGGCCCGCTTCGTCGCGACGATGGGCGTGACCACGGGCAAGGGCTACGTCCCGGCCGAGCGCGGTGCGGCGAACAGCCACCCGCACGGTACCATCCTCGTGGACGGGATCTACTCGCCCATCCGCAAGGTGAAGTACACCGTGACGAACGCCCGTCGTGGCGATCGTACCGACTACGACAAGCTCACGCTCGAGGTGTGGACGAACGGGGCCGTGACTCCGGACGACGCGGTGGCGTACGCCGCGAAGATCCTGAAGGAGCAGCTCACGGTGTTCATCAACTTCGCCGAGTCGGACGAGCCGGTGGCGGGTGAGGAGCGCGGTGCGGAGGCCTCGGTCAACGAGAACCTCTACAAGCCCGTCGCGGAGCTCGACCTGTCCGTGCGTTCGGCGAACTGCCTCCAGAACGCTGGCATCGAGTACATCTGGCAGCTGGTCGAGAAGACCGAGGCCGAGATGCTCAAGACCAAGAACTTCGGCCGCAAGTCCCTCAACGAGATCAAGGAACTGCTCTCGATGATGGGTCTTTCCCTCGGCATGAAGCTCCACAACTTCCCGAAGAACCGCTGAGGCGTCTCGGAGTCCATCATGCGTCACCTCAAGTCCGGCCGTAAGTTCAGCATCGCCTCGGATCACCGCAAGGCCATGTTCCGCAATCTCGTCACGTCGCTCATGGAGCACGGGCGGGTGCGCACCACCGACCAGAAGGCCAAGGAGCTCCGCTCCCTCGCCGATCGCATCATCACGCTGTCCAAGCGCGTCCCGGCCGACGAGCTGGCGTCGCTCCAGGGTGATGCGCTCAAGGATGCGCAGGCCAAGCGCGTTCACGCGATCCGCCTCGCGCGTCGTTGGATCACCGATCGCGACGTGCTCACGAAGGTCTTCACCGAGTACTCCAGCCGCTACGCGCAGCGCCCGGGTGGGTACACCCGCGTGCTCAAGCTCGGCCGTCGTCCCGGTGACCAGGCCCAGATGAGCCTCATCGAGCTCGTGACCGAGCCCTACCCGGCGCCCGGCGCGTAGGTTTCGGATCCCACCGAACGCCGCGGTCCGCCGCGGCGTTCGTGTTTTTCAGCGTCCCCGTCGGCCCTGGCCCTTGCCCCGCCGCATGCGCGGGGTGGGTGGCGCCTCCTCGGCGCGTGGCTTGCGGCGCCGGTACACCACTGCCAGGACCTGTGCGACGGGACCGAACATTTCCTGCGGGATGGGTCGGCCGGCGCGCCCGGCCGCGTGGAGGCCGCGGGCGAGGGGGCGGTTCTCCAGCACCGGCACGTCGTACTTCACGGCCTCGATGCGGATTTTGAGGGCCATGGCGTCGACGCCCCTCGCGAGGATGACCGGCGCTGCGTTCTCCTCCTTGCGGTAGCGCAGCGCGACGGCGTAGTGCGTCGGGTTGGTGACGACGACGTCGGCCCGGCGCACGTCCTGGAGCTGTCGCCCCATCGCGAGTTGCCGTGCGCGGGCTTTGCGCTTCGCCTTGATCGCGGGATCGCCTTCCGTCTGCTTGTACTCGTCCTTGACCTCCTGGCGGGTCATCATCATCTGCTCGGAGAGGTTCCAGCGCTGGTAGACGTAGTCGATGGCGCCGATGGACAGCGCCGCCGGGATCGCACGCTTCGCGACGTCGATCGCCACCGCGCGCAGGAACGACGCTTGCCCGCCGAGGCCCCAGTGCGCCGTCATCGGCAGGACGTCGAGGCGCTTGCTGACGGCGGAGTACACGGCCCAGACGATGACCGTCGCCACGAGCAGCCCCTTGATCAACTGCACGAAGGGCTGGCGGGAGAAGTACATCGACTGCAACGAGCCCAGCGGGTCGATGCGGTCCCACTTGAACTCCAGCGCCTCGTCCGCGACGTTGAACCCGGTCGCCGCCATGCCGGTCGCCACGGTCGCGAAGGCTGCCGGCACGAGGACGAGGAGGATGGCGGGGCCCGCGGACATCGCGATCTCGCCCAGCAGGCGAGGCACCTCGTTCTGGGTGAACGTGCCGCTGGCCGCGCGCGCGAGCATCGTCCGGAAGAGGTTGATCATCGACTCGCCGATCCACGGGACGGCGACCAGGGCCGTCCCGACGGACACCGCGAGCGTCATCGCGGCGATGAGCTCCTTGGAACTGGCGACCTTGCCTTCTTTTCGGAAGCGCTCCCGTTGGCGTTCGGTGGCTTCCTCGGTCCGTTCGGCGTCACTCTCGGCCATCGCTCACCGCGCGGTCGGAAGGACGTCGAGGAGGGCCAGCACCGTCGGCATCATGCCGTACCACCCGGTGAGGATGGACGGGAGCGCGGCGGCGAGCACGAAGAGGCCGAAGCCGATCGTCATGACGGGGCCGATGGCCCAGAACAACTGCACGTTCGGAGCCATGCGTCCCAGCAGCGCCTGGCCCATGTGGACCGCGAAGATGAAGACGGTGAGCGGGCCGGCGAGCTGGAACCCCGTCTCGAAGCTCACTTCGGCGAGCTTGATCAGTTCCTCCACGGCACCCGGGCCGACATGCGCGTCTCCGATGGGTGCGCCGCCGTAGGAGCGCGCGACGGCGCGGATGCACGCGAGATGCACGTCTCCGGCGAAGAACGCCCCGGTCGCCAGCCAGCCGCCGAGCGTCGCGAGGGTGCTGGAGTTCGACGCGGTCATCGGGTCGATCTGGGACGCGATGGCCATCCCCGCCTGGGTCGCCACGGCCTCGAAGGTGGTGCTGAGCACGCTCGACACGAGCTGCGTGGCGAAGCCCATGGTCAGTCCGAGGAGGATCTCACGCACCAGCGCGCCGACCATCGACGACAGCACGACGGGGCCGACGTACGAGCCGGCGGCCGGAAGCAGTACCGCGGTCAGGGGCACCGCGAGCGCGAGGCGGACCCATGGCGGCACGGCGGCACCGGACAGCACCGGCATGACCATCAGGAGGGCCGCGATACGGGCGAATACGAGGAACGCGGCGATGACCGGCAGGGTCATCGGGTCACGGTGGTGATCCGGTGAAAGCTTCGGGTCGCGTAGTCGACCGTCTTCTCGATCATCCAGCCCGAGCCGACGGCCAGGACGATCGTCACCGCGATGATCTTGGGGAGGAAGGTGAGGGTCTGCTCGTGGATCTGCGTGACGGCCTGGAAGAGCGACACCAGCGACCCGACGAGCGCCGTCACGATCAGCACCGGTCCGCCGACCATGAGGGTGATGAGCAGAGCCTCCCGGCCGATCCGCGTGACCTCGGAGAGCGTCATCGCGCGATCCCCGCCACCATGTCGCGCACCAGGATTCCCCACCCGTCCATGAGCACGAACACGATGAGCTTCAGCGGCAGCGAGACCATGACGGGCGGCAGCATCATCATGCCGAGCCCGAGGAGGATGCTGCTGATGATGAGGTCGATCACCAGGAAGGGCACGAAGACGTAGACGCCGATCACGAAGGCGGTCTTCAGCTCGGAGAGCACGAAGGCGCTCGCAACGACCGACGTCGGAATGCCGGTGAGCGAGTCCGGCGTCGTCATGCCGATGATGTCCAGCATCGTCGCCATGTCCGTGCGGCGCGTGTTCGCCAGCATGAACTCGCGAAGGGGCCCCAGCGCGCCGCCGAGCGCGTCGCCCGCCTGCATCGTCCCGTCGAGGAACGGCGCGATGCCACCCTGCCAACTCGCGTTGAACGTCGGTTCCATCACCATCAACGTCAGGAACAGCGACAGCCCGACGATGACCTGGTTGGGCGGCGACTGTTGCAGGCCCAGCGCCTGGCGCAGCAGGCCGAACACGACGACGAACCGCACGAACGGCGTCATCACGATGACCATCGCCGGCAGGAACGACAGCCCGGTGAGGAACAGGAGCAGCCGCACCGCGGTGCTCGTCGGCACCGGTGCCCCATCGCCGACCGCTGCAGCGATGAGTTGGCCGGGGTCAGGCGCCGCCGCGGGGGCCGCGTGCGCCATGGACGGGGCGAAGAAGCACGCCGCCACCAGTCCCGCGAGGGCGAGCCATCGTGCGAGGCGGGCAGGGTTCATCGGGGTCTCAGGCCGTGCGACGCGAACGCCGTCGGCCCTCGTCGCCGGGATCGGACCCGCGCTCTGCGAGCACCTCGTCCACGAGGGTGCGTGCGTTCACGACGGCCGCCGCGCGGTCCCGCCGGGGAGACGGCTCCGCGTGGGCCGTGAAGGCCGCCACGCCACGGGGACGGGCGCCACCGGCACGGGGAATGCCATGGGACGTCGTGCGCGGGACACCGGGAGACGTCGCGCGCGGGACGCCGGGGGAGGTGCCGCGCGGCATCTCGAGGATGTCCTCGGGTGCGATCTTGCCGGGTCGCGTGCCGCGCTCCGGGATGTGGACGGTCTCGCGGCGGCTGCCGATCGAGTCGAGCAGCTCCTGGAACGTGGTCTTGCGCTCCTCGTAGGCGAAGCCGGCGAAGAAGTCAGCCTCGCCGCCCTGGGTGGGCGTGGGGCCGAGGTCCGCCACGAGGGAAGGCGCGCCGCCGCCGGTGCCGACGAGCAGTCGACGGCGTGCACCGTCCGCGCTCGGGACATCGACCACCACGAGGTGGCTCTTGTCACCCACCGCCTGTCGCGAGACGAGCTTGACGCCGGGGGCGCTGCGACCGGTCTCTCCGGGCGCGCGGAGCCGGCCCGCCGCGTACAGTCCGAGGGCGCCGACCGCAGCAGGAACCACCCAGAGGGGGAACGCCGGGGTGCGCTCGGGAGCGGCGCTGACGGTGCCGTCGGCGCCGAACAGCCGGGCGTACTGGGCCTCGTCGGCCACGGGTGCGTCCGCGTGGACGTGGTCGTCCGGGGCACCGTGTCCGGGATGCGCCGCTGCGGGCTCCGCAGCGTGCGCCACGAGGGCCAGCAGGGCGGCGATCACCCCGCGCTCCGGCCGGGCTGCTCGCCGATGACCTCGACGATGCGAAGGGCGAGGCCGTCCTTGCCCATCACGATCTCGCCGCGTGCGAGCACGCGCCCGCCGACCACGAGCTCGACGGGTTCGTCGCTGCCCTTCGCGAGTTCGACCACGTCGTCGCGTTCCAGGGAGGCGAGCTCGCGGATCGTCATGCGTGCGCGGCCGAGCTCGACGACGACCTCGACGGGGATGTCCTGCAGGAAACCAACGGTGCGCTCTGCGGCCATGACTACGTCTCCTGCTGTCGTTATCGGTCGGTGCCGCCCGAACTTAAACCAGAAATCATGCGCTGCACGATTCGCACCGAGCGCACCCCGCCCGATGAGCCGGGCTCACCGGAAAAGACAGGCAGATCGCCGATTCGACCGGTTGCGTCCCCTGCGGATCCGAGGAGGATTTCGTCGCCGACGCGCAGCCCCTGAAGACGTCGGAGCGGCATCTGCACGCGCGCGAGTTCCACGACGACATCCACCTCGACGGGCATCACGCGGTCGAACTGCGCCGCGCGTTGCGGCTGGGGAGTCGGCGCGGCGTGACGCTCCTGGGTGCCTCCGAGCGCACGGGGGACCAGGCGCCGGACGAGGCTGTTGGGGAGGCCGACGAAGATGCTCCCGACGGGACCGCCGCCGAGCTCGACGCTCACGGTGCAGACCGCGAACGGCGTGCTGGGCTCGAGATCGCCGCACACCCGCCGGGATGGCGCCTGCTGCTCCGGGCGGAACCGTGGCGGCACGCCGACGGACCAGCTGGCCTCGAGTGTGTCCACCAGGCGGCGCGCGAGGCGGGACCCGATGGACAGCTCCACCGGCGACACGGGGCGCGGCTCGTGCGTCGACGTGTCGTCCGGTGCGCCCTGCCCGAGCAGGGGTCCGACCAGGCGCGCGATCAAGCTGCCTTCGAGCGCCACGACGAGCGGTTCCGTGCCGCCCTCGTAGGTGAACGTCGTCCAGATCGCGGCGTCGGCGTAGGTCTCGCCTTCGAGGAATTGCTGCACGGTGACAGGTCGCACCCCGCGGACGAACACCGGCGTGTCCATGTCGGTCTCGGTGGCGAGTCGCGCGCGCAGCCGCCGCACCGCTCCGAGGAACATCTCCTCGATGATCGGTGCCACCAGGCGGGCGTCACGCTCGAAGGCCGGGACCATGGCGGCCGCCTACTGCACTACGAATTGCGTGAAGTAGAGGCGCTGCACGCGCGCGGGCTCCGTGATGCCGTTCACCCGCACGAGGAGTTCATCGCGCAGGCGCACCTTGCCGTCGGTGCCCTCGAGCTCCGACCAGGTGTAGTCGCTCACGGCGGTGATGATGGAGTCGCGGATCTGGGCGCTCTTCCCGGCGAGGATCGTCGCGTGGGCCGCGGAGCTCTCCACGGACACCTCCAGACGCAGCACGCGTCCGCCGCCGCTGCCGCGCAGGTTGACCGTGAACGAGCCGACGGGGGTGATGACCGGCCCGGTCGCTCCTTCCTTGGCAGTGCCCGCGGCTTTGGCCTCGCCCTCGGGCGCGGCCTCGGCCTTCGCCTCTCCCTCCCCCTCGGCCTTCGCCTCTCCCTCGGGGGCCGCTGCCTCTCCCTCGGCCTCCGCGGCCTCGGCTTCCTTCGGCGCAGCCTTGCCGCCGCCCATGAACATCATTCCCGCGACGCCGGCCCCTCCGCCGACGAGCGCGGCGACCAGGGGAATGGCGATCTTCGCGACCATCCCGGACGAGGGCTTGGGATCTTCGTCGGCCATCTCGTACCTCCGGAGTGCGCGGACGTGCGACTCCCGGTCAGGCTATCGGTCGTCACGTCCGGCTCTTTAGCTCTTTCTTCCGGGCGGCCTTGCGGCGATGCCGCGGCGTGGGTTCGGTCCCACGCGAAAACCCCCGGAACGGTGACCGTTCCGGGGGTTCGGACGCTGTCCGGGGGCGTCAGATGGGGTCGACGGTGATCTGTCCGACCGGTCCCCAGTTGACCTGCGCGAACGGAAAGTGATCGCCCTCGCCGTCACAGTTGCGGGTGTCCTCCCACATCAGGATGCCGCGCGCGTACACCTTGACGGTGACCATGTTCGTTCCCACGTACGTCCCGGTACCGGCGTAGTCCCGCACCCAGATGGTGTAGGAGATGTTCTCCGGCTGGTCGATGTTGATGTTCTCGGGACCGGTGCCGGGGATGTCGTCGAGGTCGAGCCGCGGGTTGTCCCCCGTGTAGCCGCTCTGTCCCCAGTCGAGACCGCCGCCAAAGGAGCCGGTGCAGTTCGCGAAGTAGCAGTCGTTGGGGCTCTGGCTGAGCATCGTCTGCGAACCGGCGTAGTCCGAGCGGATGAGGTGCAGGTCCATGTCGTCGTTGCTGTGCTGCCAGAACATCTCGATCCACAGGCCCCCGAACGGCAGCGCCTCGAGCGAGACGGTGCAGGGGTCGGATTCCATGTTGAGCGAGTTGCGGACCTTCAGCTCCGCCGTGTAGGTGCCGACGATGTCGGGGCGGAACCCCGTCCGGTTCGGCGAGGAGCTGGAACCGTTCGGCATCGAGACCGCGGAGCCGGTCGGCTGCGAGACGAGGCGCCACGCGTAATTCGTGATGGCATAGCCACCCGGGTCGTAGGACTGCTCGCCGAGCCAGTCCGCGCTGCCGTTGATCGCCTCGACCTCACGCGGGGTTACGTCGCAGACGGCCACGGGGCGGTTGCCGGCGCTGCCGGAGAGGCGCGCGATCTCCTGGCCGTTGGGGTCGTTGCTGTCCACCTGGAGCTCGCCGGTGAACGTCGTCTCCCGATCCGGGGCGAACGTGAGGGTCAGGTCCGCGGAGCCCTGGGCTTCGATGACGAGCGGAAGCGCGAAGGACGGCAGCGTACCGAAGACCGGGTCCGTCGTGGACATCGCGGTGATGGTCAGCGGAGAATCGCCGACGTTGCGAAGCGTGACGCGCTCCTGCTTCGTCGTGCCGACCGGTGCCGCACCGAAGTTGACCGAGTCCGGCTCGATGACGAGGTCCGGCGCGGCCGTGCCGCCGAGCAGGTCGACGTAGGACGTCGGGCTCGACGCGTCGTTGGAGAGGAGCGTGATCCGACCGTCGGTCGGCTGCCCGTTGGAGGTGAACGCCACGACGGCCTCGACGGTCTCGCCAGGGGCGTAGGCGCCGAACACCTCGGTCAGCGGCGTCACGAGCGTGAACCATTCGGCCCCGGTCGTGATCTCCATGCCCGTCAGGTTGAGCGTGGCGTCCCCGACGCTCTGGATCGTGAGCACCTGGGTGGTCGACTGGGTCTCGGGCAGCTCGCCGAACAGCATCGGATTCGGCGTGGCGCTGAGCGCGGGCCCTCCGCCGTCGCCCTGATCGCGAGGCTTGATGTTGTAGTCGGTGCAGGCCGCCAGGAGCGGAAGGATCAGGAGGGACGCGCGCATGCTCACCTCGTCGGGGTCGGCGTGGAGAAAGGGTGGTGTACGGTAGCACGCCTGCCTGCGTTCCGTGAAGCGACTTTCGTCGCGCGTCGCAAGCGTTGTGTCGCACGTCTGCGTGCGGAGCCGTCCGTCTTCCGTAAGGCGCGACCGGTGCGACGGCAAGCGACGCCGGACGCGGAGACCCCCGCCACGGCAGGGCCGGGCGGGGGTCTGGCGGTCGCCGGGGGCGTTCAGTCCTTGGCGCGCAGGAAGGTCGGGATGTCGTAGTCGTCGCCTCGGAGCGTGTCGAAGCCGCTCGCCACGCCACGACCGCCGCCGCGCGTCGGCGAGAGCGTGCTGCCGACGGCCTTGGCGAGGCGGACCTCGGCGCTCGGCGCCTGGCGGGCGCGCGCCTGCTCCTGGAAGCCGGTGGCGACCACGGTCACGCGGACCTCGTCGCCCATGCTCTCGTCGACCACGAGGCCCCAGATCACGTTCACGTCCTCGGCGGTCTCCTCGCCGACCATGTGCGCCGCCTCGTTCACCTCGTACAGGGTGAGGCCGGGGCCGCCCGTGAAGTTCATGAGGACGCTGGTGGCACCCGCGATGCTGATGTCGTCGAGCAGCGGGCTGGAGATCGCCTTCTGCGCGGCGTCCACGGCGCGGTGCTGGCCCTTGCCGGACCCGGTGCCCATGAGCGCCAGGCCCTTGTCGGACATGATGGTGCGCACGTCGGCGAAGTCGACGTTGATGATGCCCTGGTGGTTGATGAGGTCGGAGATGCCCTTCACCGCCTGGAGGAGCACGTCGTCGGCCATGCCGAAGGCCTGCGACATGAGCGTCGCCTCGGTGGCGATCGACAGCAGGCGCTGGTTCGGAATGGTGATGAGCGTGTCGACATGGGCCATCATGGCCTCGATGCCTTCCTCGGCCTGCTTGCGGCGGCGCTTGCCCTCGAAGGGGAACGGGCGCGTGACGACGCCGACGGTGAGGGCGCCGAGCTCGCGGGCGACCTCGCACACCACGGGGGCCGCGCCGGTGCCGGTGCCGCCGCCCATGCCGGCGGTCACGAACACCATGTCGGCGCCGGCGAGAAGCTCGGCGATGCGCTCGCGGTCCTCGTGGGCGGCCTCGCGACCGATCTCGGGGTTGGCGCCCGCGCCGAGGCCCTTCGTGAGGGTGCGGCCGAGCTGGAAGCGCGTGGGGGCCAGCGAACGCTTGAGGTCCTGCTGGTCGGTGTTGATGGCGATGAACTCGACGCCCGTCAGGCCGGAGCGGAGCATGTGGTTGACGGCGTTGCCGCCGCCGCCGCCGACGCCGATGACCTTGATGCGCGCGCCGGTGATTTCGTTGTCGATGATCTCGATCATGGCAACCTCGGGAGGGAGCCTGCCGTGCCGTGGCAGGCCAAGGGGTGGAGGGGTTGGGGGGAGCGTTGGGGGGACTAG
>JACCDP010705291.1_pt1 | contig 23106 bp, 23 predicted proteins | sample 7445841 | NCBI WGS metagenome assembly JACCDP01 (sample SAMN15323441, study PRJNA562643) | freshwater metagenome | isolation source: river surface water | place: USA:Blue River Watershed | collected 2017-08-17
AAATGTAGTTCCTTCTATATTGGTTATCCCACCAATTGTAATGGAACCAGTCGAAGGATTATAACTGGATACAGTTCCTTCAAAGCTGGAAGATGGACTAGATGAATTCACAACAACTACTGAATTTCCTTGTATATAGGCCAACGATGTGCCTACTGTCAATGTGACTGAACCTCCAACAATTGGGGTAAGATTTGCTGTTCCAGAAGTATTATAACGGTCTCCAGGAGCACCTGTTGCACCAGTGGGACCTGTTGCACCTGTATACCCTGTTGCACCAGTTGGCCCATCAATTCCATCTAAATTTACATTGTAAGTTTGACTTCCAAATGTAGTTCCTTCTATATTGGTTATCCCACCAATTGTAATGGAACCAGTCGAAGGATTATAACTGGATACAGTTCCTTCAAAACTGGAAGATGGACTAGATGAATTCACAACAACTACTGAATTTCCTTGTATATATGCAAGTTCTGTTCCAACGGTAAATGACACAGAACCTCCTTCTGTTGGTGTAATATTTGCTGTTCCAGAAGTATTATAACGGTCTCCAGGAGCACCTGTTGCACCTGTATCACCTGTCCATCCTTGTTCACCAGGAGCACCCAACGGTCCTGTTTGACCAGTATATCCTGTCGGACCAATTGAACCTGTTGCACCGGTAGAACCTGTTGCACCTGAGTTACCTTGAACTCCTGGTGGACCTAATTGACCAGTAGGACCTGTAGAACCAGTAGGCCCTGTTTCCCCAGTTGGTCCTGTAGAACCAGTAGGTCCTGTTGTTCCAGTAGGCCCTGTTTGTCCAGTAGCTCCAGTTGAACCACTAACACCTGTTGCACCTGTTGCACCTGAATTTCCTTGAACTCCTGGTGGTCCTAACTGCCCTGTTGGCCCTGTGGATCCTATATACCCAGTTGGCCCTGTAGTACCTGTTGCTCCTGTATCACCTGTCCAACCTTGTTCTCCAGGAGCTCCTAATGGACCAGTCTGGCCCGTAAATCCTGTAGGTCCAATTTGACCTGTTGGACCTGTTGGTCCAGTATAACCTGTAGGTCCTGTTGTTCCAGTAGGTCCTGTTTCCCCAGTTGGTCCTGTTGTTCCAGTAGCACCAGTAGCACCTATAGAACCTGTTGCACCTGTTGTTCCAGTAGGCCCTGTATCACCTATAGAACCTGTAGAACCAGTCGCACCAGTAGGACCTGTTGTTCCAGTAGGCCCTGTATCACCTATAGAACCTGTTGCACCGGTAGAACCTGAAGAACCTGTAGAACCAGTTTCACCAGTTTCACCTGTAGAGCCAGTTCCACCCCCTGGAGGTCCAGTTGGACCTGTTCCACCCCCTGGAGGTCCAGTAGCACCTGTTTCTCCTGTCGCACCGGTATTCGTCGCGCTTCCAGGAATACCTTGGGGCCCAGTTGAACCGGTCATACCCATTGGACCTGGTATACCTTGTGGCCCTGTTGGTCCAAAAGGATCTACATATGATGTTGGTTCACAACATCCTGAAAGGATCTTATACTGTCGTAATAATATAAGATCACTCGCATCCATGTGACGAGTCTCCTGTTTGGAAAGGTAGATTCTATGAAGTCTTTTTGGACCTCATAGAAACTTTGTATTCCGGGGAGAGTCTCCACGTGTTTAATTAATTTCCAAGGGACGTCTATTGGTATCAGGAGCAATTGTGCTCTGATTGAAAATCGACACGGGGACTTGAGGATTAGGGGGTTCTGAACGGAGTTGGAGATTGGCATTGCGCAAGCTTTGACCAACAGTGTTGACACCAATTAATGCACCTGCACTCAAGAAGTTCTTACCCTTTAAAGAACCAGGTCCCATAGGGTTCTGTTCAGCCCATACAGAGTTTTGGTCCTTAGGGAGGAGTTCAGAAGGAGTGAGTTGGTCACGGGGGTAACATCCAGCGGGAGCACCTGCCGAACCAAAGTTGGCAGGACCTTCACCAATATCAGCAAATCCTTCAGGGGCAGGGAAAGCACTTTCTTTTAAGTCAGAACCAGCAGCGTGTTGATTTCCTACATCATTTGCGAGGTTCACTTGACCAGGATTGGCCATTTGACCGGGGCCAGCATTACCGTTAGAAACTGCGTTAGGAGCTCCAGAAGTAAAGCTTTCTTCCTCTTCTTCCTGCATATCTGCAAAAGCAGACTTGGAGTTCAAGAGACCAAAGAATGTAGGGTCAATCAAATACACAAGAGCTCCCAAAACTACGACAACTAACAAACCGGTGATCATGTTGTTGCTACCAGCCATTGATGCTTCTGTAATAGTGCGAGTGTATATTTTTCGGAAAACATCCATGAAACGTCTCACAATTCATCCTCAGTTTGTTCCGCTTCCGTCTGAGCTTCCTCCCCATCCTCATCTGGATATACGCCAAACCGCTCCTCAAAGCGCTGTGCAATTCGTTCCGCTCGGTAGCGTGCCAGCTTGGCTCGAATACGTGCCTCACGAACACGGCGACGATATTTCTCTCGCTGTGCCAAAAACTCCTCATCAAGTCGGAGAGCTGGAATATCCGAATAAGGCAACATACTCTCTGGAATCTCCTGGAGCCAGTCCGTTCGAACTGTCGTAGAAGGATTTGTATGAATCAACCGGGTGTTTCCTTCTTGGAGACTGGGACTCAGTTCAGGTCCTTGAAGTTCGGGTATCAAACTATCATCCACTTCTTCTTGGTCGGGTATGAGCCGGGAGTCTTTGTGTTGTTTGAGCTTATAACAAGGTGCCCATCCTATGGTAAATTTACCCCCTACCACCACACGAATCACAGTAGGAACCCAAAGAAGTTGCCAATCATAATCTTCTTCATTGGGTCGTAATGATGCAATCGTAGCATCACCATCGACGACCTGTTGAAGTCCATTTCGGAATGCGTCCAGTGTCGGACACTTTTTAAACCATTTTCCACATTCCTTTGCAAATTGTTCATAGATACGTTGAATCATACCATCCGTATGACATGTATCCGGAAGAGTTTGAAAGATTGTTTGTTCATCTTCTTCAGGAATTTCTCCTTCTTCAACTTCAGAAGGAAGAAACTTTCCTATCGCACCCATATGAATATTTGTCATTCCATCATGGTCAATTCGTGTATGGCGAAATTGATACTCCCATTGACCCGATGGAAGTTTTTCCTTTTGAAACGTTTCTTCAAAGTAGCGTTTTGATTCTGTTGCCATAAGTTCTACTGCGTGGAAGTTACATTTGTTTAAATACTCCATACGCATAGAACTATGACAATTCCCGCAGCACCCCCCAACAAACAAGACATTCTTCAAAAATGGATACAGAAACTCGCACAAACAATCCAAACCGATGAAAATAAGAAACTTCTACAAGTCTATTTTGTCGATCCACTCATCAATCATATTTTAGAACGAATTTTTCCATATATTGTTATTATGTGCGTGTTATTTGTAATTCTTACTATTATGATTACACTTACACTTTTACTTGTGTTTACACGACTTCCCGCTGCATTGGGAGTTGTCACATCGTCCTAGTGCGGGTGCGGAGCATTCTTCCAACCAGATTCTCAGTTCTTGAAGAGAGAATGGCAGGAGCCCCGCCACCCAATCAACAGACTGAATTACCCACACTTGTTCGTAATTTTGTTCATTACGACAACCTTGCGAGCAATTACTCAAAACAAGCATCTGGTGCGAGACACTTACGAAATGATTATGAAAGTAAAATTATTCATGCATTGCGTGCCAATAATATGGAACATGCCATTATTCAAGTCTCTGGGGCACAACTTAAATGTACAGAAGAGAAATCCGCCCCATCATTATCATTACCCCGTCTTCAACAATACTTGGACAAATATTATGCACAAAAGGGAACCGGTGTGAATGAAACAGAAGCCATTCTCCGGTTTATTCGTCTCCAAAAAGCCAATGATACACAAACTGTTGCGTGCTTGAAGAAGATTCCTATTCCCACAAATATACCTCCCCCTCCTGATGGTCCTACCAACGGAGGCAGATTGCTCCGATAATTGGTCTAAAGCAGGATTAACAGAATAGGGTAGAAGCAGTTTCATTTACATCCAAGAAGCAACCATGCTCAATAATTTGTATAAGCAATGTCCGAATCCTGGTCAAACGATTTCTGTCGCGCGTGCAAAGGCACACTATCATGCCAAAGCTATAGAATGGCTCAATGGACTTCCTGATGGTCACATTGAACGATTTGTAGAAGAAGGTCTTACACCTTTTCTAAAAAAGTATGGATATAATTCATGTTATGATAAGAAAGAACAAGGAAAGGCCTGTAAAGAATGGGCGTTTGGTCATGTTCGTATTCAACGAAAAGGCCCTGACCTCTATGACCGTTTTTTTATAAAATGCGCGCATAATGGAGGAGAAGAAGAGTTTGATTGGTATATGCATACCATTCCATTGGAGGAATGGGAAACACTCGCTATGAAATGGTCTGCATCCGAGTTTTTGGATGATTCAGACGCAGGATATGCGCAAGTCATTGACCTTGCGCAATTTGCATGGCAGCTCATTTATTTAGATTCGAGTCCAAATCATATTCGTTGGAAGGCAATATTTGAATCGTCTGACTATGATGATGAGTATATAGTTGCCTCACATGCCCAACCAACGGAGGATACGGGTGCGTATGGAGGTGACCGTCGGACTTTGTAAGGCTGTTTCAATTGCAGCTGCCACATGTTCAGAGGGTTGTTGTTCAGGAAGATTATTTCGAAAGTCTCGACAATCTGTATGATAGTTCGGATTGTATCGCACATACCCACCTTCTCCAATCGGATAAAACTCGTGACGAGACTGTGTATCAAATGTGAGCATAGGTGTTCCAAACTCTTTTAAAAACTGATAATGAGATACGTCTTCACAATTATGGGATTGGTTCTTTGCCCAGTTCAAATAATACTCTTCACATATATAGGCGTGTAAGACTCGCATATATATGTGTCTTTATTGTTTTGTTTAGGCCATGGTATTTATGAACTCCAGGCAGACTTATTAAATGGTAAGATTCCAATTGAATCTGCCTCCCCACGATAATAATTTACCTTCTTCTCGAAATCCAAACCACCAGGACTCAATGGAGCAGCATCACCCGCTGCCACACCTGTTGCATCATGGTCCTTTTGTGCAGGTTTGACACCATAGCATGATACACCAAAGCGTAGTTCAGGATTATCAAAATATCCTCCATTTAATCCTGGACGACCACATGCCCCACGTTGTTCAGGTGGACCTTGTTGCAATTGTTCCCATGTATTGGTCTGTGTTGGATACACTGCCATTTGCCCCTTTACCCATCCATAATTACACCAATCTGCTCCCTTTGCATATGCTTCCTTCACTTGTTCATAGGTCGCTAATTCTGCACCAAGAGCTTTACAAAGAGGTTCTGCATCATAATATGTAAATGTATTCTTACTTACATTAAACACTTCTTGACGACCGGGTAATATTTTTTCCACCAATCGTTTTTCATGAACTGTATCATCTTGTGGAGCTTCGGGCTTCTTCGTTACATCTTCTGTTTGATCATCTTCGGGTGTAGGAGACTTGGCTGCGCCAAACATTTGTCGAATCGAATCATACAAGACTTTGAATCCATGTTCAATCTGTCGCCAGAAGACTGCCATAAATGATACAACAATAAGTAATCCTACAATCAAAACAATCTGAGCAGTGCTTGGACCTTCTGATACAATCGAAGATGCAGTATTCGATACAACATTCACAGCTGTATTGGCTGCATTTGTCATCGTATTTGCAGCATTTGTCACAGTATTCATTGCAGTATTCGCAGCATTTGATACAGTATTCACCGCAGTATTCATAGCATTTCCAATCATACCATTATTTCTTCTGTTCAAAGAGCCAACATTGAATAATGACGCTGCAGGAGCCGGAGATCGTAAGGTGTTCATCTACTTTGTCCTTCTTATTCTTGTGATAGAATCTGTGGTAACGTGCGGCGGATTTGTTCTTGAAATGATAGAACACTTACATCTGGAAACCATTTTCCAGCATGTTCTGTCATTCCTGGAAAGGCAATTCCATATCCAAACCGATTCGACGGTCCATCCACCGTAGCTGTTTGATAATTATACGAGTATCGTGTTGCTCCAATTGGATTTGCCTCAAAGCCAATACATTGAATACATTTTGTTGCCTTCTGAAGTGCCTTGACAATCTTAAATGAATCACCATACGATAGTAATTGTGTTGTAGAGGAATGATCACCACGTAGGATTGCATCCGCAATTCGTTCGGAACCCTCTTTGATTCCATCATAGTTTCCATCTCGTGCAAATAAGAATGGTGTTGGTGTATTGTAAATTCCAATGGTCTGAATACCTAGCTGGTGAAGATGGTCCAAGCATATTGTTCCAGAATGCGAGAGACCAATCACAACAACTGTATCAGTTTGTTTGACATAACGTGAAAGAAGTATTTTATCTAACGCGATTGAGAGTGGAATCTGTGGAAAGGGTAACTCCATCTTTTTTTCATTCGCTCCATGCGTCAAATACACACGTTTGGTTTGGATAGAACCAAATGTATATTGGACACACCATAGTCCTTCCGCATAATTCATATTGGTCACAGTTGCAATAATCCGTTCACAACCTTTTGATGCTTCAAGTGCAGTATGAAGACATGCATTTGCAATATCCCCAAGAGGCATACATTCATTTGTTTGAAACTTTGTATCATAGTCTTCAATCGCCTTTGTGCTGTAGGGTTGATATACTGCGAGAGCTTGTCGGGTTTTCCACCAAGGTGTATTACTAATCACTTGCGAATAGTCTGTCGCGAGTGCTCCGCCCAAACCAGTCTTATCAAAAATTACAATTGTATTTGGTTGAACACCACGTTGAATAAGTTCACATACAAGAAGCTGTCCAGCGATTCCAAATCCGATGACGGCATGCTGATAGGATGTTGGCATTGTTTCTATCCTTATCAAAAATTGAATCTGTATTCGAATGTGTAAATCGAGTTCAGATTCAATGGAGTATACCACACCGGGATTCATAGAACGCGCGAGAAAGATTCATGGGGATATGTATGATTATTCACAGGTTGTGTATAAAAATTCTGGAACGAAAGTCAAACTTGTTTGTAAGATTCATGGTGAATTTCAACAAACGCCTAATAAACATTTATGCGGTCAAGGTTGTCGTTCATGTGGATATAAGAAAAACTCAAAAACAAAATGTATCACATTTGAAGAGTTTGAGAAGCGGTCACGTGAAAAATATGGAGATAAATTTCAATATTGTAACGAATCGTATTCACGAATATCAGCAAAAGTTAAAATAATATGCCCAATACATGGTGAATTTAGAATAGAGGCACGAAGTCATTATGAAAAAGGAGAAGGATGTAAACAATGTAATATTGAACTACAGATTAAAAATAATACATATACAACAAAAGAATTTATAGAAAAAAGTATTAAAATTCATGGTGATAAATATGACTATTCAAATGTAAACTACATAAAAGTTCATATACCGGTTGGCATTATTTGTAAAATTCACGGAGAGTTCTTACAGAAACCTATGTGTCATTTAATTGGACATGGATGTAGAAAGTGTGGAATAAAAGAAAATACAGATAAACACCGAAAAACTCTTCCACAATTTATTGAACAGGCAAGGCGTGTTCATGGAGACATGTATGATTATTCACGTGCAGAGTATCAGGCAACAAATAAACCTGTAATAATTCTATGTAAAATTCATGGAGAATTTACAAGAAGACCAATTGAACATATTGGAAGAGATAAATCAGGATGCCCAAAATGTAGACCCATTTATCATTCAAAAATTAGTATTGATTGGTTAAATTATATGAAGTTTCGTGACAATGCTGACATACAGCATATAGGAAATACGCAAAATGATGGTGAGCATAGAATCATAAATAGCACATATCATGCAGATGGGTATTGTAAAGAAACAAATACGATTTATGAATTTCATGGATCATATTGGCACGGAGATCCCAAAAAATATTCGTTGGATAAAATGAACAAGCATATGAATAAACCATTTCGGGAGTTATATGAAAGAACTCTCAAAAAGATAAACCATTGTCGGAAACAAGGGTATACTGTTGTGGAATGTTGGGAATCAGATTGGAGAAAGGCTTGTAAAGCTGTTATTCTCCTTAAAAGAAGGTTTCGTAACCGTAGGAGACATTAAAAGCCGTCTTCAACTGTGCGATTGCCTCCGCGTTTATTAATAAAGTCTCTTTGGGCAGGCGTGGTACAGACACAACCCATATCTGACGCATATGTTGCACCGCAGCATGAAGCTTTTGCTTGGTTATCCTTGAACATGAATAAGTTATCCATTCCAAGTTTGAATGGGGGATAGTTACCTTCCAAAGGTTCGTTCGGGTGATTGTAGCGGTATGAGCTGACACCATTTCCAGTCGTTAAACGAACATCATCAAAAGGCCCCATAGGCTTTCCATTCACTGCACCTGCATTTTCCAAGAAATACGATGTAAATCCTTCACGAGAGACGCGTCCCTGGAATCCATAAAACGCCAAAAGATTTGCTACGAGCAAAAGCACTAAACCTGTAATCAATACACCTGTGCGCATTTCTGCTTAGGTTCTCTACTTTTTATTGATACACAAGTCTAACATTTCATAGGTCTCATGAATACGACTCGCTCCAACTTCTGTGAAATCTCGCACAAGAACTTGTTTACCCGCCAATTCAATCAAAAACATTTCATCCTCCGTCACAAGAAACACACCTTCCAACATTGTTGTTCCATACTTTGATGCCTCTATCCCTTTTCCACACGACCAGAACTTGTCTGATATCCATTTCCAGACTCCGTCGGAAGCCCATTCGGGGCGTTCTGGCATCTCTGCAACACGAATTTGACCTTTATAAACAGCATTTACAGATGTTACCACTTGTTTTTTAGAAAGAACCTTGTCACCAATTCTTATAGAATAAATGGGAACCTGTTCGCCATTCTCATTCCATACCTTTGTTTCTGGACTCACAAGAGGAACTGCTGTTGGTTGATGAACTGTTACAAAACTTGCTTGATTGAGAAGTAAATCCACCATTTCAATCCATGCACGACGACCTTCTGGTGTATCCACCTCTTCCCAATCTCCTACCCAAAGTGTTTTATACTGACCAATCACAATTGGAACTTCATGACGACTTGTATTCAAACAAAGTAAGCGTGGAAGACGTTCAGAACCAAGTGAATTTGCATCTGGATGCTCTTCTGCAAGAATCCATTTTCCCTTCCATAAAACACGATGACTTCCACTCATTTTTACACCTTCAATCGATACCAAGGGAGTTGTATCTGCATTCGCCTCCAACACTCCTTCCACAATATTGTCCTGGTCAGGATCCTGAGATTGTAACCTATCCCCACATTGAATTGTTCCAAGAGACTTTAATGAACCATCTGCCATTCGAACAAGTGCATTCGGATCGACACAAAATGGTCCAGCCAATCCTGCAGTTCCAATTCCAACGGATGCCATAACAGCAATCACTCCTAAAATTGCTGGAATCACTGGTAATAACACAAAAAATAATAAAATAATCATAGAAATCATGATAATAATAAATACCTTAATTACATAAAATACAAAATCAATTGTATTTTGAAAGAGTGCATTTGTTGATAATCCCATGTAGACAATACTAAATACAATGGCTTGAATACGTCCCATCGCAAACACCAAATGTTGCCATGTCTTTCGCATAGTGATTGCAATTACATTATATTTCTGTGCTTGTTCCCCAAGATATCCTTCAAAAATGCCTTTTGCGCGTGCGAGCATCGCACGAACCCCATTCAAGGGCGTTTGAAGCACCTTCATTGAATCGGCTTGTTTTCCAGCGATTGCATATAATGGTGCAAAGGCAGTTCGAAGAGCCGAGTTTGCGACATCACTCATACAAAACTTGAAATTACTCTGTGCATATTCAAACCCTGACATGGACACATCCTTGGGTTTTAATAAACCAGCAGCCATCATGACTGCAACTTCACAACGACGTGTATCCCAGTCACGTCGGATTCCTTCCAAATCTGCATTCACTATAATTGCGGCAACGATCCCTGTCAGGACCAGTGTCGTTAAAACTGCGGAAGCAATGCCCGCCATCCTGTTCAGGTGTATATGTATTTTCGTGTTACATTTCTCCCGGGTTTCGCACAGTTCGTGTAGGAAGTTCCATATCTGGAGAATGAACTTCACACATATCACGATAGATAGTTCCATCTGTAGATTCAATCGTTGCAACACCTAATACAACAAGTGTATGGAGAACCATTTGTTTCGCCTCGACAGGGAAACAATGTCCTGCACGAACCCATGCATCATTCTTCCAAATAAGTTGACTTGGTGTAACATATGCTCCTGAAGGTAATCGACATACATGTGAAACAGAGCGTTTCCCGATTCCAACAACACTTCCTGTCGATAATCGGTCGTCCAATTCAAGTTCTGAAATTTGTTTGATTGACCCATTTGCGAGTTTGATTTGTATTGTGCCGTCCAAAGCAGGTTGGTAGAGCCATGGACGGGGCTTGTCCAACACAATTCTACCATTGAGTTTTGTTTCTGATAAAATCATTGTTGCTTCATCCGATTCAGAAGTTTCATCCCAATCTGAGAACCGGTATCCTGAAATAGGAATTCTGTGTGTATCAGTGTCTAAACAGACAAATGGACGTTCTTTTCCTCCATTCCATGGCAAATATGGTTTTGCATCTGGATGTTCTTCTGCATCGACCAGACGACCGTCTGGAAGTTCCACATAATGATTTGTGCTGACTTGAATATCGCGCAATGTAACAGTTGGTTGTCCATCCGCTTGGAATCGATAGACACTTGTTACAATGGAACCATCTTGTAATACATCTCCAAGCTCTACTGTTTGAATTTGAACCATTCCTTTTCCTTTCACTTCAAGTATTGTCTCGGGTGCAAAACAAAATGTATTCAAGAATCCAAATACAGATGTATCTGCAAAGTTTGTTGCAGCTGTAATGGCAGAGGTTCCCATATAAATCATTGCATACATGGTTGCAAACACACGATAGAATAACTGTTGAATACGCAAAGAGGTTTGTTTCACCTGGAAAAAGACAAGTTTGAATCGCTGACCAAATTCAAAGATGATTCGTGAGACGCCTCCTGCAAACGTTGCCAACATCAATCGAAGACTATTCAAATTATTCAAAAATGTCATCATACTTCGAATCATTGTCCCCAAGACTCCAACAAATGGTCCTGCCACATTTCCAGCTTGTTCTGTCAAAATATTGTTCATACAATACTGAAAATTTTCTGTTGCATCATAGCCATATGCACTAGCAAACGGCATAATCGTTGGATTACAACGAACCTTTGGCCAATTCTTCACAATTTCATCATAATTTGCGACACGTGTTAGTCCATACCAAAGGCCGCCAAAGATAAGTGTTATAAATAACATCCAAAACCAAGAACCTGTATCGGTGGCGATAAGAATATTGGCCGAGGATAATTTTGTCTGCGCGTTTGCAATAGAATCCATTGGACCCTCCTGCTAAAGCGATTTGTTTTTGAACCATTTTATGCGCGCTTCTTTAACACATAATGTTCTTGTACCCATCGACGATCCGATGCGAAAATTTCATGTGCCTTGCGGGCATCTCCACGGAGACGCTTTGTCAAATTGGCAATCGCATTCAACTTTTGAAATACATTTAATGCACCATACACTTCTATTGCCTTCTTAAGAGCGTCATGTCGCTCTTCAGCAGATTTATGTGCATTATATCCATACCGTGTCAATTCGCCTTCCTTTAAAGGTCCGATTGCCTTTCCTTGTCCAACACCCTTGCCCGGAAGGCCTCGATCCTTAATACAGGCAGCCTTGACAACAACAGAGCCTGCTTTAGGATAGACACGATAGGTGCGATTCTTTTTATGGACATTATACCCTGCTTTCTTAGTTTGTGAACCAAACTGACGACGGTAAGGTGCACGCATGATGTATCCAGGGGGGCAACGTTTCGTTAATCCTAACCGTTCCCGTGTTCCACGTAATGAGGAACCCTTTTTCATTGTCGACCGAATTGAAGGCATTCTTCCTATTCATCTTCCTCTTTTTTTTGTTGCATCCCAAGGTCAAATGGATGTTGTGTCGAAAATGAAAAGAGTAAACTATAGACCAAGGTATTTGCATCTTGATTGGAACGAGCCAAGGATTGAATCGATTGTGATAATGTTGCAAATGATTTTTGAAGAATTGATTTGGGGAATTGTGGTTTGGGAACAGGATAACTATCCAACATTCCAATCCAATATCCAACGGTTTGTAAAAATAACGCATGAAATGTTTTCATTGCCCCCAAATCGGAAGGGGTATGATTTGTATCATGATTAATCAAAGAATCATATAATGAACGTTTAAATAAAAATATGTCTTTCTGAAGTGTTTCAATCTCTTCATGTGTCTTTGCATTAATTGTTTCGAAATCATCTGCGCGCAATAATGGGTCATTGTCAACAGATTCCTCGCTTATATATCCATCGTTTTCTGTAAATCGCTCCATCTACTTTCAGCGTAGAATCTCAATTGGAAAAAGATACGCCCGTCATAGGTGTTCGAATGTCACAATCAAAACCGGAGCAGTCTTGGTTTCATACCTTCTTAGAAGTGTGGTTTGAACGAATTGTTCGTTGGATTTTCTTCTGGGAATCCGACGACAAAAAACTTGGTGTTCTTCTTCGATTTCTTCATCATTCAATCGTATATTGTATGGGAATTCTCTATGTATTAAATCATACAATTATACCTTCCTATCTTTTATTTTGTGGATTGTATGTTTGCTTTTTTATTATTTGGGCTCATCATATACTTACGGGCGGTTGTCTATCCAGTAAAGTGGAACAACGGCTTATAGGTGATTCAAAGAGTTTTGTGGACCCAATCTTGGAAGCATTCCATATTCCGATTACAGAGAAATCAACCATTGGGATTGTTATTCTCGGAAGTACACTTGTCATGGGTATGCTTACCTTTGAATTAACCAGTCGGACAATTCTCAATATTCGTCATTGGCTTCATTTCTAAGCCCGACTCTTTACAAGCATAGAAGCCGCAAATAGTGCAAGAGCAACAAACGTGGCAGTCAATGGAATCGAAATCGTCTGTTGTTGATTCATAAAACGTTCGACTACCAAATCATATTGACTATCTGCAATTGCTTGCACTTCTGTTTGTTTTGCCAAACGCGCTAACTGAGATTCTTCAGAGGTGGAATCACTTCCTACTACCGGACTTACAACAAGCATTTTTATTTTGTCTGCCTCAGTTTGTTTGGAGGTCATTGTCTCTCTTCCCTATGCGTGAAAAAAGGATTCTGAATACTTGCGGAATGTGTAGAATGTCAGAGAACAAGGAACATAGAATGCTTGTGGAAGTATGTGACTCTCCCCCAGACATGTCCAAAGACTCACTCTTAGAGGCAGTCGAAGAAGCAAAAACCGCACCTACACTCTTTGCCCCCCGAGAACGAGCAACCTATGTAAAAGAACGTGTGTATGAAGTCCGTCGCCTCCGTGCATTGGGAAAGAATGATATTGAAATTAAAGCTGCTCTCGGTGATTTTGTCGAAAAGTATCCCCAATTATTCCAAATGGCCGTCGAACCAAACTTTGATGAACGTCAGCTCAATTTAATGCTCGGTCTCTTAGACAAAATGGCCGGAGGAATGAGCCAACATCAAGCATCTGTCATTGTTGGTCAAAGTCTTGCCAATAAGTTTATTAATCCTGTGATTGGTGCCTCCAAAAAGCGTTAGAAGAAGTGCAGTAGGTTACATATGAATCCGTGGTTTACAATTCGCAGGTATGCGAAATGCAGAACACCAATGAAGACTCGGCTCCACTTGCGATTCCCATAATTTTGTTTGGTCAACACTTGTGGATTGATTACAAAACTCCAACACTTTCTGTAAGGCAGTCATCTGTGCTTCCACACGCGTATGCTGAATTTGCTTGAGGGTTTCATCAACTGGATTTGATTCCAATAAACGAACATATTGTTTGGGCGGGTCTTGTGCCAATCCATCACGAACCGTCTGTAAGATTTGAATCGCAGCTTTTCTATCGCGATGTGCTCCTTTTCCAATAAAATACCATTCACTATTACACGGTCGACTTGTCACAGGCTTCATCATTGTCCATGATGAAAAACATGAGCCTAATACAGCAATTAAATCACGTGTCGCAGCAGAATTACAATCAAACATCTTCAAAACACAATCCCCTTCCACTGCAACAGAGGATAAAATGATAATTGACGAACACACAAGTAAACGAAAAATGTTCTTTTCTTGTGCATGAAAGTCGTCACTAAAATCAAATCCACCATCTGCTGTGACAAGATGTGCTCCTCCCCCAACTGCTTCTGCACAACATGCTTGATTCTCTGGTTCATAAATATCCCCTGTGCGATTTGGACCAAATAAAAGTTGAATATTCGTGTGTTTTTGTAAAAACTGGGTCGCACGACGCCATCCTGGAATCATTGCATGGGTCGAACGCAAGGTCATTGCATAGGATTCACGAATGGTTCGTTGTTTTTGTTCGGCTTGATAATGAAATGCCTCTACAAATCCTCCTGGACCTTCACAAATATGAAGACTCTTCAATTTGGCCTGTTTATGACGTTCAAAAAAATCAAGAGCATGTAAACATTCAATCATCTTGAAAAAACTTCGGCTCAAGGGTGTCAAACAACAAATACTTTTTGGAAGCTTTAGACGATTGCTATGGGTGCTAATTAATTCATACGGATTCGTGATTCGTTTTGCCAAATCCCATAATTCTGTTCGGTCAAATGGGCGAATCTGTTCTTTCAAATCTTCAATGTGTCCATGAACTTGTTCTTCCCAATCTCCTTCCACAGGCCCAGATACACCATCAGTGAGTATTGTTCGTGACACTGCAGGAAACCATTGGGTTCTTGTCCAAGGAGGTTTGACTATTACGTGTTCCATAGAAAAATATATACACAATTGTTTAGACCAATCCTATATAGTTCATACAAACAATTAAACGTATTGTTTGTATGAAAGTCAAGTATCATCAAATTGTTCAGTTCTCTAAATCTCCACCAATTCTACATCATCCTCTTCCACAACAGGACGTCCACTATCCGGATTGGGAAGAATCATATTCATACGAGTCTCCACTTGTGCACATGCATCATTCATGTTTCGCCCATACAACTCTTGTTGAATCATATCCTGTGTGAGTTGGAACTCTTCTTCTTCCTCTTCCTCTTCCACTGGAGGAAGTCCTTCCAAGAGTCGTGGAAGCGCCACTTCATCCAACATGATTTGACTGAATGCAGTTCCCGCACGAATCGTTTGACCCATCATAATATTCGCCGATACACCTGTGACAGGGTCCATTTCACCATATTGAGCTGCCTTGAGAAGAACTTTCTCAGTCTCTTCAAAACATGCCTTACCAATAGGTCCATTGTCTGTCTTATTGATACCATAGCGGTCCACTGACATCAAACGACCTGCATGAGTCATCACATCGCATAAGAGACCAAGATGGCGATAGTTAATTCCTGCTTCATCGAAGAGGTCATTGAGTTCTGCATACAGGGTATTTCGTGTTGCTTCAATTCCAAGCTGTTCATAGATATCATGAACATTCGTAGAATAGAGCTTCTCGGCATCAACAAGAGGATGTGTCATAACACTTACAAAGTTGCTTCCATCTGTATCCAAGAGATATTGTTCCACAGCCTTGTATGAACCATCGATAAGTTCTCGTCGATTATTATCCTTGCGCAACGTGACGGCACGAATTCCTGTCACACCACGAATCACAGTATTTTGAAGAAGTGTGTTTTGGAACTTTTTAATCGAACCAAGTTCATCATCATACACAACTCCTCCTTGACGAGGGCGGATACGCATAATAAGTTTTTGACTATTGTAGTCGGAATAAATTGTCTTGATATTTTGGTCATTGTCGCCAACAAAGTCATATGCATTTTGAATGACAAAGTATACATCATCCATTGTGATATTTTTATTAAACATCTTTTCACGGTCAAACTCGAAACGAATCACCCATTTGCTATAGGATTCTGCAGGATTCTTCTCAGACCCTACCCCATCTGCTCCACATGCACCAGACCCATTTCGCATTTCAAGTGCCTTGAAGAACTTGATAACATCACGGTCCTCTTCAATGATAGTTTCATCATCATCAGGGTCATAATAAATTGCAGCTTTACGAACAATATCCTTCAAGAGAGTCAATTCAAGGTCTTGACTGACTTGGCGAGCCATATCTTTATCCGAACGATAGGCGGGTTTGAGACTAATCGTGAGACTGGTCATCTTTGGATTCTTTGTCACCTTGAGAAGTTCCTTGAGACGTGGAACACCTCGTGTCATCGCTGACTTGGCAGCCACACCAGCTTGGTGGAACGTGTTAAGTGTCATTTGTGTCGCAGGTTCACCAATACTTTGTGCAGCAACAATTCCAACAAGTTCACCAGGAACAGCCCATGACTTCCAGTTCTTCACACAGACAATTTCAATCATTGCCTCCCACGCTTCCTTTGTAAAACGGTCTTCTACAATTATCTTATGAGGGGCAAGATGGAAACGAAGTGCAGCTGTCCAAATACGATTGAAGGATTGGGTGCGTTCAATCAATGTTTCAATCCCTTCCAAAACCATTGCAGGAGTGAGATTGGTTGGTTGATTCTTTTGAAGATTGAACTTCACACGCACATTGGTAAGCACACGTTGGATATTGAGAGGAGTCATCAGAGAAATCTTTTGTCCACCTCCATACACTTCTTCCACAAGCATCTTACGGTCTGCAAGCACACGATTCACATACAGTTCAAGTGCTTCTGTATCATCGCCACGTGTTACATCAGGTGTAAGAATGGTTGTGAAATCAACACCTTGAAGACCAAATCTTTCACGAATGGTTTGTTCAGAGAGCTCATCAAGAGGAAGAGATGCATCTTCCAACTTTGTAGAATTTACACCATCTTCACCATAACGGAATTGAACAATCTTTCCAGTTCCATCACGAACCGTTCCATCATGTTGTGTCATCAAGTCTTCCATCGCCTTAATGAGCTGACGTTGTGTATACCCTGTATCGGCTGTCTTCACAGCAGTATCAATTAAACCTTCACGTCCAGCCATAGCATGGAAGAAGAATTCTTGAGGGGTGAGTCCACGAAGGAAGGAACTATCTACAAATCCACGTGCATCTGCACTATCGTCATACATCTTATAATGAGGAAGAGTGCGGTCAGCAAACCCATATGGAATACGTTTCCCATCCACGGAAACTTGACCAAGTGATGCCATCATTTGTGCAACGTTATTTTCATCACCCTTCGAACCAGAACGAATCATAGTCATCAAACGATTTTCAGCGGAAAGAGCAGCCACACCAATCTTACCCGCTTCAATGGAAGCCTTATTGAGAATTCCTACTGCGCGACTCTCAAACTCTTCTTGATTCGATTTACCAGAATTGTTTGTGAACAAATCCGTGTGAAGTTGAAGAATCAAATCGTCGACTTCTTTCTTCTTCGCAAGAATCGTCTCTTCCATCTTCTTACGTGTATCTTCATCTGCAATCAAATCACTCACACCTACACTAAATCCCTTCATGATAAGATAGGTTTCCATCATGTTTTGGAGACCGTCAAGGAGATCTACTGCGGCTTGAGGACCATAATCATTGTAGGTTGTGTGAAGAATACCTTTTCCTGCACTGTTAAAGATGCCTTTATCAAGAACACCTTGGAGGAATTGTCCTTCACGGATTTTAATCATATTATAATCACTCTTGTCTGCATCATACATCTTGTTTGGTTGTGACATGTTGATTGGTGCAAAGAGTGTTCCAATCATTTGTTGACCTGTATAACGAGGGCCAGGAAGTGCTTGTTTTGTAATCGGGTCTTCCATAACAGGTTCAGGAACATCTTGGAAGAGTTTATTCTTCATCATCATATTCATGAATTCACGTCGTGTGAAGAAGTTACCAGGAAGTGTTGCAAGATAGGACCCTGCAAGAGCATCTTGAACAACACCAATCACTGGTGTGCTGTCACGTGGACGAATAATTTGTTGAGGAACCGCCGCAATTTCTTGGAGTTCTGCGGTGGCTTCATAGGATTGGGGTATATGTGCGTTCATTTCATCACCATCGAACCTATGATAGAAACTCTATCATGGCCTGAACTTTCGTCCAGGAGTAGACTTTATCTTATGCTTCTCTTATTTAATAAGAGAAACCGATCCCCGTCAAGTCGTTGCACCTTCTCCATAGACTATACCATCTGTAGGAGCTTGGCTCAGGATTGCCCATTGCTTGTTTCCATCACACTCGCATCTGTAAACGTTGTTACCATATCCATTCGGTCTTTCTCCGTGGCCCTCACATGTTTTCACATGTAAGTTGGTAGTATACAGCTTTAGGGGTTTCCCTGAATTTGAGGGTCTCGCCTATATCTTGTTTCAAGCATATAGACTAGGCGGTTATATCGTTCATTCTGAGAAATGACTAGCAGAACGAGCCGAAGGCATTTACACTGTTTTCATTCTACGGAGATGCCTCACCCGTAGAATCAGCCACCTGTTGCCGACATCGATAACTATCTTCAATAACTGTCAGGTTTGTTTTTGGCAATTGGTCAATAAATAGGCAAGCAAGTTCATAAGCAGCTTCTTTACAAATCGTTTTTCCACCAAAGCATATACGAGTTTGGTCTTTCCAAGACTTCGCATCACTTGTAGTAACATATACAGCAATTAATTGACTCGCGCTTGTCACACGAATCTTTGTAATCTGCTTTCCATGAAACGATTGTATTTTCTCGGCATATCTCTCTAACGGATTTACACTAAACGATGTATCTTCAGAATAAGGACAATCTAACTTTTGAACAAACACATTTGCATCCTTCCATGCTTGTTCAAATGTATCATCCTTATTGTTTCCAAATACGATTCGTCTTTGTGTAGAATCTTTTAGAGTGAGTATCACATACACCAGTGAAAGTTGTGTTCCTTTATGAATCTTTCGTAATGATGCGTTTACCACATCATCCTTGAAGAATTCATGAATATTACTACTTTCACGATGTTTGTTTTGCGAATGCCTAGCAGTATTGTATCCATGTGGGACAACACTGTTATAATGGGATATCCATTTTGCTTCTAAGGCATCAAGATTATTTACTTTAGATTTCTCAATTTCTTCTATAGTAAATCCATCTTTTCCATATTGCCGAATATCAGAAGCAAATTCCGATTGCGAATGTCTGGAAGATGAAACATGGTCGTTCCATCGTCCTTGAATTCCATATCGATATGGTTTCCCATTTTTGTGCTTATATTCTCTTGTTTGGCCTATGTAATGTTTACCAGTTGCCTTACATGTAATTTTATATATATAACCTGATTCTTCCATATCACCTTTAACTTTATTCAGTGACATAGCTTTAGATAGTTTTCCCTATTTTATCGGCGTTATATGGACGTGTTACAATCACATTCAAACGAAAGGTATTGTAAGGAAGCACACGCACACGATGACCCATCATAGACATACGATGGAGAGTTGGTTGACGATTAAAGAGAATGATATCACCGTCCATCAAATGACGATTCACAGTATCTCCATAATTTAACACAACTTCCTTCGTATTCACATGCTTGAGACTAACCATACGGCCATTCTTACGAACAATACTTTTTGCACCAGGAAATGTCTCGGCTCCATTCTGGACATACTTGTAGAGACGGTCGCGATTAAACTTTGTGACCTTCTCAGGTCGTGTAAGATTCATCGCAATCTTCATCGGCACACCAACTTCTGCAATACTGATATTGGGGTCACCAGTAATCACAGAACGCGCAGATTGTTCGACACGTTTTCCTTGAATGTTATAACGAACACGACCTTCCTTTGAACCAATACGTTGTTGAAGAGACTTGAGTGGACGACCTCCACGTTGTGCAGAAGGTGCTACACCAGGAATCTTATTATCAACAAGTGTAGCGACGTGGTATTGAAGAAGAGCCGTCAATTCATCAATTGCACGAGGATTTCCATTCTTATTAATTTGTTCTTGGAGACGCTTGTCAGCACGAATAATCTCAAAGAGTTTGTGCGTCAAATCATCTTCAGAACGTTGATTATTGTCTTGGACAACAGAAGGACGAACTTGTGGAGGAGGAATGGGAAGAACCGTGCATACCATCCAATCGGGACGGCACCAATACCGACTGAGACCCATAAAGTCTACATCTTCATCGGTAATTTGACGGAAGAGACGAAGGACAAACTCAACTTCAAGAGGTTGTCGTGATACAGTCTTTGTTCCAGCTTCCTTATCTTCAAGGTCACGTTCCGCAATAATACGCGCAATTCCTTCCATTTGAAAGCGATTGGGTTTCACAGTTCCACATCCATCTTCTGTTTCTTGACCACATCGACGAACTTTGTCACATGCCTCGCGCACCATCTTCCATCGACCTTCACCACGACGCTTTGCGATACGGGCATGCGCAGATTTGTCAATCAAGAGTTTTGCACATCGAATACACACACAACGAAGAACATCTTTGATAATATGAATAAACTGAATAAAGTAGACTGGACGGGCAAGACGATAGTGACCAAAGTGTCCGGGACATCCATGATTTGTTTGACCACAGGAACGACAGTTCTTTCCATTTTCTAATACACCCATACGTGGGTCAAATAAACCTCCAATCTTTGGTTCATTTCCATCATATGTGGCATGTGTAACTACCTCGACAACAGAGCGACGTGTAATTTCATCTGGACTAAAGATGCCAAATTGAACTCCCACGATAGACTCCACGTCAGAGGATGATTGCTGAAAACCTGCGGGCATCTACTACTCTTACAAAGGAACTGTAGTATTAAGTAGGCGCCGCGTGTCAGTCAATTTTTAGGGGTCAGGTCTTTAGACCTTTTTGACCGGATGCAATACGAATCGCTCTTCACAAGCGATTAAAGAACGAATACTACATAGTAAAAAGATATGGACACTGTTACAATACACGAACAATCAGACCCTTCTTATACACTTTCTTATACTGGGACAGTTCTTGGTTCCAATTCTATTGCATCTGGAAATCCCCAGAACTGGATTGTCATTCGAGGAGCGGCGGGAACTATGTTATTTATTGATAACCAACATCAAAGCACACTGGAAGATGAATATATATATCATGAAACATTTGTTCATAGTCTCATGTGGCGTCTTCCTTCACGTAAACGCGTCTTACTTCTTGGAGGAGCGGAAGGATGTTTGGCACGTGAGGTGTTACGTTGGCGCGATGTTGAAACAGTTGTTCAAGTCGATTGGGATAAAAGTCTTGTGGACTTTTTCCGTTTGCCAGAACAAGCGGAATGGAATCATGGAGCGTATGAAGATCCTCGAGTATCAGTTGTTCATGAAGATGCACGAGTCTGGCTTAACCATTATTCTGGTGAACCATTTGATGCGATATTTGTTGATTTATTGGACCCCTCCAGTCCTGAAGAGTTGCATTTTCTCACAACCATTGTAAACATGTGTAAAACACATTTGTGCCCACAGGGTGGATTATCGTGTAATGTAGGGCAAGTGTCTCCAATCAAACGAACATTTGGTACACATGTGGCAGAATCATTTCAAACACTCTTTCAAGCTCCTTATTTTTATCGAACTGTCAAAAAAGTGTTTGTTCCAAGCTATCTTGGCGAATGGTGTTTTTGTATGGTGATTCCTTATGCATGGAGTCGAGGGCATACGATTCCACTTGTTCCAGCAGGCCTCAAACGTAACGCAGAACAATATACATTTCGTCAAGAAAACTGGTCCAGTGATTATCCTCAGATATTTAGAGAATTTAGTTCACCTACCCAAGAAGAAATGGCTGCGCTCAAAAAATTGACTGTCTGTCCACCCCTCCATATTGACAAGGACATTGCAGATTACTATGGCTGTTGAATACACTCTTGAACTCTTTCCAACAGAAGGCAACTGGGATTCGTATGTGAAATGGATGGGTGGCACTGATATTCAACGCACAAATGACAACGCAGGTGTGGATTTGTATTGTGTGGAACAACAAGATGTCACTTGTCCAAGAAACGCAACACTTCTTAATCTTGGTGTCAAAGCACGTATGATAAAGCATTTCATTGATACGGGTCGCCAAGAACAATGTCATTTCTGGCTCGCCCCACGTTCCAGTATCTGGAAAAGTAATGTCCGTCAAGCCAATTCTCTTGGCGTGATTGACCGTTCTTATCGTGGTGTACTAATGGGTGCAGTACATGCGAATGATTTGGCAACGATTATTTGGGCTGACACACGACTCTTCCAAGTGCTTGCGCCAGATATGGGATATATTTCTCGGGTTCGACTTCTTCCTGAATCAGAACTTGATACAACCACTCGTGGTGAAGGTGGGTTTGGTTCCACTGGCATCACTGAACCTGCTTGTGGTAAAGGTGGAGACGATTCCACTAACTAAAAACTAGGGCTCTCCAATAGAAGATGGCCAAGTCTAGTGTAACATTTCCAGTGATTGTGTTTGTTTGTGTGCTCGCTGGACTCATGATTCTTTTTCCATTCCGCGAGTCATTTGTTAATTATACAATCTACGGGGAACCAAAAAACAAACCCAAGGGGGCAAAATGTAAATTCTTTGCCGAATGTGCGTCCAATGATTGCCTCCCCTATACCAGTTCTGCTGGCTCCATGTTCACATGTGCCTAACATGTTTGACTCATTCCTTCATTGTAATGCTTGCGACAAAGAGGCATATACATCTCCGCACCACCTACACACACTTGCTCTGTCTTTTTCTGTGAACAATAACTGAAGATTGCTTCTGTGCCATCTCCACAACGCTTACAGAATGCCTTGAGTTTGTGAACCGTATCTGCGAGAGGAATACATTCCAGAATCTGTCCAAATGGCTTCCGGTCTGCATCTCC
>JACCDP010842560.1_pt1 | contig 23101 bp, 17 predicted proteins | sample 7445841 | NCBI WGS metagenome assembly JACCDP01 (sample SAMN15323441, study PRJNA562643) | freshwater metagenome | isolation source: river surface water | place: USA:Blue River Watershed | collected 2017-08-17
GGTCTCACCCGGTCACAGCCTGGTTATCCCCAGGCGGCATATCGGCAGCTGGTTTGAAGCGAGCGAAGACGAGCGCACTGCCATGCTCGCTTTGCTGGAAGCCGCCAAGGCAATGATTGATCAGGAACACAGGCCGGATGGCTACAACATCGGCATTAACGATGGCCCCGCCGCAGGCCAGACCGTGCCGCACCTGCACGTGCACCTGATTCCAAGATTGAAGGGCGATGTGCCCGATCCCCGTGGCGGCGTGCGCTGGGTGATTCCAGATAAAGCGATGTATTGGGGCGATTAGCCGCGCGGTTTTATTGAGTCTCGTTCGCCGGCACTGCCTGCAGCTTCAGGTCAAGCGCTGCAAGCACTTTAATGACTGTGGCAAATTCGGGATTGCCATTGAGCGAAAGGGATTTGTACAAACTTTCGCGTCCAAGACTTGCCTCACTGGCGACCTTAGTCATTCCCGCAGCCCGGGCCACATCACCGATTGCCGCTGCAATCAAAGCGGGGTCCCCATCATCAAAGGCCGCCCCGAGATAGGCAAGCATGTCCTCTCGGGTTTTCAGTGATGCCGCCGAATCCCACTTCGTTAGTTTTAATTTGGTTTTTTTCATACGTTTCTGGCTAATTCGATAGCGCGTGCAATGTCCTGCTGTTGAGTACTTTTATCTCCACCGCCCAGAAGAATCACCGCACTAACTCCTCTGGAAATGAAATAGATCCGGTAACCCGGTCCGTAATCGACCCGCAGTTCCGAGACACCAGAACCAACTGGACGAACATCGCCTGGGTTGCCAAGCGATAAGCGACGGAGTCGGATATTGATCCTGGCTCGACCCTGGATGTCGCGCAGGGACTCAAACCACTTTTCATACTCTTGTGTCTGAAGGATTTCGATTGCCACGAGTGTATCCTTTGAGATACGAATGATCAAGACCCTCAAGTTTGCGATGTCAGTGGCGTCCTGAAAATCCAACCTCCGGCCTATCCATTCGGCTTATCCTTTCCCCATGGACTGCCCCTTTTGCACCCTGCCACCTGAGCGTATCGCCCAGGAAAACGAACTCGCGGTGCTGATTCGCGATGCCTATCCGGTCTCATCCGGTCACAGCCTGGTTATCCCCAGGCGGCATATCGGTAGCTGGTTTGATGCGAGCGAAGACGAGCGCACTGCCATACTCGCTTTGCTGGAAGCCGCCAAGGCAATGATTGATCAGGAACACAGGCCGGATGGCTACACCATCGGCATTAACGATGGCCCCGCGGCCGGTCAGACCGTGCCGCACCTGCACGTGCATCTGATTCCAAGATTTAAGGGCGATGTGCCCGATCCCCGTGGCGGTGTGCGCTGGGTAATTCCAGATAAAGCGAAGTATTGGAAGCCATGACCCCCGCCGAGGCGATTCACCGGTTCGAGCACCTGCGCCGATTCACCCGAGACGGCGAGCGCGCCGTGCACAAGCCCCTGCTGGCGCTCCTGATGCTCGGGCGGATTGCCAACGGCCAACGCGGGCCGGTGACCTTTGCCGAGATCGAGCCGAAGCTCAAAGAGCTGCTCGGTGACTTTGGCCGCCCCAGCGCAGTCAACACGCCGCACAACCCGTTTTGGCACCTGCAAAGCGATGGCATCTGGAAGCTGGAAGGCCCCGCCGCCCTGCTCGCGCGGCCCATGGGCGCCACCCCCAACATTGGAGAGCTGCGCAGCCCCGATGTGCGCGGGCAGTTTTCCCCCGAACTGCTGCAATTGCTCAATCAACACCCGTAACTGATCCACGAGATTGCACACCATCTGGTGGACGTGAATTTTCCGTCGTCCATTGCGCAGGACGTGCTCGATGCCACGGGCATCCCGCCGCTTGCCGCCATCACGGCACAGGAAGCGCCGCTGTCGGAGGAATCAAGCAACGACGAGACCAGCGCACCGCGCCGTCGCCGCGATCCGGCATTTCGGGAAAACGTGCTGATTGCCTATGAATACCGCTGCTGCGTGTGCGGGTTCGATCTGCGCCCGGGCCGACAGATCGTGGGTGTGGAAGCCGCGCACATCCGCTGGTTTCAGTTCGATGGGCCCGACACTACCAATAACGGCTTAGCGCTGTGCGCCACTCACCACAAGATGTTCGATCTGGGCGCGTTCACTGTCGCGCCCGAAACGCTCACCATCCTCTTTTCAACGCTGGCAAATGGCAATGACGCCACACGCCGCCAGGCGCAGGACTATCACAGTAAATCGATCTCACCACCGCAGAGTAGAAACGACACACCGAATCCGGACCATCTGCATTGGCATGAGCGGCAAGTGTTTAAAGGAGTGATACGAGATTAGAGGTGCTCAAGCCTGGTACATGTGCTTCATGTGCGAGCATGGAATCTCAACTTGATCGACTGAAAGTTGGGCCTTCGAAAAGCACCACTTCGCGAAGATTTTATTGTGATTAATTTTTAGTAAGGTGCACTTGCTTGAATTTCGTCCGCCAAGAGTTTAAGGTTGTCGGAAATCTTTTGAAAACGACCTTGACTTTTTAGCCATGACCCTGCTGAACCAATACGCCCCTGTCCCGCATGGTATTTAAATGTCTTTTTAGATTGAAGGCTTTCATGTGCAGCATAATTTCGAGCTGCACTCAAAAGTTCGAGTGTGCGTTTGTAAACAGGTTTTGAGACAGCCACAACGAGGTAATGCTGATCGGAGAGGTATTGCTTGAAAGTTTTGATCAACCCTTCCCTACCTTTGAAATCAAAGTATCCATCCCTAGTAACCAAAAAACGACAGACCTCGTCAGTGAGATGTTTGGGAAACGAGAATCCTGTTCTGGCAGATAAAGTTGCCGTATTGTTGTTCAGCGCACCAACCAAAGTATCTAACATCAGAGTTTCAAATGCTCTATAGAGACGAATTATCGCTAGATCGTGGCACCACGAAACATGCTGGTCCCCAAGCTGCGCGGATGCGACCAAAAAGGCAATTATGTCGTCAGCTTCGCTCTTGAAGTGTTTCGCCGAACCCTTAATACTCTTTTTCTTCGGCATAAATAACAACCTAAAGGACAGTAAATCCCGCTGCCGTGCCGCATCGTTTGCAAATGGCAGAGGTAATCACAGGCTCAGTATTTCCGCCTCCAGACCAAGATATTTCGAATTGCTCAAATTTAGCACTGGACTGCCAATGCGATCCGCCCCAGCTTGATCCTTTGTCAAGTACGCTCGCAGTCTCATGGGCCCCACATCGCGAACAAGTCAGGCGGTACGTGGTTTTATCGATGATACCCATGGCTGGCCCCTATTCACCAGTCTCAAACTCAGCATTCTTAAATTTCAGCACATTGCAGTTCTCTTTCACCACACGTTGCAGCCCATCGTCAAAACCCGATGTTGATTCAGCTTGAATCTCGATGGTGATCCTTACATTCGTATCGGGACGCATGGTAAATTGCTGAGCAACCTCATCGACCAGATCGGCAAACTGTTTCTTCGCCAAAAATGGATCAAGTTCAATGTTGCCGTAGAACCGTCTCTTAGCCGATCCTCCTTTGACGGTGCCCTGTGCACCATAACCTCCCACAATAGGGCTTTCTACTCGAGTCGTACCATCATTTGCATCCTGGCTAATGCCAGTTGTATCACCACCCTCGATAATCTTTGCGCCAGAGGCCCCCTCCTTAGTTTGCAGCACCTCTGTATAAGCCATAGCGGCAGTCGGTTCTATTAGCAGCAAAGACGAATCCATAATCGGCGACGTTCGTTTTCCGAAACTAAAACCAATGTATCGATCATCTTCCTTACCTTGTGCTACTCCAAAAAAATCTCGACTTTCTGCGCCTGCAGCCATGGTCATCTGAAAAACAGTATCGTCTTTTAAGCGTGGCAGGTAGAGCTGTTGGCAACTCTGCTGCCATACATTGAGTGCGCTTGTGTCCTTGATGCCATCTTTCCAAAACCAGTTTTTCAATACCGCGGCCAAATGGATCGGTGCCCATTCAGTGATCAGGAGCTCGTTTTCTTTCAGCACGCGCTCGATTTCCTGCGAGAGGTTCTGCGCGCCCGGGTTGACCTGGAAGTGCTCCCACTGGATATCAGACAGCCCCTTGCCAGGGCGGGCTTCCTGCATCGGTGCGACCATCCATTTGTAAGTCTCGCGGATCATCCGACGCAGCGCCTCGTTGGCGTCCTCAAGGCTCTTACTGGCCTGCCGCGACTGAAACTGGTCGAGGTTGAGCTTCATCTCCTTGATGTCGCTTACGATGGACTGCCATGCCAAGGTCGAGCGCACCTGATCTTTCAGACGGCTCACGCTGTCGTAGTCGGCGGCCAGGAAGATCAACCGATTCTGCTTGAAGCGCGGCTGGTCGCCACGTGTTTTCAAAATTTCGGTGGCACGCTCGATGGCAAAGCTCTGACTACTGCGGCTGAATGCGGCATCGGGCGGCAGCACTACGAGTCGCAACTGCCAGTCATCTGGCACGTCGCTGCTGGCCGTGAAGATATGGATGCCGCCGAACACGCCGCTAGCAAAGGTCTTCTGCACACGGTCACGAATGGCGGGGAACACGTCCTCTTTGTCTTGGAAGCGGCGCTTACGATCTTCCATCTCGCGGCGCAGGTTCGGTCGGGTGTCGAACCAGAAGCGGTTGTTGCCGCTGTTCAGGTAGTGCAGACGGTCACCGAGGCGGCGCAATGCATCCTTGTAGATACCTACCTGCTGGCCAGGTTGGGCTACGCCCAGAGCTACACGCTCCAGCTCGATGCCGCGCACCATCTGGTTTGCGGTGCTTGGCGCGCTACCCAAAAAAATCGCGCGAGCAGAACGGCGGCAAGCCTGCACACTGCCAAGGCGAGTGTCGCGGTTTTCTATGTCTGTAGTCTCTGCGCGTTCGCCATCCACGTCACGTTCCACCACTGGGTCCCAGCCCTGCGGTAGGTAATAGATAACCTCGTTGCGGGTGTCCGCGTCTTGCAGCGGGAAGCTCCCCGGCATGATCAGCGGCTCTTTGTCGTTGTCCTTCCACAGGCGATGAATCACCTTGGCCATCAACTTCAGCACGCCGCGGGTGCGCTGGAAGTTGTCGAGCGAAGACCAGTCTTCATACAGACGGTCGAACACTTCCGGGTGGATAGGGTAGGCGTGCATCAGGCGGTCGAAGTAGTGGCTCTCCTGCGTCTCGCGTGGGAAGTCCTCACTGTTGGCCGTGTAGTAGTCAGCGAATGCTCGGCACACCGACTCCGCCGCTAGCTTGTCGTTGATGCTCGTGAACAGACGGCGGCGCACGATTTCGAAAGCTTCCTCGGTGCCCACCGGTTTCCATAACGCCTGGATGCGGCCAAAGTAGTGCGCCAAGGCTGCTAGTGCTTTCACACCCCGTTGGCTACCAGCTTCCTTGTCCGATTCCGGCAACGAGGCCAGCAGTACAGCTGTCGGAACGGCCTTCAATGCTTCGGTCAGGGCCTGCACAAAGCTGAGGTTGGAATCAAAGCTGCCGCCGGTCAGCGTTTTTCCTTCTTCAAACTGGCGCACATATGCCACCAACTCGTCGATCAGGATCACGCAGGGCGCATAGGACTTCAGCAATGTCTCCAGCACGGCCTTGCCGGGTGATGTACCCGAAGCATCAGCATCGGCCACCAGCGCGTAGCCCTCGGCTTTGCCCAACTGCCACGCCAGATCACCCCACAGCGTACGAATAGTTTGCCCATCGCGCACGACTGGCTGGTTGGGCGACGACTTGATGCCATCGAGCACTGCAATCCGAGCACGCGGCATTTCCGTCACACCAGCGGCATCTAGAATCGCAGGAACGCCGGGCAAATCGCTGGCCGGGGTTTCTCCTTTTGCAAGGTGATAAACCGCCAACATCGTGTGGGTTTTGCCGCCTCCGAAAGCAGTCTGCAATTGAATGACTGGGTCACCCCCCTTGCCAGACAATCGCTTGACTACGGAGTCTAGCAACAGGCGCATACCTTCGGTGATGAATGTGCGCTGAAAGAACAACTTCGGGTTCTGGTACTCGGCCGTTGCTGTACCTTCATGAACTCGAGACAAATCGGCCGCAAACTCAGCTTGTTGAAATGTGCCCTTCAGAACATCTTCGTGCGGGACGGCAACTTCACGCCACGGTTTAAGATTCATGTTCAACTCCCCAATCAAATGTCTAGCTGCGACTGCGAGCCTTTGATGCCCGCATCCGCAGATGCTTGTTCAATGCCAGGCCACGCAGACACTAGCTCGTTGTAGGCACGCGCTTCTTCGGCCCAGCCCTTGCGTTCGCACAGGGTGTAGAGCCTGTAGGCCAGTGCGCGCACTTGTTCAGCTTGGGTGGGCATACGTGCGAGTAGTGCACCGGCGGCGGATTCACCATCTTGGTTCAGCGCGCGGATCAGGTGATGCAGCGCCTCCCACACCGACGCGCGGTTGTCGGTTTCGGGCGACCAGTCGCGCGGCAGCTCGGCCCACTTGAGTAGGCGCAACTTGCCGCCACTGCTGTCCACAACTCCGCCTTCCACCAGTCCGCCCACGCTAGTGCCCTTGGCGCGAGCCAGCACATCAGCCTCACCATACTTTCCGCTGGCCCACCCCGTGCCCTCGAACCAGTGCAGGCAAAACTGTGTATCGTGGTCGAAGTCGTCTTCTGCAAAGAAACGGTTGATCAGTTGCAGGGCGGTCTTGACGCGCATCGGTGTGCCGTCGGCTTCCAGCACGGCAGCGTACTGGCTGAAAATGGCCATGCCAGGGCCAATGATAGCTTGCGACAAATCAACTGGTGCAACTGGCGAATTGACGCCTCCGCGTGTCATTTCATCTAGTGCTTCCGGCAGCGCCTCATTAAGTTCACGAAGAAACTCGCGGCGGCTAACAGTCGGCGCCCCGTCGTCACGTTTCTTGCAAACCAATACGATGCTAGATGCCAGTGAGTTTGTCGTTGCCTTAAGCGCAGCCGTCATTTCTGATCTTATTGGCCACGTTCCAGTAATAGAGAAACCTGCGTGCAGCACTGCTTCTAGGAACGTTTCCCACCCAGTGCTAGAGGTTCCTTGATCTGCTTTGCTTTCGCTCTGCTTGAAGGCATAGTAGATCGTAACCGGGAATGCGGGGTGAGCCTGCACTGCAAGTCTGTGCATAGCGTGGGTCATGCCATTGAGGAAGAATGCCTCTGCTTCGTGTTCTCCACCATGCCGATAGGGCGTCGCCACGAGCTCCTCGGCCTTTGGCACCGCAAGAGTAGCAAACAGATTAGGGTAAATTGGCTTAAGTGTTCGACGCAACCAAACATAGAAGAAATCAGATAAATCCGCGTAGCCGATGTTGTCGTAGTAAGGGGGGTCGGTGGAAATCACTTTTCCTTGACTGATGCTCTGAGTTGCTGCGTCGGCATGACTAACTTCGCCAAGAACAGGATTTATTGGGAATATGTCAAACGCTCTGAGGCTGACCGAGGAATTAGTTTCGAAGCCGCCCGAGCTATCGTGAAGCGGATTGGCTTCACCATAATCCCAAAGCATAGGAATTGCCTGGCGACCAAAAAGTTGCCGCGTGCATTGGGCAACGGGTTCCCAGGGGCAGAGTGTATTGTTTGAATCTGCAGACTTACTAATTATTAGAGCCAGATAGACACCGACGGCCTCAGCGTAAGCAGTGGCGCCTGTACCGCCGGCATCTAGCGAACAACTATCGTCTGCTAATCCGCCGGCTACCGCATCCGCTTTTATTTTGTTGATCGCGTCATGAACCGTACGCGAGAACGTGTCCAACGCTACCAGTTGACGGTTGGTGAAAAGATCGCCGTAATTCTTTAGGCCGTAAAGAGGGGGCGAGAACCACCTGGGATTTTCAGGCATTGCGACCTCGGGACGCCACTCAGGTTGGGCTCCGAGTGCGATCGCTTCATGCTCGGGAGTTGGTCCAAGATATATACGGCCCCTTTCACCCTCTGCCACGATAGCCATTAGCCGCGCCCCCATTCGGCCAGCTTTCGCTTCAGAGTAAATGTGCTTCGGTTCAATGGGTGCGTCTGAAAGTACGCATCGAAAGTTCGCACCACGCGACAATTTCGTACCACTCTTCACCGCATCCGGTGGTTTACCGGTTCGCACAGTAAAACGGTAACTTTCACCCTCAATGATCGGTTCGATGTACGCTTCCTTGCCAGCCTTTGTTGAAAGAACAAAACTAGCCACTAGCGGAACTGCAGCTTGGCTGAAAGCAGGGTTGGGGCTATGTACGGTACGAGCCCATAACCATGCGATAACGGTAAATTTCTTGCCTATCAGGGGCTTCAGGTCGGGCCGGTCTGCAGCCATCGCAGCAGTCACCTCAATCTTTGGATACAGGTGACCTATCTTCTTCGATGCTTGCTCTCGAACCCACAACCCGTACCGACGAACATCTTCGGCTAGTCCTTTTGATCCCGACCAGTCCTCATGGAGCGTTCCCTGCTTTTCGCCTGTCGGTAAAGGTCCTATCGGAAGCTGTCTCGCAAAGCGAGACGGAATCTCAATCATGGCTTTATTGATGCTCACCGCTACAGGGTTTAAATCTGTGGCAAAGCTTTCAAGCCCAAGACGCTGAGCCTCAAGCGGAAGTGCGCCACCGCCTGCAAAAGGATCATGAAAAGCAGGGAGTTTCTCCGGATTAAATAGCTTAGAAGCCTCAGGGTGGTTTTTGTTTAATTCACATGTCTCGCGCCAGCTACGCCAAATTTCATTGTGCGCCTTATCCAATACATCCTGGTTGTTAGTGTTTTCCCATAAAACAAGATCTTCAACAATCTTGAAAAGTCGTTCCCGTTCAATCTCCGCTTTTTCTTTATTCACGCCATACTTGAAGCCCCTGCCTTGCTGATAGCCTGGGTCATTGACCATTTGCGCAAAAATTACTGCACGCGCTGCAGCCAGTGGCCGCCTTGCCCACCACCTATGCAAGTTACTCGGGTGACCGTGGCGAATTGTTTTTTCGCGCGCTGAAGCCGTATTGATTGCATCGAGCGGCAAAGCTACTTCGATGAGTTTTTTGGGGGTTTTGATCTTCATACTCAATCGTCTTTTGTTCTGAAAATCGCGCCGTTGCAGTAGTCACAGCCACTTAGGTAGTCGCCGTAATTGGGATCAGAACTTCCTACCCAGTGTTCACTGCAATACTCGCACGTGACGCAATTGGCGAAACTCTCGCCACATTCGGAGCACTTGAAACCAAAGCCTGTTGCAAGCACTGTCTGATGTCCGCCGCAAGCGGCACAGCTGGCCACGAAATCCTCTCCGCCGTGCTGAATCGCCTTGTGTGACGGCTCGATGTACCCACAAACGTGGCAAATTGCCGATTGGTATCGGTCACCGGTTAAAGGGTCCAGGGACTGGTAGCTGCACACAGGACATTTTGTGTAAGTGTTCGCCTTTGGGTTACTCTTGACCACACGATCGAACACAGCGTCGAGAAACGGAGTCAGCGACTGCAGCCTTGCACCGAATTCCGAAATCGGTTTCGAGTAGCTTGAAAAGTGCTTGCCCCACGGCCCTGCAAGAAGCCGATACAAGTGGTACCAAGCAACGTAGATTTCGCCGGCGACTGCTTCGCGCTGCTGCTTTGAATCAAACCCCGTATGGAAGAAATGCACTACACGGTTCCTGTGGTGGGCGATTGCTTGGAACACTTTGAAAGACGTTGAGTCAATGCTTTCGTCAGTCAACGATTTGATTCGCCTCTTGGCGAGTTCCAGGCCAACTGTACGAAGTTTGCCTTGCGCGAATCGCTCGGCTGTAGCATCAGTTGGTTCCTCGGCAACCCACATCGAGCCAATAAGAACGAGGCGCGCCTTGAAAACCAACTCAACTGCGGCGGCAAAGTCGATCAGGGCATATTTCGGGTGCCCCTCAAGTTGGTCGAGTGCCCTGTTAAGAAAATCGAGGGCGTTGCGAAACAGGCTGTCGAAAATCTCGTCGTCTTTCATGGCCGTTCCGCTTTGGCCAGCAACTGGCCGAGGTCAATATTGATGCTGGTCACAGCCCAATCCGGCTCCTGCATGAAGGGTTTGGTCACGTAAAACGGCCCCTCGTGTTGGTCACCATCCACCAGGACTATGGCCAGTATGAATTTGTCTTGCTGGTTTAACCCGTAGAGGATTTCGTTGCGGGTCACGGTCACCGTGCTGCTGCCCTTGGCCCGGCCTTTGACCTCGATGTGGCGGGACGGAGGGAGCTTGCCGTCCAGAGCCTTCGGCAGGCTGGTCACGTCCCAACCGCATTTCTGCGCTGAAACATCAATCACTTCGTGGCCGAGTGCGCGCTCGGCCTCCATCACAGCCCTCATGGCGACCAACTCGACATGCGCCCGGGCGGCAGCGTCAGCTGTCCAGCTTGCTGCTGATTCAAGCTCACCCTTGCGCTGCGCCAGCAGCCCTGCCGGGATCACCAATGCGCCGCCGACCACCACCGGCGTGGCCGAAATGACGTGGCGCATGGCTAGTAGTTCCTTCTCGCGTGACTCGCGCCGCGCAGTTAAGTCGTCAATAGTGCGACGGACGTTCTCCAGCGTAAGGCGAACGTCCTTGCCGGCAGCGATGTCGTCTTGCAGCTTGATGTAGCGATCTGACCAGTAGTTGATCTCTTTGACCAGCCGCTCGTGGACGGCGGCAAGGGTCTTGTCCACGCTCGTTTCGCGCCGGGTACGCACCTCGTCGAAGTGTTGTGGAACCAGGTGGGTAGATGCATGGGCCAGCGCCTGTTGCTCAAGGTTCTGTGTGAGCCACGGCGCACCAAGCACGTCCTCGATAAAGGTCATGTCCAACTTGGCTATGGGCTCCAGGTCAAGGTGAGGGGCCCAGCCCGCGTTAATCGCACCGCCTTGTGAATCGATCTCGACAAATTGCATACGGCGTGACACGACGCGGGCTGAGTCAGCCCCTTCTTTCACGCAGTGGTCGATGATGAACATCACCTTCGGTGTGAGGCCCATATTGGCAGAATCGACCAGCACAGCGCCCTGTTTGAGCTTGTTGCGGTGCTGCTCCGTGACGAGGTCGGTAACCGATTGCATCAACGGGTGGCCGGGGTGCATCAGGCTGGCCATTGGAGCACCGACGCGATCGGTGAGGCGCACGTACTGCTTTTCGAAGCAGACGCGCTCGTATTTGCGTAGCACCGGATCGAGGTTGCGGCGATCCCGACCGGTGATCTGGCGGTCCCGCTCACGGATGTTGGCCGGGACGTGGGTGATTTCGTAGCGACCTTGCTCACGCGAACGCAACTCGCCGCCTAGCTGCAAGAAAGCTTGATTGAAAAAAGAGCGGATGAAGTACGGTTGAAGCTTGCGTGCCTCGGCCTTTTCCATCTCTTCCTTGATTGCGAATAGGCGACGCTCATCCATCACTTCTTCGCACAATGCATTGCGTTTAATGATGGTTTCAAGGTGCAATGTGTCGAGTGCCCCCTCCACCTTGCGGTGCAGTCGAGCGCGGACGTCGGGATCTGCGCCGTAGCGAATGGCTTCAATCAGCAGATCTTTCAGACTCTTGTCCTCAAACACTTCGCCAAGAATGTCGAACACGCGGCCGCCCAGGGCGGCGCGCTCAACTTCCAGTTTCTCGAACAGGCGCTGGAAGACGTCACCTTCTCGGGTCTCGTTAGCTACCATGTTCCAGAGATGGCAGACCTCGGTCTGGCCGATGCGGTGGATGCGACCGAAGCGCTGCTCCAGGCGATTGGGGTTCCAGGGCAGGTCGTAGTTGACCATTAGGTTGGCATTTTGCAGGTTGACGCCTTCACCTGCCGCGTCGGTGGCGATGAGCACGCGTACTCCGGAATCGTTGCGGAACAGTTCCTGCACCTTGCGGCGCTCTTCGCGCTTCACGCCGCCATGGATCATCACCACGGATTCTTCATTGCCAATTAACCCACGGATCTTGACTGCGAGGTAATTCAGCGTGTCCCGGTGCTCGGTGAAGATGATCAGCTTGCGCTGACGACCTTCGGCATCGTGCATCTCCGGCGTGTTTTGCAGCAGCTTGGACAGTTCGTCCCACTTGCGGTCTTGACCGGAGTGAACGACCTGCCGTGCCTGCTCTTCCAGTCCTTCGAGGATGATGATCTCAGCTTCGAGCTCTTGGATGGTCTGCGCCGCAGTCGCTTGATCGACCAAAGCCTCCTCGAAGTTCTCGTAATCCTCAGGAGAGAGCGCGTCGTCGGATTCCCAAATGTCTTCGGGGACGTTACGGTTGTTCACCTCCTGGTCATTCAACGTCTCAGCCAGCGACTGGCCGCGCTGACGCAGTTTTTCGTCTTCGACGCGCCGTGTGAGCTTGTAGCGACGGCGTTTGAGCGACTGGTAAATAGCTTCGGGGCTAGAGGCTAGTCGGCGCTGCAAGGACGTGAGGGCGAAACCCACTGTGCCCTTGCGCTGACCATCGAGTTGGTCAGCGCGGTTCATTTCCTCCTTCACGTAATCCGTGACGGCGGCGTAGAGCGCGGCTTCGATGTCGGAGAGCTTGTAGTTCGTGGTGTAGGCGCGGCGCTCGGGGAACAGGCGCGTGCCATCAAAGCGCAGCATGTCTTCTTTGACCATACGACGCATCAAGTCGGTGACATCGACCTTGTGCGCGCCATCGCGGAACTTACCGTAAAAACGGTCAGAGTCCAGTAGCGACATGAACAGCTGGAAGTCCTCTTCCTTGCCATTGTGCGGCGTGGCGGTCATAAGCAGGAAGTGGCGGGTCACGGAACCCAGCAGCTCGCCGAGCTGGAAGCGTTTCGTCTTGTTGACCTTGTTGCCGAAGTAGCTGGCCGAGAGCTTGTGCGCTTCGTCGACCACTACCAAGTCCCAGTGAGAAAGGCATAGCTTCTCTTGTAGGTCTTCGTTGCGAGAGAGCTGGTCGACCCGGGCGACCATCAGGTCGATCTCGTCGAAGGGGTTGCCACTGCGGGACTGCTCGACCTGCTCGCGCGAAAACAGCGTGAAGGACAGACCGAACTTCTCGAACATTTCGTCCTGCCACTGTTCGACCAGGCTGCCGGGCGCTACGATCAGGATACGCTTGGCGTCAGCCCGCATCAACAGTTCTCTGATGAAGAGACCAGCCATGATGGTCTTGCCCGCACCCGGGTCGTCCGCGAGCACGTAGCGCAGTGGCTGGCGCGGCAACATTGACTCGTAGACTGCTGTGATCTGGTGCGGCAGCGGTTCAACGTTCGACGTGTGGACGGCCATCATCGGATCGAATAAGTGCGCCAGGTTGATTCGCCATGCTTCCACAGCAAGCTTGAAATCTTCGCCGGGTGCGTCGAATGCCCACGGGCGTCCAGCCTCTGCCAGTGACAGATTGGCTTCGTCTGTGCGGAACAGCATCCGCTCTAGCAGCTTGCCGTCAGAAGTCTTGTAATAAACAGTTAGGGCGTTGTCTCCAACTGGCTCGGTGGTGACGATGCGGACAACTTGACCGGGCTCAATGCCAATGATCGCTGAATTTTTTTGAATATTTTCTAATTTAAGCACCGCTCCCTCCAACAGATTTGCCACGGGGCTGTTTCTTTGCCCCAATGTCAGAGCTTCCATCAGAGGGGGCACGGTTGCCTCCGCTCTTGAGAGAGGTTTTCTTTTTACTCTCTAACTTTTGGACGTCGATCCACCCCTGGATATCCTGCATCTGGAATCTCCAGGTACCCGCTACCTTGAAGCCGGGCAGCTTCCCTTGTTGGGCTAGTCGGTAGATCGTCTTCTCATCCACACTCAAAAACCCTGCAACGTCGCGGACAGTCATGGCGGGCGGAGTCTGATCGGCCAATAGCGTTCTCCCAAATAATGGATATGATCAGTATAGTGGAACACAGGGCAAAACAGTCTAGTTTTGGAAAAAATGGGGGATGATGTCGATTTAGTGTCCTCAAGTAGCTCACTTAGTGAGCCTAGCCAGTTTAGTAAATACAGAATTAAAGATACATAAGACTAAGAAACGTGCCAAAAATAACTGCCATTGAACTCGAGAACTTTCAAACAATCGGAAACCGAACAGTTCTTCCGATACGTGATCTCACATTACTCTTTGGGCCAAATGGTGCTGGAAAAAGCATTATTTTTGATGCCATCGATTTTTTAAAACTCTTGGTGAGTGGCAATTGGGGTGAAGATTGCTCCGAACTAACAGCCTTATTAAACAAGTGGTCACGAAATGTGAACACAACTAATCCATCGAATTCCTTAGGTGTCGGAATTCAAATTCACATAGACGATCACTGGACCAGTGACAATATTCCTTATTCAACTGTTCAAACATTCGACAAGCTGCACCTCTCCTCTCTTGAGCGTAAAGGAGACTACGCTGAAAAATTTTTAGATAGACAACTATATTTTTTTATCCGGTTCGAAAACATTGAACCGAAACGCAACAGATGGTCCATTCGAGATTTAGAAATAAGTCTTGATACGGAACCAGTACTCGAGTTTCGACATGACAACCCAGATCACTGGATATCGGCCTATCTTTACGAAAAAGACTGGATGGCTTTTGAAAACATAAAAACAATCAATAAAGAAAACAGCAATATAAAGTTTGTAAAAGGCGTATTGTCTGGGAAAGTAATGACGGAGCTGTGGTTTGAAACAGAAGCAGTTTCGTGGTTTGTGATTCGAGAGTGGTCCAATCCCAAGCTCGAGCATGAATTCAATACTCTTCTGCGACAGGTCATTAATTTTTTCAAAGCGTTCATAGCGACAGAACTTGATAGTGCGCACCTAGTAAAGGCATCGCGGACTGTACCCACCAGAAAAGAGTCTATTTCACTTGTTCCTGGGGAAACCCATTACCAATCGTCAGACGAACAAAAAAGTGGATATAGACTTGAATGGTCACCATTGCTAAACACCCTCAAGCACGATATTAATCGTGGTGACAACCATTGGAATCAGATGTTCAAGGCGATCGCTTCTGCGAAATCTTCAGCTGAAGACACCGAGATTAAAGGCTGGGATGAGCAAAATATTCTTGAGCGTATTAACGGCTTTCTTAGAGACGAGCTATTCATTGATAACGGGTATCAACTAACAGCGGAAGTATTTTGCATCTCCGAGCTTGATGCCCTAGATGATGTATCGTTTTCAGACCCAAGGTACTATCCAAAACTCATTCGCCTTTTTCTCAGGGATAATCATCAAAGAGAACTTGAATTTGAGGATGTGGGAAGCGGCATTGGGTATGTACTACCGGTATTAGCGTCTCTTGCTCAAGATGATATTTCCTTGATTCAGCAACCTGAGTTGCACTTACACCCAGCACTCCAAAGTAATCTTGGCGATGTCGTCGTAAAGTCTGTAGAGAATAAAAAATATTTAAGATCGTTCACCATTATTGAGACTCACTCGGAGCACCTATTACTTAGAGTCATGCGCTTAATAAAGACATCTTTAAACCGCAACGATGATGTTCTAAGCCCCATCACATACGACCGTGTTTCTGTACTTTATTTTGAACCCCGGCCAAATGGCGAGACGATAGTCAAGAGATTAAGGTTAGCGCCAGACGGTCAGTTGATTGATCGCTGGCCTGGGGGGTTCTTCAACGAACGTTTTGGAGATATTTTTGGTGAATAAAACACTCGCTTTAGACCCAGAAGCAATAGAGTCAGCTCGAGACTGGGACAAAGTGAGCCCATTTATTGGCCATGAACAGGGATTGTTCATGGCTGATTATCCGAGGAGATGGACTCGCAAGTTCCTTGAAACTGAAATAGACACAGCCGAATGGGGGTTTTGGAGTCTTGAAAAAATAAAAGAATATTTAATTCAACTGGAAATTAGTAATACGTTTATATCCCTCAACGCTGCATACGACAACCATCTACCGTGGGCAGATAACTACCTCGCTCTCCATGAGGGGAAAAAAGTTAATTGCATGGCATTCGCATGCCGAAAATCCGCTTCAGGGCTGCCAACACTTGATCAACTTGATCCCAGTAAGCTCCGAGTAGACACCACAATTAACGAAAAATTCTCTCCACAAACGCTCGTCCAGAACGTAAAAATCTATTGTCAAAACTCATCCAAAATCGCAATTGTAGATAGGCACAACTATCTTACGACTCATAAAGGCACTAATTCACTATTTTCCGAGTTCGTGCGAGAACTACTAAATGTCGTTGAAGACACGAAATGTCATGAGATTCTCATCTACGCAAAACACGACCCCGAAAGATACCCTTACATGCGCTCCAATGATTCACTTGAAGAGCAATTGAAACAGACGTTTTCGGGATGGATTACTCCAACTTACGGGATCAAGTACATGTGCTGCTCGGAACACGGAACCAAAAAGGACCTGCACAGCCGCAAAATCGTCACAAACCATGTCGTTTTCCTATTAAGTGATTCTATTGCTGGTAAAACATATTCGCAAAGTATCACCAGGATTCCCGACCAGCATTTTAGGGAGGAGAATTTAAAGTCATGGATTGACGAAGAGCACGGACTTGATGTCAAGGTATCTGCAACCTTTAGAAACCTCATCAAAAAGTAATATCTACCTCAGGATTCAGAGTGGCCCAACTATGTTGTAACAATCATGATGCAAATCCGCGACATCAGGCCAGTGTGATTACATATTCGCAAATGCATTGACTCTGTTTTTCGACCAATGTTAGGTTCACCACCATGAAGCACTCGAAGCGAAAGCGCCATTAATTTCCTGCTTAATCCGAAATAATCGTGAGATTGGCCATTTTGGCACTGAGATCTCTTACTCCCCAGGGAACCGAAAAATCCACCTGTACCGTCATTTCTTCTCGCGTGCCAACAACACCAATAACTCTACCAACGCCGAATTTCTGATGTGAGACCTTTTGCCCCTTGAAAAACTTTGATGCATACGCAACCTTTTGACCTCCAGTAATTTCAGTTTGGGTATTTGTGCTTGATGCATCAAAAATTGTCGCTTGTTGATAGTGTTGCTGCCCCTTGGTGAGAGTAGGAAACTGTGAGGCATCCTGTATGACTACTCGGTCTTCATGGTTCGGTTCAACAAGAGCGGATTGTTTTAGCGCAGAAGCACTACGTAAAATCTGCTCTAATAATTCACTCACCGCAGGCCGTGAGTCTGAAAGGGAAGACTCAAATGGTTTTATTCCGAGTTCTTCAAGCCGTCTAAAAACGGGGGCCATCGCCTCAGCGCGATGTTCCGACTTGTCCCGATAGAAGGTAGAGCCCCGGATGCGAACAAATTTCCAGCCAAGTCGCTCAAGAAGTGCCTGTCTTGCCAAATCCTCTTCGGCCTTGTCGTAATGCCATCTATCTCCATCACACTCTATCGCAAGCCTTTGACCATTACCCTCAACCACCATATCTATCCGATACGCACCCACCTCCCATTGAGGCGTCACCTTAAACCCTTTTGCGACAAGAATCTTCAATACTTCGACCTCAAACGGAGACTCTGCACGGTCAACACCAGAGCTGAGTCGCTGCATAAGCGCACTCGGGTCTAGGGCATGCTCGATAAGACGCTTTCGGATGTCGCCTGGTTTCAGTTGGGTCGTATGATCCAGCGAATAGACAACCCATAACTGATCTCGAGCACGACTCGCAGCAACATTAAAACGTTTTTTCCATAATCCATCAGCGCCCTCTTGACGCAGGGCCAAGGGGCCGGTCTCAGGCTTCGAATCAACAAGGGTGAGAAAAATTACATCTCGTTCGTCCCCTTGAAACTGGGCGGGATTGCCGCAAAGGATCCGGCGATCGTCATATAAAACGGGGTCAAGGTGCTGTCTTAGGTATTTATCAACAAGCTTGGCTTGCTCATCTCCAACCATGGAAATCACACCGAACGTCTTACCAATGTACTCAGGCAGTTCGAAACACGCGCGAATCAAGCGCGTGATCTCGGCCGCCTCTTCTTCGTTAACTTTGCCTGATGACCTGCCATCCACTCGATGGGCAACCAAAGCCGGCTTTACCTCTGTTGATGCAGCTTCGCGAAGCGGCCGTATTGAGAAGTCATAACAAAGGGCATTGCTAAACTGAATGATTTCAGGAACACAACGAAAATGTTCGCGAAGCCTTATTACCGAACCGAAGGATATTTGTGCGCGATCATAAATAGAGGTCTTTGTGTCGAATAGCCTTGGACTTGGAATATCCCCTAACCATTGTGAAATAAGGTTCTGCACGAGAGCTTGTTCCCCGCCGACATCCAAGGGGGTGACTTGTTCGTCATCTCCGACGACAATCACCTTGTCTGTCATGTAAAAAGTCGCTAGCCCGAGAATATCCTCCTGACTCGCTTCGTCAACAATCAATACATCAAAGCGATCGCGAACAGGGTGAAAACTGGATGTGACACCGGCAAAGGGCATAATCCAGACTGGCACCGCACCCCTGGCTTTTTCCATTTCCCGCTTCGCTTGTTTGCGCAACTCGGGCACAAGCCGCCCAGTTCCGGCACCGATTTTTTTCATTGTTGCAGCCCAACCAAGCAATGCCTGCCTCTGATCGAACGTTACCTTTCTCAATAACCCAAGCCAAGCTCTTTTTTCCACAAGCGCCGTAGTTACCCTCTCAAGCTCCGATGTCAGGACTTGAAGGTTTTGCAGGATCTCCTGAATATTGAGCTGCGATCTGCGATCCAGCTCTTGAAACAACTGCAAATGCCGCCAGGCGATGGCGGGCTCAAAGGGCGATTCCTCATCCCGATTCACAAGCTTTGCGTCCCGACGCCGGATTGAAGCAGCCCAACTCGGGGCGCGAGTCTCGAGAGTAGCGAGCAGTGTGGCCCGACGTTTGTAATCCGAAGCAAGGGTCTGAAGACGAATCAAATGAAGCATTGCAGACTCATACTCGAACACAGACCGTGTCTTTACCGCAGTGACAAAATTGGACAACAATGCGGATTCGTTCGGTCTTTTTGATTGGATAGAGTCGATCCGTGACTGGAGAGCCTCGAATTGTTGCTTCAGCCAGCTCAATTCCCGTCTCAAGCACTCGGAACGAACAACGTTCGGCAATGCACTTTCGACAGTGTGCAGAAGACTAATCGCGCGGTGTTCGGCTCGATCGGTCGGAGGTGCCTCACTTAGCAGCAGGGAGAATTTCAAACCCTCATTTTCCAATTCCGCAAGAATCGGCAACCATGTCGAATCGTGCCAGGACAACAACAGATCAATTTGTGATACGAACTGGATGGCATACTCCTCTGGTTCAGTTCGATCTTTGATCGATGGCATACCAATCGGAACACACATTCTTTCCCAGTTACGGATTAATTCCGCACGATCGATCTCGAGTGCGGCAAGCTTTTTCAAAGAAATGAAATCATCAAGTTTTTCTGGTTGCCGGTTGTTTGTGCGCCAGGCCTTGATGTGCTTGGACCATTGCGTGGCAGTGACATTGAGTTTGAGCCATGAAATTGAGCCCTTGTTTTTGATGTGAACTTCTATGTCTGAAAGGATTTTGTACTGGGTCGTGACAGTTTCAACATCGTTCAATTCGGGTTGAAATCCAAAAATAATTTCTGAACTCTCATTGGCAGATTCACGAACCTTTTTTATCTGGTCGCACAGAAGGTTCCATACATTTTTGCGAGAGCCTCCGTTGATTCCCGCATCCACCATTGCAAGTTTCCACTCCTGCGCCGAGTGGCCTTTCAACAACACTATGGCAGCAATCAAGTTCCGTTCCAGGGCCTGCAAAACGGAAGCCGGACTGCTTCCTTGTACCCAAAGATCAGTCCGGTAGTGCAGGAGTCCGTCTTTCTCGATGGTTGCCTCATCCGAGACCCACTCCCTAAACTCCGCCGCCCCGGGAACGTCGGAAAGTCCAGGGAGTGCTCCATCCAGCTCAAACTCATCCTCTGAAGAAATGGATCTGCCTGATGAATAAAGAAAGCGAATCTCTTCGCTGCTGATGGGCATCGGCTCAAGGTCGTCTATCGGACCGGGAATCCAATCGTGCAACCCTATACCCGCTGCCACTTCCTTTGCCGCATCAGCCGGAAAAACCTGTTGACCTTGCATAACCAGAGGTCTGTATTCACCCTCGACGGCATCGAGCAGGCTTTGCCTCTTGCTGCCAATCGTGTCGAGGAGTTTCGCTCGTTGCCCGGACAGAGACTCTGCTTCCTTTTCCAAATCATCAGGGCTGTCGGAAAGCCTCCCGGATAATTCCCGGATTGCAGCTTCTCTCTGCGCGCGGCTATCCTTGTCGTTATCGAGAACGCTGACACAGAGGTTTCTCAGTGGTTCGGCCACTTTTTCCCGAACCACGCGCAGGGCCTTGGCGGAGTGACTTGTGACAAGTACCGACTTGCCTTGGGCAAGAAGGCTTCCGATCACATTTGCGATCGTATGGGTCTTCCCTGTGCCGGGCGGGCCCTGCACAAGCACATCAGAATCTCTCGATAGGCGTTTCAGGATCTCCACTTGCTCTGCATTTGCAGGCTTTGTCAGCAAAAGATCTTTGTGCTCATTGGCATATACCTCACCTGCGCCATCATCATCCACATCAACCGGCGAAGAATTAACCCCAATAATCCCAAGCAAACTTGACGGAAAGCTCTCCGCAACGGGAATATGCTGAAGGATTTCGTCGATGTATTCCGCAAGACCAGTTTCACGCTTGCGGACAAACAAAACCGGATAGCGAAAAACCGTTGGTTTTCTCTCATCTGCATCTGGAAAACCATCGAGGAACTCACCATCATCAATCGAGCCGGCAATTCCCTTGAGGTAATGGGACAAGGAGTCCCCGTCGAGTGGGTGAAGGTCCTGCACCTCTAGGCTTCCCCTCCATTTCTTCACATCAAAAGAAGCAAATTCATCGTCAGCAAAAGCGGGGGCAAAAAACTCTGAGGGCCTGTCTTGATCGAAGAAACGGAACTCCTTTTCTACAGGATCGAATGTGCGGGCTACGCCTTTGAGCACAAGTGGGTGAAACACCTTTACCTGTCCGCCAGAAAAATGAAACAACCCATCCCCTACCATCAGCTCCAAGCGCTCTCCCTCGCGCAGCAAATCATGGTGTATTGAGAAGATTTGTTGCCACACAGCATCAACCTGTCTGGCAGGCAGTTCGCTCTCTGACCAATGTCTCCATTGCGAAAGCCACGAGTAAAAAAGATTTTTCCTGACCGGGCTGACATCGAATCGATCATCAACGACTTGATCGTTAACCTGAACTTTGCGCGTCAACATAACGCTGGGATCAGTTTCGCCCGGAATATCCCAACCTGCTTCCAACCAATCGACGATTTCTAAGGGGGGTTTTGGAGGCGGAGAAAGTTTGGGCTTTTTGATCTTTAACCAGCAGCCCTCTTCATCTGAGATACGTAAAGGGTCGAAAGCAAGCATCGCATGTCTCGGCAGATCCCCAAGGAATAGAGACCAATATTGTTCTTTGATCTGAGTGATACGGGGTTTTCGCCTCAGCTCAACCGCCTTCAGATACTCAAACAGGTTTGACAATCGCTCTTGCTTTAAGTCCATTCTCTTCTCATGCGCAGTTATACAAAAAGACAAAACCGCATAGGCTACTCAGCATCAAAATATCGCTCACAACTGGCTTTGATCGAAAGTGTCAACTAACCCAGCTTCTTTTTCCCGCAAGTTTACCGGATAGCGATAAAGTTTTGACTTAAAAATATTAACAATCCTCAATCAAACATCATGAAACGCTCAAAAACCATGCTCTGCTCTTTGCACTTCGGACAAAGATGGTCAGTCTTACCGGATCGATAGTTGCGCCATTGCATGTAGTAGCTGTCGCCTCCATCCGGTGATATGGGTGGCTTACCGTAGGGAGTGATTTCTGTTGAATGGCAACTCGGGCAGTTTGGAGTTTTCTCTGAGATATTGACTGAGACCATGCCACAGGTAGTGCAGTAGAAAGGGAACTTGGAATTGGTTTGAAAATCGTCGCGCCCTGCACCTACTGTCACCAAACTCTGATATCCACATGAGCAGCTCGCCTGAAATACCGAACCCATCAATTACCCTTCCGCAATTCTGCGACTCTGCTGGCCATTTCTGAAAACTGCTGCGAAACTCTGGTCAGTCGATCTTCTAATTGGTGAAGATCTTCGACCATCATCGATCGCAGGGGTTCGCTATGAAGTTCCCTGAACACTTTGTCATCGTGTACTTCTGCGTAACTATCCAAACGCTGGTACACACGGAGTAGGTTTTGCAGGTATTCGGAATGGGTCTCATTGGCGGTGGACCATACTTCATACCGATCAGAAAGCTTCTGTCGCTCCAATAGTGTTCGCAACACAAGATAACTTCCCCAAATACGCTCAGCGTACGCCTCAGGCGTCAAGCACATCCTTTTCCCCTTCCTCGGTTCGCGCCACCCAAGCCGCATCCATCTTCCCCGGCCGCTCCTCGCGCTCACGGATCACCCAACCAAACGTCTTCCAAATGTCGATCAGGCGCTCGCTCACGTGGGTGTCGTCGTGCGCCATCCAGCCCTCGGCCAACAGATCCAGCGCAGAGAGGGCCAGGCGCTCTTCGCCCAGTTGATTGAGCTGATCGAGTGCGTAGACCTCTTCTTCCCACAGCTTGGCGGAATCGACAAACGTGGTGAGCACCAGGTGCGCGGCCTCGGGGTCAAACCGCCCCAGGAAGATGCCGTGCTCGGCGGGAATGATCACGTCCAGGCGGCGCACGTCGTCGGCATCTATGCCTTCGATGGCTTTCACGGCGGCCACGGCCCAGATGAGTGCCGAGGCAAACCCGGCATGAATGGCGTGCAGATCGGAATCGGTCAGGGGCAACTCCACCACGTGGGCGCGCTGGATTAACCGATCGATCGCATGGCCGGTGAATTCCACGGGAACATTGGTGCGCCACTGCCGGGTGCGCGGGTAGGTCATGACTTCGGCGCTCACGCGCGCACTCCCCGCTCCGGTGGCGACCTGCAGGCGTGCCAGGGTGAGCATGAACCAGGCTTCTTTGCGGCCGGCGGCCACGCGCATATCGGAGATGGACAGAAAGCGGGGCATCAGGTGGCTGCGGATGCGCTCGATTTCGCGCATGTAGGCCTTGTGCGTGCGCAGGTGCAGATACGGGGTGCGCAGGGCATCGAACTTCTCCCGCGCCCTGAAGATCGCCCAGTGGCGATCGAGCGATTCCAGGTAGGCGCGGCGGA
>JACCDP011261188.1_pt1 | contig 23067 bp, 20 predicted proteins | sample 7445841 | NCBI WGS metagenome assembly JACCDP01 (sample SAMN15323441, study PRJNA562643) | freshwater metagenome | isolation source: river surface water | place: USA:Blue River Watershed | collected 2017-08-17
AAAGTATCTCCTGTTTCTTTATTGGTGGCTACATCCCGAACAGTAATTTGTGACCAGTCGCTGCCGGCATCATTTCTGCTGATGGCCACTAATTTTTTGTCTTTAGAGAAGCCAGTGAGGTTAATAGCAGTTGTACCTTCTTTACTCAGTTCATTAGGGTCTATAAAAACCTGTTCAGTACCTGTTAATCCTTTTTTATAATAGAGGATAGATTGATTTTGAAGCCCGCTGTTTTTGTAGTAGAAGTAGTACTCTCCAGCTTTTTCAGGGGCGGAAGCCCGTGCATAATTGTATATTTCTTCCAGCCTCGATTTTATTTTATTCCGGAAAGGGATTTTGTCTAAGTAACCAAATGTGAGCTTATTTTGCTCACTTACCCAGGCTTTAACTTCTTCTGCGGTATCGGCTTCCAGCCAACGGTAGGGGTCTTTTACCTGTAAGTCAAAATAAGTGTCGATGGCCGTAGTGTCTTTACGGCTCATCGGGTATTTTATTTCAGGCTGTTGAAATGTTACTGTGTTTTCTTCAGTATTTTCTTTTTTTTGCGCCTCCCCACAGGAAACAACTGCCATTGCCGCAAATAAAGCTGCAGATGATAAATAGATTGCTTTCATTGGATGTTGATAGTTATTGGAGTTATTAGTTCGGGTAAATATACAAATGTTTATAAGTTGGAGGTACCCTTTTAGTAAGAATGGAAAACAAAAAGTATGGATGGCTGCAGAAGTAGTTTGAAAAAACAAAGCCGGCAATAGAGCCGGCTTTGTTATGTTATAAGTATTGTACTTTTCTATACACCTTCGTTGGTTGTGATTACGCCCATAAAAGCTGGATGCTCACGAGTAAAACGCTTAGAGATGTTAGAACTTAAAACCAAGTTTGGCGTACAGGAAACGTCCGGAGAAGCCCATTTGAACTGCGTCCCAGGGGCCACCGGTTTCTGTATAGTAAGCCCACCATTTGGCAGATTTCACTGCTCCGAAGTCAGGGTGAATATTCAGCAGGTTATCAGCCCCCAGGGTAAGGGTAGTCCATTTTCCAAGTTTTACAGAAGTAAATAAATCATTCACCAGTTTACCATTGTAAATGTATCTATCGGCAACTTTAACATTAGGATCATCATCGGTAGGAACCATGGGGTTTATTCCAAGCCCATCTTCACCATAACCTAACAGTTCTACCTTACCGAAATAAGTGGCCCGGGTTCCAATAGAGAAAATACCCTTTTCATATTGAATTTTAAAAACCAATTTAGAATTAGGGGCCGAGGCAAGAATGAAGGCTTGCTCTCTGTCGCTTAAGAAGGTTTTGCGGTGATCTTCGGTATCGTTAAGTTTGGCAGGAACATTGATTTTATCTATGGTCATTTTTTGCAAGTTGGCAGCCAGGGAAATGCGGATGATCTGAGCTTCACTTACCCATTTATTTTCTACTACCAGGTCAATTCCTTTATTGGTAGTGTTTACTGCGTTAACAAAAAACTGAGCCAAACTCACATTCAGTTTATCCATTTGATCTATCAGCGCTTTGTCAAGCGTAGGATCGTCCTTGCTAAATTGTCCGGATAAAACTACCCTGTCTTTTACCTTTACCTGATAAGCATCAACCGTAAAGCTCAGGTTCTTAATAGGGCTGAAGGTAAAGCCTAAGCCCAGGTTCATAGAATTTTCCTGTTTAAGGTTGGGTACACCGGCGGCTTTTGCAATGCTGCTGTAATTAGGAGCAATTTTTACTTCAGAAACCAAAGCCCCCTGAACGGTGGTAAAGGTAGAGCTGAAGTTGATCTGCTGCAGGGATGGTGCCCTGAATCCTGTGCTGGCAGAACCACGCAGGGTAAAGTTATCTAACACTTTATAACGACTGGAAATTTTGTAGTTATGTGTAAAGCCAAAATCACTGTAGTTCTCAAATCGTACAGCACCTGTTATCAGCCATTGTTTGGTTACATCCAGTTCGGCATCGGCATAGGCACCAAATACCATGCGGTTGGCTTTTACTTCGTCACTTTTTTGGTAGCCGGGAAAGCCTTGTGCCCCGGTGGCTTTAAGTGTATCATAGTTTTTATAGGAAGCTTCTTCGCCCGCTACAATTTCATAGTTTTCAATGCGGTTTTCAAGTCCAAAGGCCAGGTTGAGTCCTGAAGCAACACTTGAAATTTCTTTGCTCAAACCTGCATTAGTGGTACTTTGCAGGAAAGAGAAGCCACCATCATCAAAATGGGTTTTGCTCGCACCAAGTGAGGCATTAAATGTTTTGTCTCCATAAAAATGGAACTTGTTTTTTCCAGTCACATTACTAACATCCCAATCCCAGCCATTCGCTAATTTACCTTTAAAGCCTAAGCAAAGCGAAGCATCTGTAATGTTTGTTTGTATGTGCGGGTTATAATACACATCAGAGTCGGAGGTGTAATGCATGATGTCACTCACAAAAATAAGATTTCCGTTAGCGTCTGTAGGAAAGCGCTCTGGCTTCATGGAAAAATTACGTGAAAAGGCAAAGGCATCAGAAGCATTGGTGGTATAGCCTCCGAAGGAATAGAAAGTGGTATTGGCACTACCTAATGGAATTTCCATATTCATAAAACCTGAAAAGCTCTGCATAGAGGCATCCCCGTTAGCTCTGCGGTAAGGATTAAGAGGCAGGGCATTGTCGTTTTTAGTGAGGTTAGCCGTATCTAATACCTGACGGAAGGTTTTGTCTTTTTTCCTGAAATTGATTCCTACATTAATAAAGCCTTTTTCTCCAATGCCTAATCCGTAGTTGGCGTTAAAATTAAGCAGGTTTCCATCAAATTTACGGCTGTATTCATATTGTTTTAAAGAGGGTTTGAAGGCGGTATTATAGGTGTTGTCATAATTTCCGCCGAACGAAAGATCACCGGTAAATTCATTGACGTTTTTTTTGAGAACTATATTAATGGCTCCGGCAATGGCATCAGAGCCGTATTGGGCTGAAGCGCCATCTCTGAGTACCTCCAGTCTTTCTATGGCTGCAACTGGTATAGAACTCATGTCGGTTCCGGAGTTACCGCGCCCGCGTGTTCCGAATAAAGCAACAAAGGCAGTTTGGTGTCGGCGTTTTCCGTTTATCAGTACCAGGGTTTGGTCAGGCCCAAGTCCGCGTAGAGTCGCTAAATCAATATGGTCGGCACCGTCAGATCCGCTTTGCTTGTTATAGTTAAGTGAAGGTACTGCATCCTGCATCAGTTGGGTAGTGTTGGATGCGTTTTTAACTTCCGAAATGTCTACTATATCAATGGGCACAGCTGTTTCAGTTACGCTTCTGTTCAATTTTCTGGTACCAACTATTTCAACAGCATTCAGTATAGTATTGGCGGTTAATTGAAAATTTAATTCTGTTTTTCCTTCGGCTTTCTGTTCCATGGTTTGGTAACCAACGTAACTTACAGCAATAAGGGCATCATCTTTACTGTATTTTAAGGTATAATTTCCGTCAAAATCAGTAACACTGCCATTGTTGGTTCCCTTTTCCTGAACAACTGCCCCAAACAAGGCTTCTCCGGCCTCATTGGTAACTTTTCCTTTCAATACTTTCTGGGCATAATTACTTGGCCCAATCATTAACAAGCAAACTACAAACGTAATCTTTTTCATTGTTTTAGTGGTTTTGATGTGTTTAAGATGCGTTTTAATAAAAACCCGCTCTAACTTTTATTGGATAGACAGGGATTTAATTTTAGTGCGCAATGTTAACGGATTTTTGCTGGAATAAAAAATTTATAGCCTTAAACTAATCACAGGCTTTTCCCCTTTTTCAATCAAAATTTCTTATTTCTTACGTAGAATAGGAGTTATTTTAATCTCTAAGGGTTAATTCCCCGCAGCTTGCTGCGAATTATTCGCTTCGCAAGCATTAACAAAAGGCAATATATAAGTCGAATACTGCTGTTTTGATACCTCGCAGCTTGCTGCGAGGAGATTCATTGTAAAAGCCGACTATTTAAAAACAAAATAACTACAAGCTAAATGAAAACGAAAGCGGGAAGGGGCATTGCTCATACCGGGAAACCGATGAATGTTGAAACAATTGTTATCGGGGCTTCGGTTATGCTCCCGATCTGCATCTGGCATAGTAGTATGTTAATCAGCCTTCGATGTATCTTCTGTCCGGCACATCTATTTAGTGAATCTACTTTTACCTTTCCGGAATAGAAATATGGAGTGGTATTAGAATTAAGTTCATAAGTTCTTTTCAGGTTATTTAAATGGGTGTTACCTTTGCTCCGCTAAATATGTTAAAACATCATCCTCATCGTGCATTAATTTTGTGGCTGCTCAGTGGCTGCTTGTTAGTGTATATTATGGTAGTAGTAGGTTGTATTACCCGCTTAACACATTCAGGTTTATCCATCACAGACTGGAAACTGATAGGTTTTATTCCACCGCTTAATGAACATTCGTGGAACGAGCGTTTTGTACTTTACCAGCAAAGCCCGGAATATAAACTTGTAAATACAGGGATGTCGGTTGAAGAATTTAAGTCTATTTTTTGGTGGGAGTACATTCACCGGCTAATAGGTATGTTTATTGGAGCTGTTTTTATGGTAGGTTTTGTTATTCTTTTTGCAAAAAGGAAAATAAACAGATTAATGATGTTAAAATTACTGGTATTGGTTGCACTGGGAGCTTTACAGGGAATGATAGGCTGGTGGATGGTAAAGAGTGGGTTAGAAAAAAATCCGGCAGTGAGCCATTACCGCCTGGCTATACATTTAATGAGTGCTTTTATGGTTTTTGCATTTACACTCTGGTATGCATTGGAATTAATTTATCCGAAAGAAGGCCTTGAATTAACAAAAGAAGGCCATCAGCTGTTTATTCCTGCGATTGTAGTTAGTGCAGTGTTAATTTTGCAAATAGTTTATGGGGCTTTTGTGGCCGGATTAAAAGCGGGGATGTTTTACCCAACCTGGCCAAAGATGGGTGATGAATGGTTTCCGGAAGAGACAATAATAGTCAGCAATTCCTTTGTTCATAATTTTATGTCAAATGGTGCAGGGGTACAATTTGTGCATAGGACATTAGCTGTTATTTTGTGTGTGCTGGTAGCCTGGTTCTGGGTTAAATCCAATAAGGTAAAATTAAATAAACAACAATATAAAGGAGTAACGTTATTAATATACGGGATAACGATACAGTTTTTTTTAGGTGTGTTTACCTTATTGTATCATGTGCCGGTTGTTATGGGTGTTTTACACCAAACAGGGGCGTTTTTTCTATTTATAGTGGCAGTTTACTTGTTGTTTCATTTCTCTCGCAAGCCATCTACTCTTAATCATCAGTAGGTTCAGGAGCCTTTTTAAATCCGGCTTTCTTGGGTTTTATTTTTTTTGGCCAAAGTATGTTTACCAACTGGTTGTCTTTGGTAATAAGTGTTTTGCTTATACCATTACTTATGGAAATATCTTTAATTTCTGTTTTCCACACCCGAATTACCTGCTCGTAGGTACCGTCTTCTAAAAGAACATAAAAAGATTCTACCTTTTTGTCTTTCACTATAGCTTTTCCCTGAAAGCATTCGGCATTGGCACCGGTACGTATAGAAATAATAACATCAGTATAGGCCCCGTCGGCAACATCGTCTGCCCCCCTTTCATCAAATTTTAATGCCCATTTATTATAACAATTCAACTCGGGCTGTTTATTAACTTCCTGGCTGTGAACACAGGTAAAAAAACATAAGGTAAAAACAAGCAGGTAAAGATTCTTCATTTCAGTTACGTTTAGTTATTCTTTTTTAGTCCAACTTACAGCTAAAAATACTCAGAAACAAGAACTAAAGCTTTTCAGCATGGCATTCATTGTTCAATGATTTGATTAGCTAAAGACCTTGTAAATAAAGGAGCATAAGTGAATCAGTTGAACAATAGTTTTGTATTTTTGCGCGCCTAAATGTATAAAAAATATTGAAATAATCTAAATTTAAGGATGTTAGTAAAAACGTATGGCTGTGCTGTGTATGGAATAACAGCCACAAAAGTGACCGTAGAAGTAAATATCAGTACAGGAGTTAATTTCTTTTTGGTGGGCCTGCCCGATAGTGCCGTAAAGGAGAGTCAGCAAAGGATTGACGCGGCACTTAAAAACAACGGGTATAAAATACCAGGTAAAACCATCACCATAAATATGGCTCCGGCAGACATAAAAAAGGAGGGATCGGCGTATGATCTTACCATAGCTATAGGAATTTTAGCTGCATCGGGTCAGATACTGGAAAACGGAATTGGAGATTACCTGATTATGGGAGAATTGGCTTTGGATGGAGCCCTCAGGCCCATTAAAGGAGTATTGCCCATTGCCATTAAAGCAGCCGAAGAGGGTTTTAAAGGTATCATTCTGCCAATGGCAAATGCCCGGGAAGCCGCAGTAGTAAATGAGCTGGAGGTGCTGGGTGTAGAACACCTTATGGAAGTGATAAAGTTTTTTAACGGAGAAAGCAAACCGGAACGGGTAGTAGTAAATACAGCGGAAGAGTTTGCAGGAACCCTGGAAGTAATGGAGCATGATTTTGGAGATGTAAAGGGACAGGAAAATATAAAAAGGGCGCTGGAGATTGCAGCAGCAGGCGGACACAATGTGATTTTAATAGGGCCTCCGGGCGCAGGTAAAACCATGATATCTAAACGGCTTCCGTCTATTTTGCCTCCCTTAACCATGAAGGAAGCGCTGGAAACAACCAAAATACATAGCGTTGCAGGTAAATTAGGGAAGCATAGCGGATTGGTAACCCAACGCCCCTTCCGGAGCCCGCACCACACCATTAGTGATGTGGCATTGGTCGGTGGAGGTGGTAATCCGCAACCCGGAGAAATTTCTCTGGCGCATAACGGGGTATTGTTTCTGGATGAATTACCGGAATTTAAGCGAACAGCATTGGAAGTTATGCGCCAACCTTTGGAAGACAGGGTAGTGAGCATTTCCAGGGCGAAGTTTTCTATAGAATATCCGGCCAGTTTTATGCTGGTGGCCAGTATGAACCCCTGCCCCTGTGGGTTCTACAATCATCCGGAAAAAGATTGTGTTTGCTCACCGGGTATAGTTCAAAAATACCTGAACAGAATATCGGGGCCATTGCTCGATAGGATTGATATTCACATTGAAGTTACACCGGTGCCCTTTAAGGAATTAAGTGCTGCACAACGTTCGGAGAGCAGCTCCTTAGTGAGGGATAGGGTAATAAAAGCAAGGGAAGTTCAGCTAAACAGGTATAAAGATCGGAGCGGAGTTTATTGCAATGCCCAAATGCGTACCAAAGAACTACAGGAAATATGTGTGTTGGATGAGGCAGGTTCGCACCTGCTGAAAACAGCTATGGAAAGGCTCGGGCTTTCGGCCAGGGCATACGACAGAATATTAAAGGTTTCAAGAACCATTGCCGACCTGGAGAATAGTGTTAACATTAAACCGGGTCATGTGGCAGAGGCCATTCAATACCGTAGCCTCGACCGTGAAAACTGGGCAGGATAAGGTTGTTGTGTGATATTGTGCTAATTTGAAGATTTGAGAATGTGGTAATTTGAAAGTGATTTTAGAAAGTCAAAAGTTTCCCGATAGCTATCGGGAGCCAAAACCCGGTGACTGAGGCTCTCGAAGCCACACCAATAATTAGCCGATTTGTTGATTAGCCAATAAGCTAATGTGAAAAGGTCAAAAGCCAAAAACCTGGTGACTGAGGCTCTCGAAGCTACACCATTAATTAGCTAATTGGCTAATCAGATAATTAGCTAATTATGTTATGCTTTTTCTATTTTAATGAACTGGTTTAAAAATTTAGACTATTAGCTAAAGTCGGACAAACAGGAGTAGGAACAGCATATATTTTAAAGGGCTCATAAAAGGCTCAAACGGCTCATTATGGACTCCGAACGACTCAAAAATGAAAAGAGAAACAAGACAAATAAAAGTTCTATGTGCAAGTAAAAGCCAAAACTTTTTCAAAGAGTCTGAAAAGCCAACGCAAGGCAAAATTGTTTTTAAAGGAATACCTTCTACTTCTGAAAAATGAAAAACGCCGCCCGAAATACTGAGAAAGCTATTGGACAACGAAAGTAAAAACGATAACAACAAACAATTTGAAACGAACAGAATACAGAAGGCCAGATTATAACACGGCTTTGGCTAAAGTGACGGTTCAGTACTATTATGACGGCTATGTTCTAAAATCGACCACTTCGCCAAACTATAACCTATTATTTTCAATCATGCTGCAATTTGTAAGAGAATTGAATTTATATAAACGTCAACTGTACCTGATGTTATTTCTTTTAGCTGCTCAGTGGCCTGCAGCACAAACGGTTAAGAGCTACAAAGAAAATGCCGTCTTATTCGGGGAACAGGATCGTCTGCTGCCAGCTGCAGATTCAAACGTGATCAGGATATTTGTAGATCAGCATGGATTTTTTTATCCGGCAAACCACCATATTCCCGATGCAGAATTGAGAAAAAATGACAATTCACTTTCTGCCTGGTACATCAATCACCCAAAACTGCTCGACTCCCTCTCCCTGCAACATGAATTAGAACCTATAGCGGATAAAAGAGCGCAGGCCGAAAACCTGAACAATGCTATCATCCGGCAGATAGTTAAAAAAATTAACCAGCAGCTAAACAACTATGCTGAGGTAGACGTGCTGATACACGGATTCAGGAAAAAGGCCTATGGCAAAACAGACAAATTTTCAACCTATTCGTGGATAGACAATCAACTAATAAGGGAAGGAATAAAACAAAGAACGAAGGGGAAGAATATATTTTTTCTGGAAATTTATTGGGATAGCAAATACATTAGCCCCGCTAAAGCCTATAAACTAAATGGGTTTGAATTGTTTGAACAGGCTTCAATACCTGCTGCCGATAAGGTTGGGCTGTCTCTGCGCAAACTTATTCCTCAGCTCAATTGCTCACAAATAAACATTGTTGCACATAGTCTCGGTGCCCGCTTATGTGGCGAACTTTTGTTTAATGCCAGCAGTATTCCTGGTGAAGAAGGACTCCCCGTTCCTCCACAGGCAGACATCCGGATTGCGCTAATGGCACCGGCTATTGGAGCAAATTTCTTCCTCCACTATTACTCCAGAAACAGACCTTCTCCGGCAGAGGCTAAGGATAATTATAAGTTATGTATTGCTTACAACCGCCATGATTTCGTGCTGCTGAAAAATTATGCTTCCATTATTCAACTCTCACCATATGCTTATGGAGATACTTCACTGGGTTGTGATTACCTGGGTAGCTTAGATAGTTTGAAAAACAAGTTTGTAAAAGAGTTCATTCACTCCACAATGCCCTTAACAATTGACTTTTCACTGAATCAACTGGGTAAGCCCTTATATTGTCACCTGATAAAGTGTTATACTGAACATAGTGGATTTAATAACCTGATCGACTTTCTTCACCCGAAAGAGGAAGAGAAGAAAGAAGAGAAACTGACAAAATAAAAAATTGCTCCTTGGAAATTAGGCGATGTTATAAGTGGATGTGAGCAAACAAAAAAACAGGGATAAATGTTGGAGATGTTTTTAGTGAGTTCAGAACTCGCTCCTCTCCAATTAGGAATAAACACTCTGAGGATTCGAGGTTTTGAATTTAAAGGTCAACCGAACTTACGCAGAACCCAATATTTTTATCTTTATGGTTAATTAAATTCAAGACATAATGCTTAACCTTGTAAGCCTTAAAATCAACAAAGAACCTTTATGACTAAGAATGAATTATATCAACAAATTGCTTCATTAGACCCAATTAAAGATCATTTAAAAATTGTACAACTCAATACCTTTTACGATTTTCCCTGGGATAATACCCGTGCATTGGAATTTGCCTTGTTTCGCACCTTCGCTGTTAAGTTTATAGGCGAACTACTGCATAAAACCCAGGAGTTTGAGCAACGCACTCAAAAACGGTATGATGATACCGACTTAATTTTAAGTGAAATTATTGAACATGGATATGAAAGCGAGCGCGGAAAGGAAGCCATTCTAAAAATGAACCGCATGCATGGTGCACGCAATATCCCCAACCACAGCATGCTCTACGTATTGTCTACTTTTGTTCTGGAACCCTGGCGATGGAACCAGCGCTTTGGTTACCGAAAAGCAACACCCAACGAAAAAATAGCTGTACACCGCCTGTGGTATGAAATAGGAACCCGCATGGGCATAAAGGATATTCCCGATTCTTTTGAAGCCATGGAAACCATGAATATGGAATATGAAAAGAAGTATTTTGCTTATTCGGAAGGAGGAAGAAAGGTAGCGGATGCTACTGTAAATTTAATGTTGAGCTGGTATTTTCCTCAATGGCTGTGGCTCCTGACCCGCCCTTTTATTATAGCCATCATGGATGAGCACCTAAGAAAATCCCTGAATTACCCAAAACCAGGCATCCTCGTTCAACTATCACTAAAGCTGGGAATGAATGCAAGAAAAGTGATTCGTCGTATGCTTCCACTTCGAAAAAAGCCAGTACATAGAACCAAGCGCAAGGTAAAAACGTATCCCAAAGGCTATGAGCTTTCAGAACTGGGGGCTCAGCCGTAACAAATAATTAATAGACAATGAATTTTTTGGGAGTTATTGGGCTGGTACCTTCCACGCTTAAATAATAAATTCCTTTTACCCATTGGTTCACCGGAATGCTGATGTTATAAGGGGTTTCGGTAGCTGTTATAGTTTGCGTGTATACTACCTGACCAAGGGCGTTAGTAATAAGTATTCTTGAAGCTTGCTGAACTGTTTCTCCGGAAAGCTGAAGACGGAGGAAATCATTTACCAGGGAGGGTACAAGCGTAATACTGCTTGCTGTAGGATCGGCTAAAGCTGTAGAACGTTTTAAAACACAGACTTCATTTGGCAGTAAGTCTGCCTTGTCAGTATAGGCAGCCTGCAGCACCTCTAGACTTTCATCACTTTGCATCCAGGCAACTAAAGCCAGCTCATCTTTAGTATAGATGCCTGAAGGAATTTTTTCACTCAGGCAAAAATCCCAAGCGTTTATGTTGTTCCAGCTAAGGGGTAGTATGGTACCACGGGCATCTGGTAATAATTTTCGTACCACCTGATTAAATTTGGTTTTTCCATTTGTTCCAGGAGCGGTGGCAAAATTAATTTCCTTTTCTATTAAAGCGATCTGAAGGTGTGCCGGAAAAATTTTCAGTGCACGGGCGCAAGTAATGGTGCCGTGAACGAGAACGGAATCCATGTTTGCAGTATAGGTATAATGCAGGCTAATGCTAAAAGGAGAGCTGGCCTTGTTTTTTAAGGATTGTTGATAAGAAGAAAGTTGCGAAGGATGACCCGAAAAAGCGTTGCCATTAACAAAAATTTTCGGAATGCCGGTAGGTTGGTAAGTAGTTAAACGTGCCTTAACTTCGTCGCTGCATGCTACAGCCATTGGGTCATACCCGGGCCATAGGGTGTGATAACGAAGTCTGATGAGGTGATCTTCGGTAGAAATATCAGAACGTTTCTCTTCGACCAGTGCACAAGGCCCGCAGGATGCCTGGGTAAATTCTTCCACCAGCATCCATCTTTTTTCCTGAGAATAGAACAGCTGAGTGGGAAGTATGAATAGGAGAGAATATAAATAATGCTTCATAATTATTGTTTTAAGTTAGAGTAAGAAAGAAAGTTTTAAGTACTTGTGTATAGTTGTAACAAAGTAAAAATTATAGCAGGTAAAAAAAGTGGAATACGATGAATGAACATAAAATACCGAAGAATGGAATTAGTAGCAACTACCTGAAACATCAGGTGCATTGAAGAAATAATCTCTGTGAAGAACAGACAGGAAGGCTGAATGCACCTTCCATCACAGGAAACGTTTAATCAACCATGCTGCTGCGCAACGCCGGTGCCGGGAGAATATTCTTAACCTCCAATGAAATCAAGGCTTACAACAGCTGATCCCAACAAAGGTAAAGGCCTCCTTAGTGTTTAATATATAAATGGCAACTAAGGGAGATTTGTTACTTTAGTAAGTTCGGAATTAAAATATAAATCAAGCACTATGAAAATTCAAATACAGGGTGTCATTTTTTTAGGATGCCTCTTTCTTGCGGGATGCAACCAGTTGAGCGAGAACAAAAATAAAATCGTTGCTACAAACGAAATTAAGGAAAGCCCCGCTGATAAACAATGGGAGCAGGAAGTGGCTGCATGCTTAGACTCATTTAATGTTGCGGCGGCTAGGGCGGATTATGAGAAGTATTTTAACTTTTTTGCGAATGACGCAATTTTTATGGGTACAGACGCCACAGAACGTTGGACAAAAGAGGAGTTTGAAGTTTGGGCAAAACCTTTTTTTGAGAAGAAGAAGACATGGAAATTTTCGGCTTTCCAACGAAAGATATACTTTGCAAACCATGGAAACATTGCCTGGTTTGATGAGCTATTGAATACACAAATGAAAATATGCAGGGGGTCGGGAGTACTGGAAAGAGAAAAGGATAGCTGGAAGATTAAACAATATGTATTATCTATGACTATGCCTAATGAACAAGTAAAGAAGGCCATTGAGTTAAAATCTAACCTGGAAGACTCGCTGTTAGTGCTCTTGCAAAACACCCATTAATTCTCCGGCTATTTTAGGCGGATCTGTTTTAGTTAACTTGTATGGAAAATACATTTTGTATCAGGTACCGCCCTGCATGTCAAAACTGCCCTCACCATCCAATTGGTCCGTTAAGGCCTCTATTAGCATCAGGCCTAAAGAATCTTCCCGTGCGCTTTTAGTGGTGTAGTCAAATCCGCATCCATCATCGGCTACTAATAATGAAACCCGATCTTTTTCAGCTTGAAGAAAAACCCTAACCTGACCAGTTTCCTTTCCGGTAAATGCATATTTATAGGCATTAGTGATGAGCTCATTTAAAATTAAACCACAAGGAATGGCCTCAGTTAAATTCACCAACAAATCAGGACACTGAATTTCCAGGCTAATTTTTTTATCCGGTTCCGGATAGGAAATTTTTATTTCTTCAATCAACTCAATTAAATAATGATGCATATTAATACGATCTGGGTTTTGCGTTTTATACAGTTTTTCATGGATGATAGACATGGACATAATTCTGTTTCTGCAATCGAGTAAGACCCCTTTGGTATAATCATTCTGCACCCCATTCATTTTTAAATTAAGCAGGCTGGTAATAACAGCAAGATTGTTTTTCACCCTGTGATGAACTTCGGCCAATAACACTTCTTTTTCCATAACAGCATCCAACAGTTCTTTTTCAAATTTATCTTTTTTACTGATCATACGCTCTAATTCGGATTTTATACGGGTATTGGCACCAATGCTAAAGATTAAAACGATGGAAGTGATGAGCATACTTAAAATGCTATTGAAAAAGAAGAAATACTGTGCGTGTGTTGCTGAAAGAGAAGGACTCAGGAAAAGCTGCCTATGTGTGAATTGGTTGATAAGAAAAAATAAGATGGTCATGAGTTGCAAAAGAACAAAGGGTAAGCGGTATTTTTTCTGGTCATTAAGTATAGCAATAGCCACCATAATAGGAAAATAATACAGGTATGTGCCGGAAGCAAGCCCAGTGTAGGAGTCGAAATAAAAAATACTGAGATTAATAAAAAGGAAGTATGAATAAATAGAGATGGTAATCCAGCCACGGCTGTTAAGATAAAAAATACCGAATTGCAAAAGGCAAAATGAACATAGCGTAAAAGCCATATCATACTCCTGAAGCACCAGTACCAGTAAAACCCCGAGCAGGTAAGCACTTAACGTCAATACCGTAAAGAGATTAAGCAGAGTTAAACGCTTCTTTTTTTCAGTATCCTGAACATGGCGAGTCCCAATGGATAGAATAGTATCAAAGAAAGTATAAAGCACTTGATTAAGATTGAATAGGAACACTGTGCATTGATTACGACAGTAGTTCAATAACAGGGGGGCAAGGTACAAATAATCGTGCTTTAATGACAAAATGGATGCGGAAATTTGTCGAAAATAACAAATCCATCTATTTTGGTGACAAAATAATTCAGCCTATAGAGACTCTTCAGAAGAAGAGCTTGTATGGCTGTTGCTTTGATTAACAACAAAAGAATTTATCTCACCGGAACCGAGTGAGGTAGGATAAGCATAAGAATGGAGAAAATAATCTATCCCTGCAGCCTTAACTTTCCTGCCAGCATTATCTGAAGGGTCAGTGTTTTGATAGATGGATTTTCCGGGTAACGCATCTTTATTGATTTCAGGCGATTGAACCGGCTTTTGAAGAAATGCTAAGGAAATACATAGCAATAAGCAAATAAAAACAAAATTCTTTCTCATATCATTACAATCTCAAATGGCTTATCAAATTTACCACTAAATTTTAATTAGCAAAACAATTTTAGTAATTTGTCTATGAAATATGTAATTATGTCTACAATAAATGACAGTTAAGCGAAATACACAGGCAGTAAAAGAATAAAGTGAAATAACGTGTCTGTTGAAGTGATCATTAGAATTAAGCAAGCTATAGAAGCTAACCCAACTTAATTTGTCTGAACAATGAGGCTTATTTGTTCTTTAGGTATTTTGCCTCTACTTTTGATGCCCTATGGCATATAAAAGTTTAGAACATTGTTTGTTGGATCTGGAGCGAAACGGACATTTAATCAGGATTAAAGAAGAGGTAGACCCTCAGTTAGAAATGGCTTCCATTCATTTACGGGTTCACGAAGCCAAGGGACCTGCACTCTTATTTGAAAGAGTTAAAGGGACTAAATTCAGGGCGGCCTCCAATATTTTCGGAACCATAGAACGTAGCCGGTTTATTTTCAGAGATACTATAAAACAGGTTCAGCAATTAATTGCTTTGAAAGGTAATCCTGGAACAGCATTTAAAAAACCACTCAGCAGTCTTGTTTCTGGCTTAGCCGCTATAAACGCACTTCCAAAAAAAACCAGCATTCTGCAACCGGTTTTATCTAATGAAATTTCCATTAACCAACTTCCATTAATTAAACATTGGGATAAAGACGGTGGCGCATTTATTACCTTGCCTCAGGTGTATAGCGAGGATATTGAAAAGCCCGGCATTAGCCACTGTAACCTGGGGATGTACCGCATACAGCTCAATGGAAATCAATATCAGCTAAATAAAGAGATCGGACTCCATTACCAATTGCACAGGGGCATTGGTGTTCATCAAAAAAAGGCCATGCAAAAAGGACAGCCCTTAAAAGTGAGCATATTTGTAGGCGGCCCGCCAGCCCACACGCTGGCCGCTGTTATGCCGTTGCCTGAAGGCATGTCGGAATTGATGTTTGCAGGAGTAATGGGGGCAAGAAGGTTCAGGTACACTTATAAAAACGGGTACTGCATAAGTACGGATGCCGATTTTGTTATTACCGGAGAAGTTTATCCCGGAGAAGTGAAGCCCGAAGGGCCTTTTGGAGATCATTTAGGGTATTATAGCCTTACCCATGACTTTCCGTTGATGCGTGTACATAAGGTATATCACCGGAGAGATGCGATTTGGCCATTTACAGTTGTGGGCAGGCCACCGCAAGAAGACACCAGTTTTGGAGCACTAATACATGAGCTTACAGGCAACGCCATTCCGCTGGAAATACCAGGGCTTAAAGAAGTACATGCAGTGGATGCTGCAGGAGTACACCCCTTGCTACTTGCAGTAGGAAGTGAACGGTATACGCCCTATTTACAAAACAAACAACCGGCAGAAATATTAACCATTGCCAATCATATACTGGGTACAGGGCAATTAAGCCTGGCTAAATTCCTTTTTATTGCCGCAGATGATCAGGAGCAATTACATGCCCATGATGTGGAAGCCTTTTTTAGATACGTTCTGGAGCGGATCAACCTGCAGCGTGATGTACATTTTTATACACAAACTACTATAGATACCCTCGATTATTCTGGTACCGGACTAAATACGGGCAGTAAAGTGCTTATAGCAGCTTATGGTGAAAAAGCAAGAGAACTGGGAAGGGAGCTACCCACATGCCTGAAGGAATTAAGAAGTTTTGGTGTGTCATATTTGGTTTTTCCGGGCGTGGTAGCCATGAGCGCAAAGCCTTTTGTAAGTTATGAAAGAGCAGCAGAAGAGATGAATGAACTGAGTGAGCACCTGAAACAATATACTAAAGAACTCAACCATTTTCCAGTAATAGTGCTGTGTGATGAGGCAAAATTTGTAGCCGCAGAACTCAATAATTTTTTATGGGTTACTTTTACCCGTTGCAATCCTTCCCATGATATTTATGGAGTAAACAGCCGCACGTATTTCAAACACTGGGGATGCGAAGGCCCTCTTATGTTCGATGCCCGCATAAAACCACATCATGCACCACCCCTGGAGAAAAATCAGGAAGTAGAAGCCAGGGTAGACCGTTTGTTTGACAAAGGAGGGAGTTTGTATAAGATGTGAAATTTAAAGGCATCAGGTACTGTTTAATGTAAATGATGTCTTATGCAGACAATTTAGTCTGTATATACAGACATGTTTAACTTAGTTTAGTATTGGCTAAGCAAAATACCAGTCCATCCTGGCAATGGCTGGCGATTCCCGGAATTAATTTCAAGCCACATTTTTCTATAACCTTTATAGAGGCTTTGTTTTCTCGCATAGCATGAGCATAAATATGTGACAATTGTAAATGCTGAAACCCATGATAAATACAAGCTGAAGCAGCTTCAGTGGCGAATCCTTTGTTCCAGCAGTGCTGAAAGAAACGAAACCCAATTTCAGTTTGCATGGTGTTTGGGTGATACTTTAGTCCACACCAGCCAATAAATTCCTGATTTTCTTTGAGTGTAACTGCCCATCGTCCATATCCATAAACTGCATATTGCTCTCTTACTGTTCTGATTACCTGTTCAGCCTCTTCCAGAGAAGAAAAGGAGGTGTCGCCGGTATATTTTACCACCAGAGGATCAGCATTCAGTCGAATAAACTGCGGAGCATCGGCAAGGGTTAATTCACGGATAAATAAGCGGGCTGTTTCAAGTATAATAGACATATTTGCAGATAAAGTATAGTTGTTTCTTGAATGAGGCGTTTTTTGAGTAATGAGGAAATTAACTCAAAACCAATTCGGCAACTTCTTCTGCTACATGAGCTCCTATGGCTACACCCATACCTCCCATGCGCACTGCACAGTAAACATTATCTCCGGCTCGTTCCACTATAGGTTTTTTTTCATGACCAAAGGCCATGATGCCGCTCCAGCGAAAGTCTACCTTTACTTTTTTAGCCGGATAAATAATTTCATGTAACATATAATTTAGCCAGGTTTCTACCTTTTCATTGGAACCAAAATCGGTGGTGGTTTCGCCGTTCATGTCTTTGTTTCTTCCACCTCCGAGTAAGATACGATTGCCGATGTTCCTGAAATAAGTAAAGCCATCGTCGGCATGAAATACTCCTGAAAAAGCAAGATCAGCAATGGGCTCAGTAACCCACACCTGGCCTCTTCCAGGCACAATGTCCAGATGGGGCAACAATTCTTTAGCAAAGGCATTGGTACAAACTATAATTTTTTTTGCTTGTATGGTAGCCCCGTTAGTGGTATACACCTGCGGGCTTATTCCGGCACTAACTTTTTGAATGGCTACACCCGTAAGAATTTTTATTCCGCATTGCATGCATAATTGCTGCAGCGCCCATACCAGCTGTCCGCTATGCAGGCTTCCCTCAAAAGCATGCTGAATAATGTGTTTAACACCCCTGAAGCCAAAATATGGTATTTTTTCGTCGGCCACCGAAAAAGGTGCAGCCCCAAATACAGGTGTAAGCAAATGGTTGAGGTAGTGTAACTGATCCATGCTTGTCTGGTAGCTTTCTTCATCCGTAAAAACTTCGAAACTACCATGCTCCAGGTAGCTTGTCTGAAATGCAGTAAGCCTTGAAGTAAGTTTTTGAATGCCGCTTCGTCTTTTTTTTACCAGGGAAAGCAGGGCCTCCTCTCCATAAGTTTTGATATTATCCAATAATTCTCCGGTGCTTCCATAGCATGCGAAACCCGCATTTTTTGTAGTTGCTCCGCTCGGAAACGTTCCGCGTTCTATCAATATAATATTTAATGCAGGGTCTTTTTCTTTTAGGGAAATGGCAGTATTCAAACCAACAATACCTCCACCAATGATCAATACATCAATGTTCTTCAACCAGGTATCGTATTCCCAAAAACTTAAATTATTCATGACAGATAAAATAGATGCTGCTAAAATAGAAATTAAACAGGCTCTAAAGTAAATTTACCGGAGGGAACAATTCAGTATTTTTGGAATGGTGTTTGTGTAGTTGAGCAGACAAATTTATTTTCTGTAAAAGGAATAACAAGTTACGGATCTATTAACTTCAACTAAAAATATGTCAAAGGCGCTCATTACAGGTGGCTCAGGGTTTCTGGGCAGGTTAATCACAAAAAAATTAATAGCCAGGGGCTGGGAGGTAGCACATTTAAGCAGAAAAGAAGACTTGAACCAACAGGTGAAGTCCTATGGCTGGAACCCCGTGGCGGGATTTATCAATGAAAAGGCACTGGAAGGTGTAGCAGGAATTATACACCTGGCAGGTTGTCCGGTAGTAGAGAAAAGGTGGACAAAGGAAAGAAAACAAGAAATTATCGATAGCCGTGTAAAGAGCGCAGAACTATTAATACAAAGTATTCAACGCTCCGGAATAAACCCGTCGGTATTTGTGGGGGCTTCTGCAACAGGTTATTATGGAAGCAGTACTAAGCAGGTATTTCTGGAAACAGATAAACCGGGAAACGATTTTTTGGCAAGCACCTGCGTGGAATGGGAAAAGCCTTATGCAAGTGTTGCTGAGCAGGGGATAAGAACAGCAATAGTAAGAGTAGGAGTGGTTTTAGGAAGAGGTAGCGGAGCACTCGAAAAAATGACAAAGTTAACACAGCTTGGATTAGCTTCTGCGGTTGGAGATGGCAAACAAATGATTCCCTGGATTCATGAAGAAGATGTGAGTGAAATTTTTGTGAGGGTACTCGAACAAAAAAGCATGAGCGGAATATATAATGCCGTGGCACCCTATCAGGTAAGCAACCTGGAATTGAGTAAGGCTCTCGCAAGGGCAATGAACAAACCTTTTTTCATGCCAGCTGTTCCTGCTTTTGTTCTCAGGGCAATTTTTGGCGAAATGGCATCAGCTTTTCTGGATGGAGCGAATGTAAGTTGCAGAAAAATACAGGACAATGGCTATAATTTCAGGTATCCGGTATGTGCAGATGCCATTAGAAACCTGGTAAAAAAGTAAAGAAAAGTTAATTTAAACTCCAGCTGGTTCCTTCCTTACCATCTTTCACCTGCACTCCCGACTGTATTAAGCGATCCCTGATTTCATCAGAGGTGCCAAAGTCTTTATTTTGTTTGGCTTTATGGCGTATATCTAATACTAATCCTACCAAGCCTTTAATCACCTCCGTTTGTTTTCCGCTTTCTTCTTCTTTTAATAAACCCATTACATCAATAATAAAATCATTCATCAGCTTTTTTAACAACTGATGATCTTCAGCAGAGAGGCTTTCTTTGCCATCATTCACGGAATTAATGATCCTCACTCCTTCAAACAAATGAGCAATGAGCACAGAGGTATTAAAATCATCGTTCATAGCCTCGTAGCATTTCTTTTCCAGGTCTTTTATGTTGGAAGTAGAAGTGTTTCCTGAAGGCTTCAGATTTTCCAGTGTTTTTAAAGCATTCATGAGCCGGGCATATCCTTTTTCCGAAGCTTGTAAAGCTTCATTAGAAAAATCCAATGTACTTCTGTAATGGGTTTGCATCATAAAAAACCTTACCGACATGGGGCTATAGCCTTTCTCCAGCAAGGGATGACTACCGGTAAATAATTCACCCGGCAGGAAACCATTGCCTGCAGATTTAGACATGCGTACGCCGTTAACAGTGAGCATATTGGTATGCATCCAGTATTTTACAGGAGCTGCATGGTTACAGGCCTGTGATTGGGCTATTTCATTGGTATGGTGAGTAGCCTGCAAATCCATTCCGCCTCCATGTATATCAAAAGTATTGCCCAGGTATTTACTGCTCATAGCCGAACATTCTATGTGCCAGCCCGGAAAGCCCCATCCCCAGGGAGATGGCCATTTCATTAGCGTTTCTGGTTTGGCCTTGATCCAAAGCGCAAAGTCCAGCCGCCCTTTTTTCTCATCCTGTCCGTTAAGCTCGCGGGTGCCTTCCAGCAACTCTTCCAGCTTACGATTAGTTAATTGGCCATAAGGAAAAGACTGATTGTATTTTTCCACATCAAAATAAACAGTACCATTGGTTTCGTAGGCATAGCCTTTAGCCATAATTTCCTTTATCATTTCTATCTGCTCACAAATATGGCCGGTTGCAGTTGGTTCAATACTTGGAGCCAAGGCATTAAATGCCTTCATCACATCATGAAAACCCACCGTGTATTTTTGCACAATTTCCATGGGCTCTACTTGCTCCAGCTTGGCTTTTTTGGCAAACTTATCATCGCCTTCATCCCGGTCACCTTCCAGATGACCAGCATCAGTAATATTTCTGACGTAACGTACCTTATAGCCCAGATGCATCAGGTAACGGTAGATCATGTCAAAGGAAATAAAGGTACGGCAATTCCCTAAATGCACATCGCTGTATACGGTGGGGCCACAAACATAAAGTCCCACAAATGGAGGATTAATCGGAACAAATAATTCTTTCTTACGGCTAAGGGTGTTATATATGCTTAAATCTTTTTCCATACTGTCAAACTGTTCTTTACAAAAGTAAGGGAATTAACTAAAAAAAGAAATGGTGAGGTAGCGGGTTTTAATTCTCAATTTGGGCATCACCAACATAAGCACCGTCTTTATATACTTCTATACGGGTTAAAATCCCGTTCTCGTTGTAGATGTAATTTTTCCCTTCCATTAAACGGTTGTCCTTAAAAGTTCCGTCTTTGGTTTTTTGTTTGTTTTTGTTGTACAAAATATAGTGACCATTAAGCATAGTTGGTGCCTTTTGTTTTGGATCCTGCAGGGTTTCTTCTTTTTTGGCATGCACTTTCTTGCTTTTGTCTGCCACTACTTCAGGAGGTGGTAAGGGTTTTTTTGGTTCAAATGTTTTAATAGAAGCAAGGTCCACACTCCCATCGTTGTATGTTTTTTCAGCTTTTAGATCTCCGTTCTCGTGGTATTCTTTAATAACACCGGTTTCTTTTCCGCCATTCCAGTCCCCTTCAATCATTACCTGACCGTTATCATAATAATATTTTTGTGGGCCTTCTCTTCTTCCTGAAGTATTGTAGTTAAACTCCTGCTGTACCTGGCCATTGTCGTAATATAATTTATAATTCCCAACCCATTTATTTATCTTCCAGGTTCCCTCCTCAGAAATTTTTCCATTTTCATGATAAATTATTGCGTAGCCATCGGGTCTTCCATTATTGAAAGTAATTTTATTTTTCATGTTACCCGTACAGTAGTATTCTTTCCAGATGCCATTTTTTTTGTTATCTGAATATACCCCTTCTTCTGCTTTGGCATCAGGCTGAAAACAGCTGTTGGCTTTGGATTTGCCATACACTATCCACTTGCCTTGTTTTAAACCATTATGATCGATTACATTAATCGTATCGTGGGTAACCGGGTCTGTTTCAAAAGAAGTATGCTGAGCAAAAAAGATAGTCGGCAGAAACAATACAACCATAACTTGGCATAAGTTCCTCATTACTTTAAATTTTTTAATCATAAAGTTAGGGATATTATCCAATGTGCCTTTAAAATGTACAGCATTAAATGAAGAATTTCTATAAGCGGAATATTAATGACTTTGAGTGACATTTTTAGATCCGCTGATAAGTGGCTTCAAATGTTTCAGCATATCATGAACCATTTCAGGCAAACCAAATACAGGTTTCCAGTGCCAGTGTTTTTGGGCTTCTGTATCATCAATACTTTTTGGCCAACTGTCGGCAATGTTTTGCCTGAAATCGGGCTGATAGGAAATGGTAAATTCGGGAAGGTGTTTTTTTAATTCCTGAGCAATTTCCTTTGGAGAAAAACTCATACCTGCCAGGTTATAACTGCTTCTAATTTTTAGTTTGTCTGCCGGAGCCTGCATAAGGTCAATAGTAGCTTTAATGGCATCGGGCATATACATCATAGGCAGGGTAGTGTTTTCACTTAAAAAGCACTGATAGCTCCCGGTTTTAAGGGCTTCATGAAAAATATGCACAGCGTAGTCTGTTGTTCCACCTCCGGGAGCCGATTTCCAGCCTATTAAACCCGGATAGCGTAAACTTCTCACATCTACCTGGTATTTTTGGAAATAATATTCGCACCAACGCTCGCCGGCCTGTTTGCTAATACCGTAAACGGTAGAGGGCTCCATAATGGTATATTGAGGGGTTTGCAAAGCGGGTGTACTGGGTCCGAAAACCGCAATAGAGCTGGGCCAGTAAACTTTCTGGATGTGTTTTTCTTTAGCCAGATCAAGTACATTAAAAAGACTATCCATGTTAAGTTTCCAGGCTAACATCGGATTTTTTTCTCCGGTGGCAGAAAGGATAGCGGCCAGCAGGTAAATTTCAGTGATCCCATGTTTTTGAACTATGTTAAACAAGGCATTTTTGTCCATGACATCTAACTGCTCGAAAACATTAGTTATAGTTTGAGCCGGAACATGTATATCGGCAGCAATTACCTGTTCGTTTCCATATAATTCACTTAGCTTTTGGGTAAGTTCAATGCCTATCTGACCTCCTGAACCAATAACTAAAATTTTTGTGGTGTAGGGTTTTTTCATACGGGTTTTATAATGAGATTTACGTCACATGTGCAAAGTTAAGTATAGCATTGAAACCGGCAATAACTTTAAAATGGGCATTATTGTGAATGGCTCATAATAATACGCCGGGGCACATAAGACTTTAGCCTGAAAAGGAGGGTCGAAAATTACAGATAAGCAGTAAAGGAGTGGATGTAGGAGATAATTGACTATAAAAGGGATGGAAATTAATTAATATTTTCAGATGTTCACAAATTTATAGTGTTCACGTATTCGTGAACATGAGATT
>JACCDP010193205.1_pt1 | contig 23061 bp, 16 predicted proteins | sample 7445841 | NCBI WGS metagenome assembly JACCDP01 (sample SAMN15323441, study PRJNA562643) | freshwater metagenome | isolation source: river surface water | place: USA:Blue River Watershed | collected 2017-08-17
CATAACCATCGAACATTAAGTGGGTCATTATCTGGATTCTCTTTTCATTCATAATGCTATCAAAATTGGGGTACTTAAGCAATCAAACCTTGATGCAAATAAACATACATTTCTTTTCATTTTAATCAGTTATAATTTATAATAACCTTCTATGAAAATTATATCGAGTCAAGATTTTATACAAATACGCTCAGAATCGATGATATCTTCATCAGATCTTGATTTTTTATTTGAGGCTTATGCCCCTTTTCTTGGTGTTGAGGCCCTCGGGTTATATGGTGGATTGAAACAGCAAGATCAATTATTGGAAGGAAATCAAGTAATTTTCTCAACCTTATTATCTTATTTTCAAACCTCTCCACAATCTTTTCAATTTGCACGTATGCAATTAGAAGCAGTTGGTTTGTTACGAACCTACCACCAAACTTATGAAAAAACGAACTTATTCACATTTTCACTTTATGCGCCAAAATCTCCAAAGGCGTTCATGGAAGATCCAATTTTAAAAGGACTCCTCGTTCAACGTACCAACAACTTATACCTGAAGAAAATTGAATCCAAATATATGACACCTGCCATCGATGCAAATGCAAAAGATGTTTCGATTAGTTTTGGAGAGGTTTTTCATCCGGATTTAAACCATCCTGCATTTTTAAACCAAGCATCTACTCATGTCAAAGGTAAATCCCTCGCAGAAATTAGGCAACCTTTTGACCAACTTAAATTTGCAGAACAACTCCAACATCAGTTTTCCATTGATGTTAAAAAGTTGAATGCTGATGACATTCAACAAGTGGTTTCTATTGCAACACTGACCGGATTAGATGAGCTTGCTACCGCAGACATTGTTGGAACTAATTTAGATCTAAATCATCGTTTGAATATGGATAAAGTCATGCAAGCTGCTCGCCAAGAAAAGCGCATTCCATCTTTTATTCGTCAACGGCAACAACAGAAAGTTCAATTACAAGAAACCTCAACTCAAACCAAATTAATGAATCAAATGGAAATGATGTCTCCTTTAGATTTTTTAATGATGAAACAACAAGGGGCAGAAGTATCTCCAGCAGATTTTAGTTTGTTATTACGATTACAAAATCAATATGCCTTACCAACCAGTGTAATAAATGCATTAATCCATCATGTTTTAACCACACAAAACAATGTTTTGAGTTCAAGATATGTGGAAAAACTAGCGGGTAGTTTGACTCGGATCAATGTTCAACATGCGGTTGATACTATGGATTATTTTTATCAATTAAGCCAACCTAGACTATCGAAAACACCAGTCAAAAAAGACATGAAAGAACCTACGATTACGAATACGAATTCCGAAACCAATATTCCCGTCACAGAAGTTGATGAAGGTGAACTTGATCAACTCGAAAACAAGATGAAAGGTTTAAAATGAAACCGATTAATCCAAAACCTTTAATAGAGGATGATTTTGAACAGGCAATCAAGCATGCCATTCTCCAAGTAAAACAAAGTAAATGGTTGAAAAAAACCATTGAAACTTTAAAGATTAAAGAATCAGAATTACAGCAAAACCTATCAACTTTATTAAAATTAGAAATTGATGAACAAGAAGTAGAACAATGCCGATTAGCGGGTAAATGCTTAAAACCACAAGGCCATTATGTATTAAGCATTCAACGAAACGCTGTTGGTTTTTTAGAACGTAAATTTTCTCCATGTCCGATGCTTGATGATCAATTAAAGGTATCGCGTTTTTTAATTTATGATGACTTTAATCCTGATTGGAAAGATTCCAAACTCTTTGAATCATTAAAACAACGTGAAGGTCAAAAAGCGCTTTATGTTTATTTAATGAAGGTTTTACAAAAGCAAACGAACGATGGACTGGCGCTGATTGGTCCTCATCAATCTGGTAAATCCTTTGCGCTTGGTATTTTTGCATATCGATATGCGCTGAATGAATTAGGAACCATCGGCATGCTAGATTTCAACCTTCAGTTACCAAGATTAATTTCCAATAAAAAAACAGATGTCAATGGATTTAGTCGTGAACTTGAACGCCTTCAAAAACTCTCGGTGCTGATCTTAGACGGATTAGGATCTCAACCAATCAGTGAAGACATGTTAATTGATGTGTTAATTCCTTTATTTATCGCTCGCCAAAAACAAGGACTTTTGACAATGGTAACGAGTACGGTACCGATTCTTCAACTCGAAGGTTTATTTAAGGGTTATAAAGATAAAAAGATGTTAATGACCGATTGGTTACAACTCGTTCACATCATCACCAAGCCGATTTATTTACCGGCGATGATGCCGCTTTAAAGTTTATTGAGATAAGGCTTTAGGGTTTTCTGGATTAAAGTTTTCAAAGCTTGAAGATTACCAGTGTTGATCAATCGTTGATCAATAAAGGATAGAAAATTGCGATATTGATTACGTTCATTGAGAATGAGCAATGCTTCAGCAGTCTCAGGGTTTCTTTCTTTTAATCGCTTCGTTTGTATTGGCTTAGATGACTCAATTCCAATATTGATATCTGTAAACGCATCGATATTTGCTTGAAAGAGTAAAGGAACCTCCAATAAGACCAGCTTTGATTTGCTTTTTAATAATTGTTGATCAATAGACTTTTTAACGATGGGAAATAAGATGTTGATCCATTTATCATAACGACCACGATCTTGAACCATGGCGTGTAATAATTTCTTTCGATCAATTTTTTGATTGACGATACTCTCTGGAAACACTTTCTTTAGTAATTGAACTGCACGTCTAGTTTGATAAAAGTCATGAACGAGTTTATCTGACTCTATCGAAGGAATGCCTAAACGATGAGCTTCTTGAATAAACGTAGATTTTCCGGTGGCAATTTCTCCGGTTATTCCAATCACAAAAGGAAAATATGGATGATGTTGGCAATGAGGACAATAATGGGTGCCACGTCCTCCCACCATGATCTTATCGATTCTATGTTGACATTTCACACAGGATAAACCATCTCGACCATAGACCTTAATTTTAGTAATAAACGCTCCGTCTATTTTTTGACCTGACTGATAGGTTCGAATGCGTGTGCCTCCATCTTCGATCGATTGTTTGAGGATACGTTGGGCGTGTTTTAAAATCGTAGCTGTTTGGTCTAACGCAATATGATGTCCCCGTGTTAATGGGTGAATTTTTGAAGCGAATAAAATTTCATCCGCGTAAATATTGCCAATTCCTAATAAAATACGTTGATCTAATAACAACGATTTTATTGGACGATTTGCTCGATGAAACGCTTGATGTATCGGTTTAGGATCTAAAGGATTTAATGGTTCCTTACCTAAACTTTTCAATGAAGCATGCCTCAAATAATCTGATTTATGAGCTAATTCAAAAGTACCAAATTTTCTCATATCATCATAGATCATGCGGGTTCCATCATCTAAGGTAAAAACTAATCTTGCAAATCGAGAAAGGCGAGTGGCAGGATCTTTGGCTTCCACATACTTGCCTTCCATCCTTAAGTGAGAGATGACAACAACATCATTCGATAAAAAAAATAGAATAAATTTTCCGATTCTTTCAATGGATTCAATTGATTTTCCAATCAATGTTTTTTTAAATTGTGCGACGTTAGGTTTGACCATTCGGTCATGAAAAATATCAATTTCCTTAATGGTCTTATTTACCATCAATGGGCGTAAGGTTTTAACAATCGTTTCAACTTCGGGAAGTTCTGGCATAGTATTATTTTAAATCATACCAAGTCTCGGCATAATGACCATCCACCTTCAATGGAACTTTTAATGGTAATGCCGTTTCCATGATAGTTTGAATTAATGGCATCACTTGATCAATTTCATTTTTAGGGGTTTTAAAGATTAATTCATCGTGAATTGTTAGGATTAATCTTGTCTTGAATCCCTTGCTTTTCAGTGCCGTATCTACTTTAATCATTGCTAGTTTTAATAAATCTGCGGCGGTTCCTTGAATCGGGGCATTCATTGCAGCCCGTTTTGCAAATTCCCTAGCCTGGAAGTTACTACCGGAAATTTCACGTAGATATCGACGACGACCCAAGAGTGTTGAGACATATTTTTGTTCTTGTAAAGAAACAATTAAGTTTTGCATGTATTGTTTCAATTCAGGATAAGCTAGATAAAACGCGTCAATCAATTGGTTAGCTTCAGAGGGAGACATACCGAGTTGTTCCGATAAACCCCAAGACGAAATACCGTAGATGATACCAAAATTGACTGCTTTCGCTTGTCTTCTCATTAATGAGGTAACCTCACTTCCATTTGAGAACAACCGTTTTGCCGTCAAGGTGTGAATGTCTTCTTGTTTATGGAAAGCATCAATCAAAGATTGGCAATTGGCGAGTTCTGCCAATATTCTTAGTTCAATTTGCGAGTAGTCAAAAGAAAGTAAAACATAATCATGATTAGGATAATAAAAGGCTTTGCGAATAAGTTTGGTTTCTTCATCTTTAACTGCGATATTTTGAATATTGGGATCAAAGGATGATAAGCGCCCTGTCGTGGTTTGCGCTTGTTGATAAATTGGATGTAATTTACCGTCTGGATAGCTTACTTCTGGTAAAGCTTTGATGTAAGTGGATTGTAATTTTGCAAATTTACGGTATTCAAGAATCAAAGGAATAGAAGGATGCAGGTTACTGATTTGCTTTAAAACTTCTGCATTTGTCGACCCCTTTTTAGGATTCGGCAATTGTAAAACCGTAAATAGGATTTCACTTAATTGCTTTGGACTATCTAAATTAAATGTTTGACCAATGTGCCCAAAGATTTGTTTTTTGAGATCTTGAATCTTTTCCTCAACCGTTTTTTCCATTTGTTTTAAATAATCAATATCAATGGGTAGTCCTTCGATTTCCATCGCAGCAAGAACAGGAATTAAAGGAAATTCAATATCATAGACAACTTTTTCAAGTTGCTTATCTTTTAAATTTTGAGTTAAACGATCTTTCATCAGTTTGAGTGATTGCGCTACCTGCACACATTGTTCGACTAAATTTTCACTTAAGTTAACACCAGCTTGTTGCATGACAGATTGACGATTTAAAGAAGGTGTCTCATCTAATGCATACGTGGCAAGCATGCAGTCAAAAAAAGGCCCTTGAACCAAAACTTGATATCGATGACAGAGCACAAGAAGTTCTTTATAATCAAATGCGATTTTTTCAATGCTTTGATCTTCCATGATTCGTTTCCAAATTGGATCAACCATGCTGTCTTCAAGTTTTAGTACAAAGGTTCGAAGTTGGTTTTGAACAACCCATCCAACTAAAGTTTCTTGGAAGTAGTTTCCAGACTTGATGATAGGAACAATGCTTATCTGTTGGTAGCTTTGATCTGGTAAAGATTTAACTTCTTCGAATGTAATCGGTTGCAATACCGTATCCGACTTCATTTGAAAGCGACCTAAGAGTGATTTCATTTCATATTGGGTAACAAATTGTTGAAAACGATTTTCATCCAAGCCCTGATAGAGGGTTTGATTTAAATCAAATGGTAGATTCATATTGGTTTGAATGATGGCAAGTTTTTTGGAAATGATACCTGATTGTTGATGTGCGAGTAAATTTTCAGCAATTTTTCCTTTTAAGGTTTGAGCACCTTCTAATACTTTTTCAAATGTTGAAAATTGTTGGAGTAACTTAATGGCAGTTTTTTCTCCGATACCTGGAATTCCAGGAAGATTATCGCTTGCGTCACCCACTAAACCTTTGTAATCCGGCACTTGTTCAGGGGTTATACCATAATCAGTGATGACTTTTTCTCTTGTCATTTTGATCATTTCGCTAACACCTTTACGTATCAAATTGACAGTAAGGTGGGGTTGAACCAATTGTAGAAAATCTCGATCTGAAGTGTAAATCTCAACTTCCATACCAGCTTTTAAGCCTAGCATTGCTGCAGTTCCAGCGACATCATCGCCTTCAAATCCATGTTGTTCAAAAGTAAATAAGTTCAGGGCATTTAACAAAGCGCGAGCGATGGCAAATTGAGGAATTAAATCTTCTGGTACTGGTTTGCGATGGGCTTTATAGGATTCCAATTCTTGATGTCTAAAGGTTTTTTCACCGGTATCAAACGCTACTAAAATATGAATGTTGTCTTCAACAGGGAAAAGGATTTTTTGTAACATATTGGCAAAAACATAAACGGCATTGGTAGGAATACCCGTGCTGGTGGTTAAACTTGCCCCGCCATAACTTGAGGCAAAATATGCCCGAAATAGTAAAGCATTACCATCGATGATTTTAAGTATTTTCATGATTTGATTGTTCTCAATTGGTCGACAATAAAACTATCTTGTTTTTCTTGATCAAGCGTGCCTACCACGATAATGAGTTGGCCTCTAGCAATCGTTGTTGCAAGCTTTTCATAAAGTTTTGGAAATATCACTAAGTTAAGTTTGTCAGTTTCATCATACATCGTAATAAAAGCCATGGTTTGACCTGCTTTGGTTTTTACTACACGGATGGTACGAATTAACCCTCCAGTCGTAATAACTTGATTCGATTTCTTAGCCTCTTGAATGGTGGCAACGGGTGGATTTTGTTTATCGAGTCGATATGGTCCAAGGACACTTTGAGATAAAATCATGCCTGTTACATCGAGTTCTTTTTCTAAATTATCAAAGGCAGAATCCGTTGATTGGATATAGGACATTTTGGGTAAAGATGAAGGGGGGATTAAACCAGTTGCTTCATCAATAAAAGTAGATTGAATCGCAGCATTTTTAATCGCGTTTGGCAAACTTGCTCTTAAGGTTGCTCGATTCAAACCAAAGCAATCATAAGCCCCTGCATCGATTAACGCTAAATGTTGATTTAAGGAGACATTGATTGGATACAAACGGGTAACACAATCAAATAAATCTTGAAAAGGTCCTTTTGATCTCACTTGCATGATGCTTTCAACCAAGGATTGATGGATACCTTTGATGATGGTTAATGGTGCAATTAATCGTTGATCAAACATCATAAACTGTGTTGAGGGTGATTGGATATTGGGAGGGGTTAATTTAATTTTTAACATTCTTAGTTCATCTAAATAATTTAATAATTTAGTGTCTGAAGTACCAGCGGAAGCATTTAAAATGGCAGCATAAAAGGCATGAGGATAATGGGTTTTTAAATATGCCATTTGATAGGTGAGTGTTGCATAGGCAACAGAGTGAGACTTATTAAAACCATAATCGGCAAATTTTAGGATGTGATTATAAACACTTAATGCATGATCCGCTTTATAACCTTTAGCGACAGCACCTTCAATGAATGCTTGCTTTAAACTAAGCATCACTTCATTATCCTTTTTAGAAATGGCGCGGCGGAAATCATCGGCTTTGGCAAGAGAAAAACCCGCCATCGTTTGCGCAATCTGCATAATTTGCTCTTGATAAATAATGATGCCGAACGTAGGATTTAAAATTGGTTTTAGTTGTTGATCGAGATACGTGATTGGCTCCAAACCTTGCTTTCGCCTTGCGTAACTTTCGATATTATCCATCGGCCCAGGTCGATAAAGTGCAATTAAACTTACCAAATCATTAAAACGATCCACTTGAATGGTTTTCATCGCTCGCTTCATGCCATCAGATTCAAGTTGGAATATGCCCATGTTTAGACCCATTCTTAAAAGGCCATATACTTGAGGATCTTCAAAGTTAATTTGACTTAATTGTAATTGGATTCCTTGACGATTGAGAATCGCCAAGCAAGATTCAATAATACTTAAATTCTTTAAACCTAAAATATCAATCTTTAAAAAACCTTGGGCCTCTAAATGATTCATTTCATACTGGGTGATAGTTTTATCACCTTGATTTATCAAAGGTAAACTTTGAATTAATGGGGATTGATTTAAAATAATGCCTGCCGCATGCATGCCTGGTTGACGAATAAAGCCCTCAATTTTATGAGCGAGTTTGACGATTTCAGCGCATTCAGAATCCTCATCAAATAATTTCTGAAACGCTGGAAGTTTTTTATAAGCAGATCTTAAATCTAATTTGCCATCACCTAAAGCTTTCGATAACAATTCAATAGAAGTGTTGGAAAATTTATAAATTCTGCCGACATCTCGAATGGCTTGCTTGGCTTGAATGGTTTGATACGTAATGATATGACTGACGCGATCTGACCCATATTTTTTGGACAAATACTCAATGATTTTTTCTCGATCTTTATCAGCAAAATCAGTATCGATATCAGGCATGGTTTTTCGAGAAGGATTTAAAAATCGTTCAAATAATAATTGATGAGGAAGTGGATCAATCTCTGTAATACCCAACGCATAAGCGACTAAACTTCCTGGCGCTGAACCTCTTCCAGGACCGACAGCTATATTTTGTTGTTTAGCAAATTGAATAAAGTCCGCTACGATTAAAAAATAATCTGCAAAACCAAGACTTTCAATCATCGTTAATTCTTGATCAAGTCTTTCTAAATAAATAACTTGAGTAAAATCAATTGGGCGATTTTGCAAACCTTCAATCGCTTTTTCACGCAATAGAGATTGAGAATCTTTTCCGGGTTCAAAGGTCAATAGTTGACCACGTTTAATAAAAAAATTAAATTGACATGCATTACTGATATGGACTGTTTCTAAGATTTCTTCAGGGGTATATAACTTTTCAACCTCAGATGAAAGTGGTAAGTAATGACGACCATTTTTTTCCTTGATTTGAAGAGGTTCATTTGTTTGTATGGCCTTTAACATGTCCACGATAATTGCATCACTTGGTTTACCATAAAGGATGTGTGGAAAGGCAACAGATGGGTAATTAAATTGTTTAGCGAATTGGCGAATGTTTTGAAGATTCTTTTGATCCGATTCTGGATAGTGTTCGATACCAAGATATACTTGCTTAAGGCCCTTCAATGATGCCTGTAAGTAAAGTGCAATGTCGGAAAAAGGCGCATTAAAAATTGCACTTTGACCGGTTGAAATGACAGCAATGACATTGTCAGAACCTGCTGCAAATTTAAAACCATCGATTTGTTTTTGTTGCGCCAACTGGCTAAGTTGAATGAGTAATCGATAACCTTCTTCATTTTTAGCAAAAAAAGTGACTAACATTTTTGCATATGCAATATCGATACCAATAATAGATTGAATCTGATTTTTCTTTGTTAAGGTTGCAAATTCAGGAACACCAAATAAGACTTGGTAATCAGCTAATCCAGCAACGGAATATTGTTTTTCTTTAAGTGACGAAAGAAGGCGGTCCATCGTGAAACCACTTGATAAAAAGGAGTAAGAACTCGTGATGTGAAGTGGAATAAACAAGGGATTCTCCTCATTAGTAAAAGCATACCATAAAGGCTAGTATGAGTCATTGAAAAGGTACGATTACTTCAATAAATTATCTAAATCTGCAATAAATTGTGGAAGTTGATCTAGACTGGTTAATTTACAACCACTTGCCTGAGCATGCCCACCACCTTGATATTGCTGAGCAATCTGGTTGATTTGAACTTTTTTACTACGAATCGAAACCCGCCAAACGTTGTCTTTAATATCCTCAGAAATTGAACACCAAATGTGGACATCTTTAATGTTACTAAACATATTCACATTATCCTTGCCTTGAGAAGCAAGCATGCCAAGATCGGTTTGTTCTTTGTGTGTTAAAACGTAATATGCAACACCATGTTTTGAAATCTGATAATGATTTAATAAATAGGCCGTAACTTTTAAGTCTTCCAAAGTTTTTTCATACATTTTTAAATAAACATCATCGTGAGCATTAATGCCTGTTTCCAATAATTTTTTGGCAATTTCAAATGTTTGGGGTGTTGTTGATTTATACATAAATCGACCGGAGTCACCAGCGATTCCAGAATAAAAATAGGTAGCGGCTTTTTTACTCAATTTATATTTTTTGCCATATATTTCTATCATTTTCATCCATAATTCTGAAGCTGCACATGTTTCGGTCTCCACTAGACAAATGTCACCAAATGGATTGACATTGGGATGGTGATCCACTTTAATCATCATGCCACCGCGATCATATCTTTTATCATCAATACGATCTATATTGGCAGTATCAACGACTAAACATAACGTTTTTTTATCAAAAAATTTATCTGAAACCTTTTGCATTTTTGGATACAGTCTGGGCGTAAAAGTAGGATGGTCTTCTCCAACCACTTTGACTTGTTTTAATGGGAAATTTTCTTTAATCCAAGTGGCAACGCCCCATTGGGTGCCTAATGCATCAAAATCAGGAATCACGTGACGAAAAACAACGATTTTAGGATGCTTTTTAATTGCACTTAATATATCAGCATAAATTTTTGTATTATTCTTTTTATTAGTTAATAATTTCATAGGTATCCTTTACAATCATTAATTCTTCATTCGTTGGAATCACGATTCCTATTACACGACTTTCTGGCTTGGTGATGACTGCGACTTTTCCTCTAATGGACATATTAAGTTTTTCATCTTCAACCATGGCTAAAGCTTCTTTAATTTCTTCGATAATTAAATGCCGATAAAAACCAGAGTTTTCTCCTATACCTGCAGAAAAAACGATAACGTCTACGCCACCTAAACGAATCACATATTGCCCAATAAAATCAGCGATGCGTCTAACAAATAATTGGTTTGCAAGTTGAACTTGTGGATTGCCTTGAATGTGCGCAGCTTCTAAATCACGAGAATCGGATGATAATTTTGACATGCCAAGTAGACCACTTTTTTTGTTAAACATCTCATAAATTGCTTCATGGCTTTGGCCGGTTTTTAAGGCCGTAAAGTGAAGGACACTAGGATCAATATCACCGGTACGGGTTCCCATCATAATACCCCCAAGTGGGGTTAGACCCATTGAAGTTGAAACTACTTTTCCGTCTTTAATTGCGGATAATGATGCACCGGAACCCAAATGGAGAGTAATTATTTTTGGGTTTTTAATGCTTGTAAGATGTTTATAGACTTGTTGCATTAAATATTTATGGGAAGTGCCATGAAAACCATATCGCCTTAAGTCGTGCTTTTCATAAAGTTCGTATGGAATTGGAAATAAATAATCTTGTGGTGCCATGGTTTGATGAAAGGCTGTATCAAAAACAGCAACATTTTTTACATGTGGCAAAATAGCTTGAAATGCATCTATTCCACTTAAATTTGGTCCGTTATGTAGAGGCGCTAAGGGGATAAATTCTTTTATTTTTTCAACTACTTGAGGCGTAATGATGACACTATTAAAAAAATATTTACCACCTTGAACGACACGGTGACCTACGCCTTTTATCTCATCAAAAGATTGAATGACTTTTTTTTCTATTAAGTACTTCAATAAAAGTGATACACCCGATTGATGATTTGCAATGGGAATATCGATACTCATTTTTTCATGACCAATGGTCAAACTAAAGCTTCCTTGAACCTGACCAATACGATCTGCCATACCTGAACAAATTAATGTTTCAGAAGGCATGTCATACAGTTTAAATTTAAGGCTACTACTACCTGCGTTAACGGCAATGATTTTACTCATGAAATCTTGCTTCTTTCCTTAGAAATTATACCGAAAATCATCACAAGATGGAAACACATTTTCTGATTTTTTTAAAAAGATGAAAAGCAGTATAATTAATTCAATGAAATCTAAAGAATTAATTGATCATTTTTTTACCTTCGGGTCGTTTGAAGCCTACCAGTATTTTGGCGTTCATCCTGATACAAAGATTATCAATGGTTCGAAAGTGAATGGTTTTATCTTTCGATTGTACGCACCTAATGCGAGTGAAGTATTTGTAGTTGGAGACTTCAACCAATGGAATGAAACAACAAATCCCATGGTTAAAATTCATGATTGGGGCATTTACGAAGCTTTCATATCAAATACTAAAATTGGTGACAAATATAAATTTAAGTTCAAAAATGTATATGGCATTAACGTTCAAAAGGCAGATCCTTATGCGTTTGAATCAGAGGTAAGGCCTATGACTGCAAGTGTCATTACTGACTATACGAATTTTGGTTGGCATGATGAACAATATCTCAAACAAAGGAATCGTAATTTTGACAGACCAATGGCCATTTATGAAGTTCACCTTGGAAGTTGGATAAAACCCGAAAACAAAGAGTTTTTTAGTTATGAAGAAATGGCAGAAAAGCTTATTCCATATGTTAAAAATCATGGGTTTACGCACATTGAAATCATGCCACTAACCCAACATCCATTTGATGGTTCTTGGGGATATCAAACCACTGGTTTTCACTCAGTTGATTCCCGTTATGGATCTTTAAAAGGCTTGATGAAATTTGTTGACCTTTGTCACCAAGAAAACATAGGCATCATTCTTGATTTTGTTATTGTTCATTTTGCAAGTGATGGATTTGGTCTTCATGAATTTGATGGTAGTAAATTATATGAATATTTTGATCCCCAAAGAACCTATTCGCAATGGGGATCACCACAATTTGATTTAGGAAAGCCCGTTGTTCGAAGTTTACTTTTTAGTAGTATCAATTATTTTTTAACCATGTTTCATCTTGATGGTATTCGCATCGACGCTGTCAGCAATATTGTTTACTGGGATGGTAATGCTCAACAAGGTGAAAATAGCAGCGGTATCGCTTTCATTCGTGACTTAAACTATTTCATACACCAATACCACCCAACAGTGATGACGATTGCTGAGGACTCAACTGCTTTCAGCGGTGTCACACGTGCCGTTGAATATGGTGGTTTGGGATTTGATTATAAATGGGACATGGGTTGGATGAATGATACCCTAAAATATTATGGGGTTGATTTCATCTATAAATACTATGATCATCATAAATTAACCTTTTCAATGCATTACTTTTATTCCGATAATTTTATGCTACCTTTATCTCATGATGAAGTGGTGCATGGTAAAGGAACCATTATCAATAAAATGTGGGGAAGTTATGATGAAAAGTTTGCTTTATTAAGAAACTTATATACCTATCAATGGATGCATCCTGGCAAAAAACTTACCTTTATGGGTAATGAATTTGCTTCCTTTGATGAATGGAGTGAAAAAAAATCCTTGCCCTGGTTTTTTACACAATTCCCAAAACACGACTCCATTCGCCAATTAATCAAGGATTTAAATGCTTTATATCGAAATGAACCTACCCTGCATTTTGAAGAACATAATCCAACTCATTTTCGTTGGTTAATGGTCGATAATCGAAATGATAATGTTTATGCTTTTGAAAGAAAAGTTAACAATTCTTCAATAATCATTGTTTTCAATATGAAAGGTAACTACTATAATAATTATGATATTGGTGTCTTTGATTCAGGAACCTATCAAGAGGTTTTGAATACAGATAACGAAATCTACAGTGGATGGCATCGCTTGAATCGCAGTCCATTGACTACAAAAGCTGTCCAAGGCCCAGAAGGAAGACCTGCGACATTAACGCTTACCATTGGCTCATACGCTGCTATCGTCTTAAAAAAAATTAGCGATCCAATCGCCAAATAAAAGGAGTCTACATCATGATGTTTAAAACTAAGGAACAATTTAAACAGATTTTTCTCGAGCGTTTAGAATCAAAGTTTGGGCGAAATGTTCAGGATAGTCATATTACCGAAAGGTATGAAATTATCGGCCATATGATTAGAGACTACGCTGGAGAAAATTTAAAAAACTTAAGAACAGTCGATAACCAAAAGCATCCCCGCCAACTGATATATTTTTCCATGGAATTTCTTATTGGAAAATTAATGCTTAGTAATCTACAAAATTTAGGGATCTATGACATTGTTGAAGCTGGGTTAAAAGATCTCAAACTTTCTTTACAAGAATTAATCGACATGGAAATGGATGCTGGTTTAGGTAATGGTGGTTTAGGTCGACTCGCTGCATGTTTTTTAGATTCAATTGCCTCATTAGGTTATGCTGGTCATGGCAACACCATTCGCTATGATTATGGGTTTTTTAAACAAAAAATTGTCAATGGTAAACAAATTGAAGTCCCTGATATTTGGTTGAAAAATGGAAATATTTGGGAAGTAAAAAACTTAAAACACTCTGTTGATGTAAAATTTTATGGCCAAGCAGAAACATATTTAAGGCCTGAAGGTGGATACGCGATTCGTACAGTAAATGCTCTCAATGTCAGAGCGGTTCCTTATGATATGGCCGTCGTTGGTTATCGTAATAACGTCACGAATAACTTAAGATTATGGGCTGCTGAACCAACTGAAGAAAATATTCCGAGTAATCAAAATTTTAAAGAATACCTTCAAACCGTTAAAGAAATCACCCACGGGTTGTATCCCGATGACTCAACTGAACAAGGTAAAATTTTAAGATTAAGACAGCATTATTTCTTAGTCTCTGCAGGTTTACAATCGGTTATTGCATCACATTATCGTCGGTTTAAACGTGTGGATAACATTTCGGATTATTTTGTTTTTCAGTTAAACGATACGCATCCGATTTTAGCCATTCCTGAATTCATGAGAATTTTGATGGATGAATACGATCAGCCTTGGGATGCTGCTTGGAAACAATTAACACATTGCATGGCCTACACCAATCACACGGTGATGGCTGAAGCATTAGAAAAATGGCCTATTCATTACATGCAACCATTGTTACCAAGAGTGTTTATGATCATCGAAGAAATCCATCGACGCAGTCAACTAGAATTCTCACAAAAGCATCTAAGTGATGATGCAAGAAGAAATATGGCCATCATTAAGGATGGCATGGTTTACATGGCCAATCTTGCGATTTATTCAACTTTTTCTACGAATGGTGTGGCAGCCTTACACACCGATATTTTAAAAGCAGATACATTTAAAGATTACTTCCAACTTTATCCGGAACGATTCAACAATAAGACCAATGGTATTACCCATCGTCGTTGGATGATGTACAGTAATCCAGCTTTGGCAACGGCTATCACCAAACGTATCGGTGAAAGTTGGAAAACCAAACCTCAGCATCTAGAAAAATTATTAGCGTTTCAAGATGAAGCAAGTCTACAAACTGAACTAGCCAATATTAAACTTGATAATAAGAAGAAACTTGCTGCCTTCTTAAAAACTTATCAAAATGTGGATTTGAATGTTCAAACCATCTTTGATGTGCAAATTAAACGGTTGCACGCATACAAACGTCAGTTAATGAATGTTTTCCATATCATGTATCTTTATCAACGCATGAAAAAAGATAAATCCTATCGCATACCCCCGAGAACCTATTTGTTTGGTGCTAAAGCTGCACCTAGTTATTTTTACGCCAAAAAAATTATTGAATTAATTCATTCCGTGGCTAAAGTGGTCAACCAGGATCCCGAAATCAATCCTTATTTAAGAGTAATTTTTGTTGAGAATTATGGTGTATCAATTTCAGAAAAAATGATTCCTGCATCCGATATATCCGAACAGATTTCTACTGCGGGTAAAGAGGCTTCAGGAACCGGCAATATGAAATTCATGATGAATGGTGCCATCACGTTAGGAACTTTAGATGGGGCTAACGTTGAAATTGCAGATTTAGTCGGTGAAGAAAACTGCGTAATCTTTGGTATGAAAGTCGATGAAGTAAATGCTCTATACCAAAATCGTACATATCGTGCTTGGGATATGTATGCAAATTATCCACATCTCAAGGCTATTATCGATTCATTAATCGATGGGACCTGGTCTGAAGGAAATTTAGAAACCTTCCGCCCAATTTTCGATGAAATCATGCATCGCAATGATGAATATTTTGTTTTAAAAGATTTTGATGCTTATGCTGCAGCTCAAGAAAAAATTGCAAAGCTATATCAACAACCCAAAATTTGGCAAAAAATGGCGATTATTAATATTGCCCGTTCAGGTTTCTTTTCAACGGATCGAACGATCCAACAATATGTGGATGACATATGGAAATTAAAAAAAATTATATGATGATTGAACTTAAACCCCTGATTAATGAGCAAGCGAAGTTAGACGCTCATATTCAATCCCAACATCAAGTAACATATGCAAATACTCGAGATAAACGCATCTTAGCATTGCTTGTGGAAATTGGTGAAATGATAAATGAGACTAAAACCTTTAAATTTTGGTCCAAAAAACCAAGTGCTGAAAAACCAATCATTCTTGATGAATATGCTGATGGATTGCACTTTTTATTGTCTTTAAGTATTGAAGTTCAATCGCAAAAAATGAATTATGAGATTCAAGCGCTTCATCTTTCACTGACTCAGGCAACCATTCTTGTTTTTCAGCAGGTTTCTGAATTATCAAAACATTGGCATGTTAAGCACTTAGAAAGTGCGTTTCAAGCTTATTTAAATCTCATTCCATTACTAGGTTTTACAGCGGATGATGTTGTTCAGGCCTATTTCAAAAAACTTGGCGTAAACTATACTAGACAACAAAATGCATATTAAAGGAGCATGACGATGAAAAAAACTTGGTGGCCTTTACTGAAATCTTTATCTGAATTAAATGGTATCTCTGGTTTTGAACATCAAGTTGCCCATTTTATTGAAAAGCAAATCAAACCCTTCGTTGATGACATTCAATACGATGGTTTAGGGTCTTTACTTGCAATTAAAAAAGGGAAAAATCCCAACCTAACCGTGATGCTTGCCGCCCATATGGATGAGGTTGGATTTTTAGTCTCCCAAATTGAAGATTCAGGCATGATTCGCTTTACCCCCGTTGGCGGTTGGTGGGGTCATGTGCTCCTCGCTCAAGTGATGGTATTAACAACTCGGGAAGGTCAAGTTTTCCATGGTGTTATTGGTGCAAAACCGCCGCATGGTATGAGTACAGAAGCGAGAAATCGCGTCGTTGATATTAAAGAGATGTATCTTGATTTAGGTTTAAATTCGAAAAAAGAAGTGGAAGCAAAAGGTATTCGTATCGGCGATATGATTAATCCTAAAACCGAAGCGATGATCATGAATGACTCCGATATTGTCATGGGTAAGGCTTGGGATAATCGTGTTAGTTGTGGTGTATTAATCGAGTTAATGAAACGTTTAAAAAATGTCGATACGGAGGCAACCATTATTGCCACTTTTACCGTTCAAGAAGAAGTTGGTTTAAGAGGCGCGAAAACATCGACATACAAAGCTAAACCCGATTTAGGTTTTGCAATCGATGTCACCCTTTCGCATGATTTACCAGGTGCGCCAAAAATGGACACTCGATTAGGTCAAGGCGTTGCCTTGTCTATCTTAGATGCGAGTGTGATTGCCCACCATGGTTTAGTTGCTGATGTTGAAAAAGTCGCCAAAGAAAATCAAATTCCGTTTACGTATGATGTAATGCCAGTGGGTGGTACCGATGCTGGAGAAATGCACAAAGCATTTTCAGGTGTTGTGGCCATGACCCTTTCAATACCTTGCCGTTATTACCATTCTCACACCTCGATGGTGCATCTAAAAGATGTTGAAATGACCACGCAATTACTTGAAAAATATCTCCTGCAATTTAATGCAAAAACATTAGCAATGTTACACGCCTCAAAATTTAAAGCTTGATGATGACGGTTGTAATCCAAGATGTCGCCTATCCTGTTACCATTTTTTATCGTGCTAAAAAACGTATGATTCTCCGTTTTAAGGATCAAACGTTTCACGTCTCTGTTCCAAAAAGAACGAATGAGGATTGGATTGAAAAACAAGTGATCATTCATGGGAAAAAGTTGTTGGAAAAAGTCAATCGGATTCCCAAACCGTTTAATCACCAAGGGATGTACCACTATGGCGATTGGCATTCGTATCAAGATTTATCTAAGGTAATTAAGAAAAAACCAAGCGATTCTACAACGATAGTATCACCCTACACGGAATCATTAAAATTAACGTTTACCAAGGATCTTCAGCAACGTGTCAAGTATTGGCAGGTAGCCTTAAAGATTAAAACGCTTTATCGTGTTCGCGTTCGCCTGATGCATACCCGACTTGGTTCTAATTCACGACGAACAAAAACCCTTACTTTTGCGATGAAATTAATTCATTTTGCTTGGCCAATCATTGATGCGGTGATTGTTCATGAATTGATTCATGATATCCATTTTGATCATTCAAATAAATTTTATATGGCCCTCTATCAAGCCTATCCTCCATATCGGGTAGAACATGCTAAAATTTTAAAAGGCCAATATAAATGAATACCTTTAAAAGTTTACAAGATCCCCATATTAAAAAACTAAGGCTATTAAAAGATCAAGATGGTCCTTTTGAACCGACGCATTTTTTAGTTGAAGGTCAACATCTCGTCGACCATGCTTTGAAAGCAGGCGTCTTAGAATCTGTCTATCTTTTATCCAATCGTTCTTTCCCAACTGAAGTCAAAGTTTTCATCTGTGAAGAACATGTTTTAAATGCAATTTCCAATCAGAAAACACCCCAGGGAATGATTGGGTTATGTCGAAAAGTAAAATCAAAACAACCACTGGGAAATACTATCGTTTATTTAGATCAAATCAACGATCCCGGTAATGTGGGTACGATTCTTAGAACCAGCTTAGGATTGGGGATGTCCACTGTTATTTTTTCCCCAAAAACAGCGAATCGATATCACCCAAAAGTGATTGCGTCTTCACAGGGTGCGATGTTTGGCTTGCAACTGCTTGAAGATGATGCAAATGGAAAACTGATTAAACAATATCAACAAGAAGGTTACCACGTTGTTGTCACGAATTTATCCTCAAAGGCAGTGCCTTTAGAACAGTATCGTTTTAAAGAAAAAAACATTATTGTTGTGGGTAATGAATCCCATGGCGTTAGTCCAGAAATTACTGCCCTTGCCAATGGTGAAGTCACCATTCCAATGAAACAAATTGACTCCTTAAATGTAGCGGTTGCCTTTGCCATCATTGCTTATCGTTGTTCACAATATAAACCAGCTGCGTGATATACTTATTTTTGTTAAGGAAAGTTCAGTAAAGTCGCGTTTAGGGATGAGTGAAGAGTGAAACCACTCAATCGACTTGAAATTCACTTTCATTCAATACTTAACCGTTGGTGGCGTTAACATCAAATTAAGTGCGGTCAAACGAACAAGGATGGTACCACGGCTTCGGTCGTTCCTTACGGGTGACTTTTTTTATTTAGGAGGATCAAATCATGATCGATAATATTCAATCCATTCTTGAAAAAGGTTTAAAGGCAATTGAACTTGCTCAGGATTTAAACCAACTACAAGAGGTTAGAAATCAATACCTAGCCAAAAAATCTGAACTAATGGGTATTTTTTCTCAACTCAAAGATTTAGATCCCGAGAAGAAAAAACAAGTTGGACAATGGATTAATACTGCTCGTAATCAATTAACCTTGGCATTAGATACCAAACAAAAAACCTTAGAAAGCCTTTTAATGCAAGCTAAATTAAAGGAAGAAGTCATCGATATAAGTCAACCATCCACCGAAGCATATCAAGGTTCCGTAAACCCCTTTTATTTGGTTGAACAAAACATTACGGATATTTTTGTCAGTATGGGATATCAAGTTGCCGAAGGTCCTGAAGTCGAATCGGATCATTATAATTTTGAATTACTCAATATTCCCAAAGATCACCCAGCTAGAGAAATGCAAGATTCGTTATATTTTGATGAAAACACTTTGTTAAGAACCCATACGTCACCTGTCCAGGCAAGGGTCATGCAAGCTTCGATGGGTAAACCCATTCAAGTGATATGTCCTGGAAAAGTCTATCGTCGTGATGAAGATGATGCGACGCACTCACATCAATTTGGTCAAGTCGAAGGCCTTGTGGTTGCCGAGGGCATTAACCTTGGACATTTAAAACAAACCTTACAAGCTTTTGCTAAAAAAATGTTTGGTGAAAAAAGAGAGATTCGTTTAAGACCTAGTTTTTTCCCTTTCACAGAACCCAGTGTTGAAATTGATGTCAGTTGTTTTGAATGCGGTGGTAAAGGTTGTAATCTTTGTAAGCACACAGGTTGGATTGAAATCTTAGGTGGGGGTATGGTCCACCCCAAAGTTTTATCGATGAATGGATATGATGCAAAAAAAATGACTGGTTTTGCCTTTGGAATCGGCATTGAACGGGTCGCTATGCTTCGCTATGGCATTGATGATATTCGTCGTTTTTATCAAAATGATTTACGCTTTATTCAACAATTTACCCGAAAGTAACGAGGAGAATCATCATGAAATTTTCTTATCAATGGCTAACAACACTCGTTGACTTAAACAACGTTACGCCTCAGCAAGTAGCTAATGCGTTCAATCAAGCAGGTATCGAAGTCGAATCGTTGACACCACTTGTTCAGGCAACGGGCATCACGACGGGTTTCGTTAAAGCTAGAACCATGATCGAAGGTAGCGACCATTTATCAAAAGTCATCGTTGATACAGGTCATCATGGTGTCAGAACCATCGTCTGCGGTGCTAGTAATATTCGAGAAGGTCAATTTGTTTTGGTGGCCTTACCAGGTGCTGTTTTACCCAAATTGACAATTCAAGCTTCGACGATAAAAGGAATTGCATCAGAAGGTATGGTTTGCTCCTTACTGGAATTGGGCGTTGATAGTAAATTTTTAAGGCCTGACCAAGTTGAAGGGATTGAAGTACTTGATGCTAACACCAAAATGGGTGATGATTTTATCCTTGATCATTTAGGTTTACGTGATACGATTATCGATTTAAAGTTGCTTGCTAATCGCCCTGATTTATGGTCTTTAGAAGGTATTGCATATGAAGTATCTGCCTTGCTCAATCGCCCCTTTAAAACATGGGATGTCAAAAGTGAAAGTGGATTATTACCATCATCTTTTCATTTGGATCTCCAAACAAACCAAACGCTTCAATTTTCAATTCGAGTCTTGGAAGGCATCAAACAAACCTCTACTCCTAATTGGATGAAACAATATTTAATTGGAAGCGGTATTCGTCCCATTTCTTTTCTTGTTGATATTGGCAACTATGTGATGCTCTTAACTGGGCAGCCATTACATATGTATGATTTAAAGAAATTACCATCACCTTCACTCACATTGTCTGACGAGGTTTCAGAAAAATTTGTTGCTTTAGATGATCAAACTTATGAATTAAAACCTGGCGATATTGTCATAAAAAGTGGTGATAAAATCATGTGTTTAGCAGGCGTAATGGGAGCAAAAGTTTGTGCGGTTGATACCACCACAACCGATGTTGCAATTGAAGCGGCAGCCTTTGATCCTGCTAGTATTCGCAAAACCTCATTACGATTAAATCTACCTTCCGATGCTGCAACACGTTTTGCAAAAGGCATTGATTTATCACAATTTGAAAATGTTTTGCAGCTCACAACAGCTCTCATTCAGTCTTTGACTCAAGTTAAAAAGGTTTATCAAACAGTTTCTAAGAATCGATTAAAACCTTTAAATTCGAACATCCTCTGGCACCCTAAAGACATCAATCAATTATTGAACACCAATTTTACCGATGCAGAAATGATTCAAGCACTTCAACAATTTCACATCACGTGTACCAAAGAAGGAGCGGGTTATCTTGCTCGTATTCCTCGTCATCGCCAAGATATTCAAGGTGTTGCAGATTTAGCAGAAGAAATTATCCGCTTAGTTGGGTTTGATCGGATTCAAACTAGTCCTATGCCCCTACATATTCAGGCGGGTGGATTAAATGAAAAGCAAGAAAAAGTAAGATTGATAAAGCGATACTTGTCCAGTCAAGGTATCGATGAAACCCTCAACTATACTTTGGTTGAATCGAAGTGGCTTCACCAATTTAATTTGCTTCATCCGCTTGACCCTCTCATGCTCAAGAATCCTCTTTCTGAAGAACGTAAGCATGTTCGAACCGATGTAATCAGTTCGCTAATTCAAGTAGTGCAATACAACATGGCAAGACAAGTCACAACCGGAAAAATATTTGAAATTTCGCAAATTGCGCATCGCCAAGGTCAAACTTTACAATTGGGTTTGGTCATCTTCGGTGAACGAAGTGGACGATCAGCGTTATCACCGACACCCTATTCATTTTATGATATCAAGGGTTATGTCGAAGGTATCCTAAACCTCCTCCATATTGAATCTTCTCGATATCAGTGGGTTGTTGAAAAGCAGGGACACGCTGTCTTACATCCTGGTCGAAGTGCATCTTTGATGGTTCAAAATCAAAAAGTGGCGATGATTGGTCAATTATTACCTGATCTTCAAAAAACAAATGATCTAGGTAAGTCGCCGGTCTTCCTTGCTCAAATAAATCTAGACTTCCTAATCGATTTAAAAACAAGCCCAATTAAATTTAAACCGATTCCTCGCTTCCCCAGCGTAACCAGGGACCTCGCCTTTTATATTTCCGAATCCGTTAGTTTTAATCAAGTTGTTAAGACTGTTAAAAAAACAGGAAAAAAACTTGTGGATCAAGTCCTGTTATTTGATATTTACCAAGGACCGCAATTACCTAAAGGTCAAATTTCAATGGCGATACGAGTTGTGTTGCTGGATGAACAAAAAACACTACAAGAAGAAGAGATTAACCAAACGCTTACTGCAATCAAATCCGCCTTGGTTTCTGAATGTCAGATTAGTTTACGAAGTTAACCTTTTTACCTTTCTATCACCTTAAGCAAACAGTGTAAAAAATTGTTTGCTTTTTTTTTGAACCACACTATAATAAAAGCATAGTGGGAGAAAGTGGGATACATGTTTTTTGGAAGTTATCAATACACATTAGACGATAAGGGAAGACTAGTGATTCCTTCAAAAATGCGATTGGAATCGGGTTCTGTCTTATTTGCTATGCGTGGATTTGAGCATTGTATTTCATTGTTTACCCAACAAACTTTCGCTCAACTTGTCCAACAAGTGAACACATATGACTTCAATCAACCTACTGTCAGACAATACTTAAGAACCGCATTGGCTTCCGTCATCGAACTACCGATTGATGATCATGGACGTATTCAATTACCACAAGAAACGCTTAAACAATTCAAATTAGAAAAGAATATCAAGATTATTGGCATGAATGACCACATCGAATTATGGAATGCTTCAACTTGGCAACAATATGAATCGGATGCTGCAACTCAATTTGAAGAACATGCTGCCAACCTTAGTAAAAAATGAACGAACATCAA
>JACCDP010042690.1_pt1 | contig 23057 bp, 18 predicted proteins | sample 7445841 | NCBI WGS metagenome assembly JACCDP01 (sample SAMN15323441, study PRJNA562643) | freshwater metagenome | isolation source: river surface water | place: USA:Blue River Watershed | collected 2017-08-17
GGGGTCATCCGGCATATGACTACCGATCAGTTTAAACTTGTCCGCAACGACACCTTTGATATCCGTACTACCAATGACTGACATCTCCAAGTGCGATGGATGGATTCGCAATTCCCTGTGCGTCAACCGGGACAACTGCCTGCGCTATACCATCAAGGCTGATGACCTGCTTCAGTCCTGGCTTATCCCCCAGATGAAGAGTAACGGCAACTGCCAGTATTTCCTCAATAACTATGAGCAAGAAAAAGAACGGCCTCGCAGACAAGATCCTTGAATACATCCGGCGCAACGAGCGTGAGCAAGAGCCGCCGCCCGGGTACAAAAGCATCAAGGAATGGCTTGTTGAATTAAACTGCACCAAGCGGAAGTGGAACATCATCCTTCCTAGCCTACTTAAGTCTGGACACATCAAGTCGGTTAAACTGCGCCGTGTGTCAACGGAAGGAAAGATCTGCATTTACAACTACTACAGCATCGACAAGAAGTTCTTGGATGCTGCCTGCAAGTAGGGCGGACTTCCCGCTGGTCAGCCACGGGTTGTCCTAACAACAGCGGCTCCTTATGAGCAGCACAACGCATTTCTGACCACCGCTGTTGCTGCCCATATGCTCGTCATACGGCGTATGACATCAAGCGGAAGCGCTGTTCACATCCGCTTCACTAGGCGGAATGTAAGCCCGGCGAACATAATCAGACAGGCGGCTACTGTGGCGTAGGCAATGTCAGCCGACATCCTGAGCGCCTGGGTTGCGCTATTGAGGTTGCGCTCAAGGTTAGCGTCATCAGAGGCAAATGACTTCCCGCCATCGATGATCAGCAAGGCCATCATATTGCTGTTACCAAGGGCATCCAGCGTGGTCTGGATGATATAGGCTGAATACAGGGCGCATCCGCAGGAGATAGCCAGGATGAACCCTACCGCCCAGAGCAGGTTACTTTCGTTTGTTTCGTTTAGACTTCGCATTGGTTCTTCCTCCCACCTTTGCGACTTCAGCCCCCATACGCTTCTTGGCGTAGGCGATGGCTGCGTCTAGTACTTCAGGGGCGGATGCGCCAGCCAGGCCGATGGCGGCAAAGCGCATAGTCATAGACTGGATATGTTCTTGGAGCGCAAATCCGACCAGCACACTTACAATGGCAGCAGCCAGTGTCCGTCTGACGATCCATCCAATGGTCAACTTCTCTTCCGACAACAGGATGCGGCTGACCATCCCAGCGGCTCCAAGGGCGGAGGCGATGATCGAGTCCTTAGCCAACTGGCTGTAGTCGTCAGGGCTGCTTGTCGTTGCCATTGGAGTTAACGGAATCCCTGACCCTGTCATACATCCACCAGATCGCAAGCGCACCACACGCAATTAATACGCTTCCGGCAATCCAGGCGAAGTACTGGGATGTGATAATGTACGGGATAGACCCAGCCAGGGGTGCGCAAGCCAGGATAGATCCACCGATGCGCCAGCCTAGCGTAGCCCCTGTGAGAACCCCAACCACGAACAGGCCAGCACCAACCAGAGTCCAGATGTTCTTATCAGCATCCTCCTTGACCCTCTTGATCTCAGCCTCCAGTTCCTTGATGCGGGCATCCTTGAGGTCAGAGATACGCTTGGCCTCACGCTGGTCAGCCTCGACACGCTCCCAGGCTGCGTTGACAGCCGTGGCTAGTTTGCGCCCGAACTCCATCTGCTTTTTATAGTCGATCTCGCTACCCTTCTCAGCCCGTGCCAATGCGAACTGCACATCCTGTTCCGGGGGAGGTGGCAGGTAGGACTGGGCCAGCCTGGACTCAGCGACCACGACCTTAGGCTTGTCGGCGTTCTTCTCGATGGCGACCAGGGCGGAAGCAACCCGGTGATCGGTCTTGTCTAAGTCCTTTCCAAGGGAATGGACGGATGACTCATTGGTCGGAGCCTTGGGCTGCTCAGGGATCTTGTCAGGCTGCTTGCTTGTGCAAGCCACCAGAAGGAAAACCAATGGGAATATGTATCTCATCGGTTGTACTTCTCTGTGGCATTTCGCAGTTCTCGCTCTTTGACATTGATGAGCGTGGTATCCTTTGCATTGGCCGGTGGTGTGTTCAGGGCTTCACCGAATTCAATGGAACGCTTCAAGCCCTCTTCAGTGCGCTGAGGTTCTGTCTTCGGAAGGCCAGCCTTAGGCTTTCGGCCGCTGCCAGCATTGAGTCGAATCTCCTGGTCAAGACGCTCACCGGCTTCACGGGCAGCCTCGGCGCTTGTACCGGCATAGACCTGCATTCCGTTTGCCCCGTACACACGATACTGTAGGCCACCCTTGGAGGCGGCATCAGCCTTCTTGAACTCACGGACAAGGCGTACACCACCATCGGTGATCCAGATCTTATCCTGAATGTCGTTGACGATTCCCTGGGCCTTTACCGGGCCTTCGTTTGCATATCCAATCTTCGCATTGGCTTCGGAGCGGTTCGGGAAGGCAGCCTCAAACTTGGACTGCTGTCTTGCCTGGAAAGCCCTACGCCAGATGGTCGCCTCTTCAGTGAACTTAGTCCACTCAGGGCCACCCCAAGGAGCATCCTTGCGGGGTGTCATCGGATAAGGACGATCAGCCACATTGTATCGGCTGGTAAGGAACGGCTTGCTGAATGTTCCAGGCTTGGCGGGCATACCGACAAGGGGAGCGCCCGTGTACGGAGAGATGGCAATGCCGGTAGCCGGGTCATAAGCGACACGATGCAGTGTCGTAAGCATCTGATCGCTGCTGATACGCAGCAGGCCAGGGGCGACAGCGGGTTCGTTGCTGGCGAAGAACTCGTCTACCAGTTTCTCCATACCTGCATCTCGAGCAGCCTTATCCTTGCTCTGTCGGCTTAGGACTTTTTCGACAGAATCTCGCAGCGCACGCTGACGGGCTGTGATAATAGCATCCAGACGCTCAGCAGCCCTCTGGGCTTCGGCGGCGGCACGGGCATCAGACTTGGCTTTATCCTGGGCCTCCTTGATAGCCTTGGCTCGCTCCTGCTCGATGAGGCTGATGGCATTCTCCTCCGCTTCCCAGACCTGCCTGATGGCAGCGTTCTGTTCATCGGTGAAGGCCTTCAACTTGGCAGCCTGACGCTTTTCGTGTCCTTCAGCATAGACAGCCCAACCCTTGTCGCTCTGCTCCTGGGCCTTTACATCGGCAGCGGTCTCGGCAACCAACTCGCTTCCACGGGCTTTCTCGATAGCCTTCTTGTCCTTTGCACGCTGGTTGAGGGCAAGTTCGATCTGGCGCTTGATGCGCTCACCGGTGATACGCTTGCGCTCTTCCTCGATGACGGCAGGATCTTCATCACGGAGAGCGGCAACCAACCGGTCACGCTCAGCCGTGCGCTTGGCGGCTTCCTGCTTGTTCATACCAGGAGGCATCGCCTCATCGTATGTCATCAGGATAGGCTTTTGCTTGGGCTCAGGAATGTTAGCCTTACCCTGGAAGACACCAGTATCCTTAGCGCCGGTAAGGAACTTGGCCTCTTCCGACATCTTGAATACCTGAACTCGCTTCGGGAGACGATCAGCAAGGATCTTAACGGCAGCGTCAGGATCCAGGAACGCACCATCATTCACGACAACATATGCAATGTCATCGATCGTGTTGATCATATTTGTGTTGGAACCCATCTTGCCAGGCTTGCTGACAAGCGTGATCGGCCCGTCCTTGATCGCTTCACCGCTGCTAGTACCAAGGCCTGCGCCAGCACCGGCAGCATCAGCCGAAGACGCATTGGGGTCGAGACGATACGGGGCGGTATAGAAGTTCTTTTCCGGATCAATACCTTCGGCGAACAACCGAAGAACATTCTTGAGCGCAGTATTGGGGCCAGCGGACTTAGTCATTCCGTGAGCCTGGTAGTCCATACCAAACTGCGTAAGGGCAAACTGGGTTTCCGTGGCGGCAATATATCCAGTCGGAGTAATCATCGCATCGTCCTGCCAGCCGTGGCGGTCTGTATCAAGTTCCTTGAATGGCTTTGCGAGCGTAACAATCTCGTCATCAGAAACTGTGACACGGCGAGATGCGCTACCCTTCTTGGGCTGTGCCGGTACATACTTAGCCTGCTCAGCCATATCCATACCGATCGCATCAGGGATCAGGTTTTCAAACCGCTTGAGTCGTTCGACTCGAACAAGGGCGGCACGGCGTGCATCACCGGTAAGGCTATTGGCGCTGAGTTTCAGCATCTCGCCCATACGATTGATGTACATCCTGTAATCGTATCCGCCACTCTCAGCCAACTGTTCGATGATCTGCTTGCTTACGGACTTGGTAAAGCCGCTCGTAAGTTGATCAATAACCATCTTGTCAGGCTTCTCTCCGAGAAGTTCATAGACACGGGTGGCGAGGGCTTTGTTGTCCTCGATCGTGTAGAACATATTATGCGTGCTAGGAGGATCAAGCAGGCTAACAGTAGGCTTAGCGTATGTGCTTTCGCTCGCATTGATGAACATATCACGAATGCGGGAGTAGGCAGGAGTTCCTTCCTGAGGGAAGATCCCAAGGGTATCAAGTTTGCTTACAACATACTCGAAAGGAACTCCTGAATTTGCGAGTTGCTGCATAGACCTTGCGAGAGGCATAGCAACGGACTCGTTTTTTCCTACATTTGCCTGCATATCAGAGATAGCCCTGAAGATATTATCAACCTGCTTTGCGACAGCAGGGTCAGGGTGTGAATACGACAATGTCTCGCTAGGATCAAACTCCGGCCAACCCTTGCTCTTAGAGTGTTCCAGGTTGATGCTATTGCCCGCTGTAGGCTGAACCGGCTTAGGTGTTTCAGCCTGAGAGGGAAGCGTAGACCTGAGGGTGACTGTCTGCTTGGCTGCTTCGTTCTGTCGCTTGACTCCAGCAAAAGACTCACGAAGGAACAGTTCCCATTCCATCTCAGTGCCGATCGCAGTACGGACTACCTCGAGCGCTTCAGCCTGGTTCTTTGCACGGATGTGGCGGATGTTGCCGTCACCCATAGTGTAAGCGTAAGCCTTCTCGCCCTTCGTGTTTCCTACGAACAACTTGACATCGTTAAGAACAGGGTGAGAGAGGACTTTCTCAACATCCAGGCTGACATTGTTACGCTCGCTTCCGATGATGCTGACAGCATTGATCGTCATCTGGCTTCGACCCTGAACCTGGGGAACATTAATGCGACCCCAGTCCTTGATAGACATAGCGAACTGGCTGCTGCTGAACGCACGCTGAGTCATAAAGAACGACTCTCCGCTAAACTTCATCGGGCCAGCCTGATCAAGTCGAGCAGTCCAGATTGGATAATCCTTGCCACGAATTGCAAAACCGCCAACGACATTGGTGTTTACATTTGCCTGAACCCAGGGAGTGCGTTTCTGACCAGGCTCAGTTCCGAAGAACACACGCATAGCATCACGCATAGCAGCGCCACGCTCAGGGTTCGTAGGATCTAGGAGTTCGGCGGTAGGGGTTGTGACACGGGTAGGAGTCGGGGCGTAAGGGTCAATAGGCCCGGCCTTCCAGAGGTGCTGCAAGTACAGGGTGGCCTTGTCCTGGAATCCTTCCTTGCTTCCGAACAACTGGATCAGATAATCAGGCGTGTAGTCGATTCCTTTAGGATCCTTGATTCGGCTAACCTTGTTTCCGTCCTTGTCACGATACCATAGGCCTTCCTCGAAGAACCTATTGCTTGTACGGATGAATTCATCAGGGCCAAAGAACTGGATCTTGATGGCTTTCTGAGTGAGGTTTTTCTTAGACCCTGGCTTGGAAGGGTCATCGATGCGAATGACCTTTCCGTCCTTACCATAGACAGGAACATCCTCGATCAAGATAGACATCGGATTGCCACGGCGGATAGCCATCTTGCCATCGATATCTTGTCCGATGCGCAACCTGGCTTCAGTAAGGGCCTCAGTGTTGACGGAGAAGATGTTGTTATAATCGAAGATTACAGTCTTAGTAGAATCTCCGGATGCCATCGACTCCATAAGCATCAGCAGGTTTTCTCTGACAGTCTTAGGAAGTTTGGTATTGTTAGCCACAGCCGCCATATCGGCATCAGAAGGAATGCCGGACAATGTGGTATTTGTGGGATTAGCCGGGTCGTGGTAGGTAAGCATACCACGCTGGTTCTCGGGAATCGCAGCAAGAGAGTCTACCAGGTCACGGGTGAACGCATCAGAGATCTGAGCGACTCGCTCCGGAGTATGGATGTTCTTTCCGTCCGGTGTGAGCATCCAGTCCATTCCATTTGCACGAACGATATCAATACGCTGTTCGAGCGGGATGAGAGGATCGTACATATTGACCGGCTTTGTTCGGCGGTTAGCCCGGCCATTAGTAAGGGTGATAACCCGGTCATAAAACTCATTTAGAACGGGGTTACGGATGATCTCATTCTTGTTATTGATGAAGTAGCCACGGAGAGTTCCGTCGCCGCCTTCAATGAAACGCATACCAGATCGCTCAAGTTGAGCCTTCATATGCTCGGCGCTACGGCGTGTAAACATACCGCTATCCGGGTCGAACATAAACCGGGCAGCACGGGTAACCTCATCGGAAACCATTCGATCTCCGAACAGAAGTTTGCTGAGTTCGCTCCAGCCGATAGGAGTGCTGGACTTTCCACGGCCAGACTCGCTGATCGCAGAACCGATACCGCTACCAGGAGTACCGGCTTCGCCAGGCCTACGAGAAGCAGAAGCGGCTGCGCCATCAGGCGTGGCAAGCCCAGGGCGGTAAGCCGTGCGCTTGTTGCCGTCAATCGTAGCCATAAACCAGGTAAGGATTTCTTCTGTCGGGCCAATGAGTCCGGACACATCCTTACCACCGCTACTTTGATAGAGATCCTTTCCGTTCTGGTATTCAGTCAGGAACTTAGCCTTCATTTCCGGAGGCATATCTGCGGCGTAGGCGTTGATAAGAGCCTCGGTCACTTCAGGGCTATAGGCAACGCTGCGACCCTGCCCACCCTGGGCGACTTCTTCTCCAAACATCATACGCACCATATCAGGCATCAAGTCCTGCACGGCGGCATCCTGAAGAAGGGCGTGCCAGCCTTCAGAAATAGCACCAAGATTATCGATGTTATTGATGTCGATTACAGTCCTACGACCCTGAGGGCCGTCAACGATGTAGAATCCATTAGCAACCTTTCTTGCACGATTGCCATCAACAGTAGCACGGGTCTCAAACGGACGGAGAGGAGCCGGGTTGCCAGCATCGTTTTGAGCCTTATTTCGGTTTGTCTTAAGTTGTCCGATCTCAGTCTCAAGCAATGTAGCCTCAGCCTCAAGGCGGGATTGATTCTCGAGCGCACGCTGAAGTTTTACATTTGCAGCCTCGATCGTCTTAGGATCAAAAGTGCCATAAGCAGCGAACTTAGCCTCTTCCTCAAGTTTGGCTACCTCTGCTTCAAGTTTAACGACTTCGGCCTTTCCGTTGGCGATATCAGACTTTCGCTTGTTCAGTTTCTGCTCCTGAATGGCGATGTCATTTGTGAGACTTGTTGCAAGGTCACGGGCAGCATTAGTAGCCTTAGCACGCTCAGCAAGTTCGGCAGCAAACGCAGCAGCCTTATCAGGGTCATTTGGGTGACGCTTTCGAGCCTCACGGATGAACTGTGTGGCCTCAGCCGCAGAGTTGTTTGTAAGCACCAACGAAGCCTCAAACTCAACTGCGTTCGTGAACGACACCTGACCACGATGAGTGATGACAAGGTCACGGATGATCTGGGCACGCTTAATGTATTCACGGCTAGCGGCAGCCTCATCGTTGGGGTGAAGTTTCTTGGATCCGTCAAGATACTCAAACACCCTGGCTCGAGAACTAGGATCGATGCCGCCACGCTCGGACGGCATTTCAAGCATCGTAGCAAGGTCAGCAAGAACAACCTTATCAAGAACTGGCTGAGCGCCAGAAGGAGTCATACTGTACAGGCGGTTTGCGGCACGAATGCTAAGCGAAACCCCCATACCGATGCCAGCGCCAGATCCTGCCGCATCTCGGTCATTCATCCAGGCAAGGAAAGCACCAACGCCGCCACCGACCACGCCATCTTCATAGACGACACGGGTGGAATTGCGAACGACATCTTCAAGGCCAGATTTTTGCGCTCTACGAAGCCAGGCGGCATCTTCAGCCAATTCAGCAATCTTAGCCTTTGTGGCAGCCTCGCCTGCGGAGGCACTCTTAGAAAGTTGAACTGCTCGGTTCTCCATATCCATCGCAGCCCTGACGAAGATTGATCCGCCATAACGACTACCCTCCGTTGTTGTAGCACCTAGGGCCTGCTGGATTCGCCCATACTGGGCGACATTAGTACCCATCGCCTTTAGGAACTCAGCACGCACAAGGACTGAAGGACTAACGCCTACAGCACCGGCAAGACCTGCCGCAAAAATATCACCCTGAGAAATAAGGTGAGTGACTGCGGCAGTAGTTACGGCAGTACTTGCTCCGGCAAGAATGGGTTGCTTAAACGACCAGTTAAGGAACTTGTGAACACCACGCTTGATGACATTGCCCTCTACCGCTCCACCCTTGCGGGCTTCTTCAAGGAAGTCAGCAACCCAGTTAAAAGCACCGCCAGTTGCCTCTGATGCTACGCCTGCGGCAGTAAGTCCAGCACCGGCAACAAGCCTTGCACGGGTTGCATTGATCGCAGCAGGAGTGGCTCCAGTAGCAGCATCGGGAAGGCTATCTAGGAGTTCCTGAACTTTCCTTGCACGGGCTGCAAGCACATCGTTTTGGGCAATCCTTCGGCCAGTTTCACGGCGGATAAGTTTGGCAGCAGCAGTGTCTGCAATAGCGCCAGAGCGTCCACCTGTAAGCACGATCCCGACAACATCATCGTCTGTCAATTTAATACCTCCGAAGAGCGCCTCAAGTTTGGTTTTAAGGGTAGCAACGGCTGTATCGTAAGCCTTACTTCCAGTCCCTGCTGCGATACGAGCAGCATTAACTTCAGAAGCAATCGCCTTAATCTCCTTTGCATATTTATCGGCGATCATTGCTGCCTTGGCGGCATCAGCGCCGACACCGAGAAGTTTCATCGTACCGATCGTAAGTGTGATAGGATCGGCAAGTCCACCGGCAGCCTGGAGTCGGGGTTCCTGCAACTGGCTACGGGCTGCATTAGCAGCCTCCTTGAAGCCAATCGCATCGTACATCCGTGCGACCATAGGGTCTGACTTTACGGCAGTAGCATTGTAATTTTCCTCCCAGATGCGGATATTCTCGTCAAGTTCCTGCCCCGTCATATCGTGATAGACACTAGCACCACGGAAGGCTTGGAATGCAGGCCCAAAGAGCGGGTCAGCAGCCATAGGGTTTTCGCCTGTCTTGAGGCTTGCCTCAGAGCGAAACAGGAAAGAATTAGGATCTACCGAATCAGTAAAGAACGACACCAGGTTAGGGATGGCCTGGATAACGCCTTCACCAAAGTTAGCAAGACGCTCGGCTGAATACTGATTGCGATAAGCGCCAGCCTCTTTGAGTTCCTTCAGTCGCCGGAAAGTAGCAATAACTTTAGGATCAGCAAACTCACCAAAAGCCTCCTGAATCATAGCAGCCCTTCGACCATCGCTTGTTTCATTCACATACTCGTCACCAAACTTGCGAGCAAACTCGTCAGCACGAATAAGGACTTGATTAGCCTCATCACGCTCTTCCGGTGTCTTCATCATCCAGGTGTCAGAAAGAACAAACCTGTTGTTCTGCATCATAACATTGCCTAGAGATCCTGCTGATACGATGGTTCCTACAGTGCCTTCTGCAACGCCACCAATGCCATAGCCTGCCTCAACAATAAGATGAGAAACGCCCTCTGTAATTCCTCGAAGGAATCTAGGGCCGTTCTGATCTTTCCAGTCAACAAATGCAAGCCAGGCATCTCGCCTTGCAAGACCTGTAAGCGGGAAAAGATGCTCAGAAGGATTAGATGCAACCAATTGGCCCTGTCGCATTCTAGGGTCGAGCATATCGACCATATGACGCAACTTCTGCATCGTATAGGTATCCGTCTGCTTGCGAGACCTTTCTTCGGTTTGCTCAGCAATAAGACGATTTACGATGCTAGGATCGACAGCAGCCGTCTTAGCAAGATCGATAAGATCCTTCTCTGAAAGATCTCCAACCCTTCGACCTTTCTCTACGAGTGTCTTAACGAGAGGACGGATCTTGCCGAAGACATATCGAGAATCGTGATCAGTCCTGGGCCGCTCTACATTAAGAATATACCAGGCAGCATCATCAGCCGTATTCTTTCCCTCAGGAAGGGTAGACCTGATGTTATTAATGAAGTCAGCAAATCCTTTGTGGACTCCATCGACTGGTTCCGAAATGTCTGGAAGTTTCCCGGCAGGATTATTAGGGTCGTATGCAGTAGAAGCAAAGTTTGCGTTGCTAAACAGTTTCCTGTTTGAGTTTTTATATCCTTCAGACCTTGTTCGTACTGTGTATTGAAGTGTCCCGACCTGGTACTGCGGGTCGGTGTACATAGCGCCTGCACGCTGACCGCTTGGCAGCACATACTCGAAAGGCTCGGTGGGAAGTCCGTCCTCGGAAACATTCTTAGGCGGAGTAACTGTGCCGCCAGTCGGGGTAGTTACTTCCGTATTGACCGCAGGAACTGCCGGATCTGCGCTTGTCTCACCAATGTTTGTTGGCTTGATGACATAGTTGTTTTCCGTAGACGGCGTGCCTCCGGAGCCAGGTGCAGGTGTTTCCATTATTTATTTTCTGGGAGCAGACTGGTTAAGCATAATGGGTTTACCATCGCTGTCCACAATAACCTCTCCCTTGCTGTTCTTAAGAGGTTGATTTGCATCAGAAAGGCGACCACTCTTTTCAAGGGCAGTCCAAAGAACGGCACGGGCTTTATCGACAGCCTCAGGGTCAAACGACCTACCGGATTCGACCTCAATGCCGAATCGATCCATATACCTTCTGGCATCTTCAGCCTGTAGGCGAAGGAATCCAGCGGCTTCGGTTTCACCCTGTTTCTCGAGTATTTCTGCCTTCCTGTCAAGGAGTGCAGGGTCAAACTTGACATTGTACGCACTAAGACCACGGCGATACATATTGTCAATAAACCCAGCGAGAGCATCGATCTGAGCCTTATACACAGTCTTGTCGTTGATCGGGTCAAGGCTGTTGATGTAGGCGATAGCACGCTGAACGAAGATTCGGTCAGAGTCAGAGAAGTTGCCGCCGGACACGATCATAGAACGGAATGTGGCAACACCGAAGATCTGTTGCAGTTCGCCCTCCGCCCAGTTGTTCATATCCTTAGTAAACAGGCGCATACGACCAGCAAAGTCCTGGCCCTGCATATTGCGGTTTTCAAGGGTATCATCCATACCCATAACGAACTTGGAAGACTTGATCCAGCCGCTAGCAAGTTCCTGGACATCGTTTCTCTGCTGAGCGTCCTGAAGTCCATTGATACCAAAGGCAGACGGCTCCTTGCCACGAATGATGAAGGAGTGACCAATGTGAGCGAAAGGCCCGACCTGCGGATAGATCGAGTAGTCTTGACGCTGATCTTCAACTTGTTTGCGCTTGGAAACACGCTTCTGTTCCGCTGCTGTATCGACAGCACGAACCTCAGCAGCCGCAGCACGGCCTTCTTCAGCCTTAGATTTCTTGGCTGCGGATACGGACTTCGCAGTAGTCAGACGAGTTTCCTCAGCCTTAACCTCAGCATCAATACCGGCAATCTGAGAGTCATAACGCTTTCTAAGAGTCTCAAGCATACGAGCCTGGTAGTCAAGAACAGTATTGGCAAGAGCAGTATTCTTGCCGGGAATTCTCGTGTTTGCTCTTTGTGTTTCGTGAGCAATCTCCATTTGTGTGATCTTTTGGTCACGCTCTTTTGAGATTGCTGCACGCTGCTTAGTAAGGCGATCAACATTAGCCTGAACGCTTTTGGCTACTTCCTCGACTGTAGGCTCAGCAGGAGCGACCGGAGCCGCAGCCGGAGCGTTAGCAGATGCAGGTTCAGCGGCGGGAGCGGCAGGAGCAGCCGGAGCCGGAGCAGCGGCAGGAGCCGCAGCAGCCGGAGTAGGCGTAGTACCGGCGGTAAGAGCAGGAGATACGGCAGGCTCAGCAGCGGCAGTCTGTTCCTTTTCAAAGGCAGCCTTGGCAGCCTTTGTCTTTCTGCGCATTTCCTCAGGAGGTGCAGGAGGCACGCTGTATGTCGGATCCTCAAGGGAAACCCTTTCAGGCGGAGCGTTATATTTGGCAACGCTCAGGAGATTGCTGACATATGCGGCTGGAGTAACTCCGGCAGAATTAGACGACTCGATAAGAGTCTGTCGGGTTAGGCCAACCTGTTGAGCAAGTTTGTCAATTTCATCAGGCTCTTTGGCAGGCTCAGCATTGGCAGCAGCAGGTGCAGTCGCTGCTGTGGCCGGAGCAGCAGCAGGAACGGAACCACGCTTCATATTGGCATCAATACGAGCAAGGCTAGCAAAGAACTCAGCGTCAGCGGGGCGTGTGGGGAGTCCATTTGTATCCATACTGGTTCCGCTACCAGTGAGTGAACTATAATTAGATGTTACTACAGCGCCAGGAGCAGCCGGAGATCCAGGAACAGTCGGAATCGTGCTTCCACCAATGCCTGCTGTATACGGGCTGTTATTAAAGCCCATTGCTGAAAACACGCCCTGGGTCTGACCCATTTCCCATTCTGCAAGTCGTGCTTCTGTGTTCAACTTGTTAGTCTGCGCACGCTTAAAATCAAGTTCTACCTTATTCGTCTCAGCCTCACGCTCCAGAGCCTCAATCTTCTTCTTAGATTCAAATGAGGCAGCAAATCGTGTCAGATCCTTTCCAGTAAGCGTATTGATGTCACCTTTCGTCTGATTGTAGAAATCAATCGTAGATGTATCAATCAGATCCTTGTTGGGGTTTTCCGGATTAACGGCAACTGTGCCATCAGGGTTCTGGATAAGGGAGCCGGACTTAACGCCAGCAGTAACCTTAGCCATATCCTTGGCTAGATATGGCGCAAGGCTACCCTTTAACTTGGCTTCTTCAGTCTGCTTCTTGTCACGCTCATCAACGCCCTGAGCGATGCCAGCGGCGGCTACCTGCAAGCCCTGACCGATGGACGCTCCGGCACGACCAAACCCCTCTACAAAGCCAGGGGCGATCTGCTGAACCTGTTCAGACTGATACTTTTGGAAGGGGGAGGGCATTAGGCGTTAAGAAGTTTAAAGCGGGGTTGAACAACGATGTCCATAGCCTTCTTGACGATGAACTTAAGCATAGGCTTGTCAGAGATGAACTTAGCAAAGCGTTCACCTTCTTCCATATACAGATCACGAAGCCACTTGGGGGCTTCTTCGTGAAGCCAGGAACGGAACAACAGGAACTCAGCGGTATTGTCTCCGTAGACCTCACGGGCAACCCAGCAGCCAAACAAGACACCAGCCTTGATAGCAGCACCACCCATTGTGCCAGCAGCACCAAGCGCACCACCAAGGATACCAGCAGAACGCTGGGCATTGGCAGACTGGATGGCGGTTTCCATCTGGATTCGGTTGGCTCGGATGTTAGCGAGGTACTGGGACTCCGGCTGGAGGAACGGCGAAGAGCCGACATCGGCATACATTCCCGTAGCGCCACCAGCAAGACCAGTAAGGCTATACTGCTGGGAGGCGGCAAAGGCCGGGTTAAGGAAGCCCTGGAGGCCAATCTGCTGCTGGCCTGCACCCATCTGATAAGCAGCCTGGGCAACGCCCTGGCGCTGCTGGAGGCGCTTCTGACCCATACTATAGGTGTTCAGGATCTCAAGGTCAGAACCCTGACGGCTGAAGGTAACGCCACGGGCGGCTCCGGCAGCACGGGCGGCTTGCTGGGCTTGGGTGGTTTCAGCAGCATTAAGGCTAGAACCAGCCTGTAGGTCTGTCAGCGCCTGCTGACCAAATGTATCATAGATGCCACGGGTAGTAGCGTCCAGCGATCCAAGCGCAGCGCCAGTGGCCTGAGCGCCCATCCCGCCAAGCATAGCCATCTGGTCATTGGCATAGCGTGTCTGGAGTTGAAGGGCAGGATTGTATAGATCGCCGTACAAACCAAGGAGACCCTGAGCGGTGGCTCCAACGCCAGCCATCCGGGTGTCGATGAGTTTAGGTGCAAGGCCACGCTCAAGGTCGGCCTGCATCGGAAGCAGTTGAGCCTGTACATTAAGGGCATTGCGACCCTCGGCTAGGTATTGATTATAGTCTGCCTGAGGATTCGGCTCAGGTGTTCTTGCTCGTCCGCCCATTAGATTGTGTGGATTAGGTTAATGTATTTGTTAGAGATTTCGACCACCTTGTCGAACTGGACTGCCCATTTCTTCTGGTTTTCCCAGTTAGGGTAGCGTTGCCGGAACTTCCAGATCAGGCTGATTCTGCCTGCGGCGTTCACGGCACACCAGTCCATAATGCAAAGTTCCTTACCAGCCTCATCGACTGGGTGGACTTTAAAGTCAGGGTTCAGGGCGTTCTCGTCCCCGGTATAAGGCTCGCCAATAGGGTAGGCCACTCCAACCCCGGCGATCCGGCCTTCGTCAAAGGCTACGAACAGGTAGTCGTGCAGAAACGCCCAGCGGAGGTAGTTCTTGGTGTCCTTGATGCCAAACGCCTCCCTGCGACCCTTGTATCGGTTCGCATCAATGAAGGAGGTTAGTTCGGAAAGGAGCATCAGGAGACTCGGTAACGGATGATAACCACGCCGTCAGCGCCAAAGGTTGCAGAAACGCCAGTGCTACCGCCACCTCCACCACCGCCGGAGTTGGCAACCGGGGCGACATTGCGACCACCACCACCCCATACGCCTTCAGGCGAACAAGCCAAGTGTTGTGTAAAGGTAGAGTTGCCACCTCCAGCGCCACTGCCTCCACCGCCATATTCTTTGTAAGAACCACTGATGGACGAGCCAAGGCCACGACCACCGAATCCTCCGATGTTGTTTCCTCTAGGAGCAATTTCTGTGCTTCTTGCTCCACCGCCAGCACCACCGCCATCAGACGGGCCTCCTCCGGCAAATCCAGAGCCAGAAGCGCCACCAGATCGTCCAGAGCCACCAGAACCTCCATTTGCAGTAATAGTGGAAAAAGAAGAAGGAGTGCCATTACCAGAAGCACCGCTACCAACTGTAACAGTAATAGGTGCTGTACCCTTGGCAATAGTCATAAAGCCAGTCTTGACATCGCCGCCACCACCGCCACCACCGCCTTGAGGGGAGTAAGTGCTTCCTGCACCACCAGCGCCAACTACGAGATACTCAATCTTACCTTCCTTGGTTAGCGAGGGCGTGAAAGTACCAGAAGTTGTGAATGTATGGATCTTAAATCCATCAACTGTGGTAACAGTACCCCCGCTAGCGTCAAAAGGGCTACCACCCACAGCCTTCCATTCAGTACCCGAATAGACTTCGGCCTGATCTAGGGTGGAGTTGTAGCGGAGTTGACCAGCCACAGGAGTTCCAGGTCGCTCACCAGTAGTGCCAACCGGGATCTTAATGGCTGTAGTGGCATTAAACGCAGCGGTTCCGCCGACTGTAAGACCGCCAGTTACTGTTCCGTCACCAGTGGTTGTGGAATTGCCAGTTACTTGAAACGAGCCAACCGCTTCAATTTTACGACCAGCCGGGGCGTTCAGTACGATGTCAGAGCCAGACAAGCCGCCAATTGTAGAGGCGACAATAGGAACACCGCTTCCAAGAAGATCGCCAGCGGTAGCCTTACGGAGAGCCGAAGCAGAGTCATCGTGGATAATCAGGCCGTCAGCCGTTGCGACTGTGCCAGCAGTGACAGCAGGCTGGTCTGTTACAGCACCAGGCAGCAGGATAGCGCCATTCGTCTGGTTATTCAGACGAGCCGCAGTCACCTGTTGCCCATCTACATAGGTTTCTGGGGATTGGATTTGAGCCATTTATTTCTTGGTTTGAGTCATTTGTCCAGGGATCAGTGCTTCAACAGTCACCGACCTGAAGGACGGACGAAGATTTTTGGATTCCAGTTTAATCTGGGCATAATAGCCAGACTTGCGAACCGGGAAGCGAAGTGTCACATCCTCGGTTGTAGGAGACCCGTAAGAGTTAAGAAGCGTATTGGTATCAGGGTTAACTGTGATAGCCGTAACATCCATTGCGCCGCCAGTAGGCAACTCGGCATCAACCTGTACACTGGAGAATCGCTTCTCACGATTGGTCTGGAAGGAGTAAGCCCGTGTGATCAGTTCGGCATCGATCTCAATAGGCTGGAAGGCCAGGGCGCTAAGCGTAGCCGGGAGGTAGAACGGCAATTCAGGCGAACCGATAGAGTTATCGTACTCGTCCCAGTCGAGTTGCTCAAGAAGGTACAGACCCTGGTTTCGATCCACCATAAACATACGGCGGCGGTTGCCCTTCTTGGCTACCACAAAGTCCTCAATCGACTGGCTTGGGTTGTAAGTGTCTACCGACTCCCAGGCTTTGTTTAGGAAGTTGTAGACAAGGACGGCGTTATTGACAGTGCTGTTGTCCAGTGGGACTGCCAGGTAGTATCGGTTTTCCCAGTAGGTCGCAATGGCCTTATCAACAGCGTTGAAGTTGATACGGGCGATTACATCAGAAATAGGGGCGGATAGCGGCTCGGCAATCGTCAGCAGTCGCATCCCTTCAGGGGTATTGCCAGCCCCGTTACCAGCGCCAGCCGGGTTCAGGATGTACACGCCATTGTCCGACAGGAAAAGGATGCCACCTCCAGCCTGGACGATAGAGCCTTTAGCGATACAACCAATATCGGAAGCAAGTGACTTGATGTAAGAGTTATCCTCCTGAGCCTGATCACCTACGGCATTAGCACCCACGCCAGCGGCGGCGTAGAAGATGCTGTTACGCATAAAGATGACGAACTCATTAAGAGTCCAAGGCGTAACGGCTACGAGCGTGTCGGAACTGCCGTCATTGATGGTAAATACATCAAGGGCAGACCAATGATTATCCTGAAGGTAATGACTGACTTGGATCGTATTCCGGTCAGTCTGAACAATATGCCGATTGCCGTAGTAGATTGCGTGGCGGCTGTTCGGGTAGCCTGTGTGTGTAGCAACGCCAGGAACTACAATCGTAGTAGTGCCATCCCAGCGCAGGACTGACTTGCTGAATCCACGAAGGATATAGACATAGCCAATGCCCTGCGCCTGATAGAGTTCTACTTCATCTCCGCTTGCAATAGTCTCACCTACAGGAAAAGAGATCTTGGCGGAAAGGGCTTCCGTATCAGGCGTGTACTTGTAAATGCCGTCAGAAACAGCGACAATGATCAGTTCCTCACCCGTTGAGGTAGTATACGAGCAAGCCCCGTAGATAGCCTGGCCTACGAGAGAGCCTTGAGTCAGGCGTTCAGCACCCTTACGGACAGTAGCAACGCCACGATCCATACGGATGTTCTGAGCCTTGGAGACATAGTTCTTACCCAGATTGACCGGGTTGTCCCTGGAGTTCAAGCCGATGAACCCCTCGTCACCATCGACTGCGTACTCCCTAGAAGGCATTACTTACCTGTCAGGGAGTGATAGATCGCCTTCAGTTTCTCGGAGTAGCGAGCGCCAACATAGACGCCGCCAAGGAACGAGATAGCAAGGAGCAGGATTGTAAGCATATTAGGCAGGGAGAGAGATTTTGAGCCGGGTGAGTTCGGCCTTCAGTTCAGCCTCAGTGGGCTTGGTGATAAGGGTAAGAGTACCCCAGTACTTGCCGACAGCGGTGAACTCACGATAGCCAAGGCAGGACTTGCCGTCCTTTACGAAGGCGACCCAGCCTTTAGCGATGTTAATAGGTTCAATAGCCATAAAGATTAAGAGTAGTAGCCTCCATTACCATCCCAGTAGTAGTCAGTTCCAGAATAGTTTGTGATGTAGTCGCCATAGTTTGCAGATACTACACCTTGGTAGGTGTAAGTATAAGTGTATCCGCTAAGTTGGAAATAGTAGTCAATCGAAGACCAGGTGCTGTAAGTATATGAGTTTCCGCTTCCGCTTGGAACTTCTGTCTGGTTCGATCCACCAGTAGAATCCGTTCCAATAAACGCACCATCAGGCTGAGAAGTGTATCCTTGGTATGTGGAATAGTATCCTCCAAGTCCATCGTGGAAGTAGTCGTTTCCAGTCCAAGACTCGTAAGTGAAAGTTCCAACCGGAGTGCTGATTGAGTTTGAACCAGCGTTTGAGTCAGAAGTAATGGAAGACCCAGAAGAATAACAACTGCCGCCAGTTCCTACTTCAGTATACCCACCAGCACCATCGTGATAGACATCTCCGTAGTAAGAACATCCAGCCCCATAATTAGTGCCATTGATGATAATGTCAGCGGAATTAGAGGAATAGGTCGTGAACTGTGCAGAGGAATATACCACATTAAACGCATTCGCCCAGTCAAGATAGTTGCCACCAACGCCATCAGCCTTGCGATAAACATCTGCGTTCTGATTGGCGTATTGGGTGGAATTGTATGTTACATAGCCACCACCCTCAGAAATCGGGTATGTCTGTGCCGTCAGCGTCTCAAGGATAGTCCCAGCGGGTGGGAATGAAACCGGGCCGGGAAGCGCAAAGATGGAAGCCCCGCCGGATCGACCAGCGGAGATGTCCTTGTCCCCTGCGTATTTCAGCCTAACCGACATCAGATGATGGCGTAGGCGATGTGCAGGATAGGAGAGCCAGAAGCGGACTTGGCCTGGACAGCGCCCTTATAGGAGTCGAGCGAAAGGGAAGCGCCAGCAGCAAGAATCAGGCCAGTCGAACCAGAGCCGTTCAGGATGATCTCGGCGGCGATGCTGGCATCCTTGTTCTGGATGATAAGCGACACACGCTTCTCAGGTGTCACGGAGGCCGGGAGAACCTGGGAGACAGTCGTGCTAAGGGTCACATCGGCGTGGACAAAAGCCGGGACAAAGGGGGCGGTGATGGAGATATTGGCGGACATATTAGTTAGTAAGTGCGGTTCATATTGATGCGGTTGACCTGCTTCTGCTGGCGCAGGATGATGTCAATCGCCTCGGTGAGAGTGTTCTGGGCTTCGGCCTCTGCGACCTGGGCGGCTTCAAGTTGGAGTTCAGACTTGAGCCAGTCAGCAAAAGCGCCACGGGCAGCGTAAGAAGCGAACAGATAGGGAATCTGTACGATCTGCCACTTCGCAGGATGTGTCGAAGGAGACTGACCAGCGGTGGTCGCTTCAATGCAGTTATAGAAATTGCCGTAGTGGGGCTTACCCGCTACAGGAGTGTAAGTGCCAGTATTGCTACCGCTGTCGAAGTAGATCTGAGCGCCCACAGAATAGGCAATGGCGGGAGCATACAGATCACCTACGAGTTCAGGTCGCTTGGTTCGGTACTCGGCGTAAACAGTGCCAGGGTCGCTCGGAAGCACCAGTTTCTGGACTGTGCCGTTGTCGTACAGGCGGAACGATAGTTCCGTGACACGGGTGCTGACCAACGGATCACGATCATAGCAGGTCAAGACCTCCCCGGCATCAGCGGGGATGGCAGCAGTGACAAGGCCGTTGCCGTCATCGGTGACGACCAACTGGGCTACACGGATCAGATCAGGCCAGTCCTGAGACTCCCAGGCGTGGCGAACACGCTCGTTGATGAAGTCACGGAACTGGGCAAATGTCTCCTCGGAGACGATGTGCCTGTCCTGCCCGGAGTATTGCAGGGCGTTGAACAGGATGGGGGAAAAGTGGGTGGTTCTCATTATGTGAGAAAGCCGTCTGCTGTGAAGATTGCACCATTAACTGTGGTGCGCTTAACTCGGTTGGTCACAGCGACCTCCGGGTTATGCTTGATGTAGTCATCGAGGAACTCCTTGTCATTCCAGCATTCGTAGCCAAGGCGCTGTCCCCAATAATGAAAAGCAGAGAGGGGAATCTGGGCTTTTAGTTCCCCGACCCCCTCAATGCTGGATGCCGCATTTTGATGACGGAAAGCCGCCATCTGACTTGCCTGCGTATAAGCAGCAGCCTCCTGCATCCGCCAGCCCGTCAGAAGTTCCCTCTCCACCTGCTTTCGCATATGGGAGGGGATGGCTTCCGACAGGGACTGGATGATGTCAGACAAGACTGTCTGATTAGGCGGTGAAGTCGAACTTACCGAAGGCGAGCGGGTTGTAGACGCAGAGGCCAGCAACCGCTTCAATCAGGCGAGCAGGGCCACCACCATTGTCCTGGAGTTCAGTGACCTGGGCGACATTGCCGCCGTAGCGCACTTCGACCTGGTCGAACGGAATGATGTAGCCGCTGAAGTTGTTCTTCAGGAACAGGGACGGGTGGAGGCGAATGCGACCAAAGTCACCTTCAAACACATCCACGGACGAGACATACGAGGAGGCATCAGCGTCACGATTGAAGGTGCGGATGCTCTGGTACTGGTTCGTGCCGGAGGCGGTTGTGGTGAAGACGAGGTTGGTGAACGCACGCTTCAGGGTCGGGCCAACGAGGGCATCGTAGTCCTTGAACTGACCAGTCTGGCTGTAGATGCCAGTCAGGATGTCCTGAACGACAGTCTCAGTGAGAGAGGCAGTGCCGACAGACGAGATCTGCGAGGCGGACGGGCAGAAGGCGGAGGCAGCAGCCGGGAGATCGACAGTGTCGATATTGGCGGCAGCAACGATCCACTTGTCGAGACCACGGGTGCGGTAGCCGACTGTGCCGTTGTCAACCTGAGCGCCCTGGTTAGCACACATCGCCACTTCCATATCACGCTTGATGAGCGTAATGGCCTTGGAGACATTGTTAGCCAGTTCGTCACGGACACCAGCGATGTTGGCGACATCCTGAGTGAGTTTCGAGACACGGACGGCCTTGCGGAAGATCTGGATACGATTGCTCAGTTCGACACGGAACTGGGTCGTACCATCGTTCACGAAGTTTGTCGTGCCAGTGTTGGGATCAACATCAGTGCCATCGACAACCGGGGTCGGGGCAGTGGTGGCGGGGAGGCGGTCAGCCTGCCAGCGGAAGATCGTGTTGCCGGGCTGAGCGCCCTTCTTCGCCATCGAGGTGAAGGGGGTGTCCTTCGCATCGACCATAGCGATGAGGTTAGCAAGGTCTTCACGCTTACCAGCGTTGACGATGTCTTTTTCGAGAAGTTTAGGCATAGTAGTATATGATAGTTAGGGGGATTAGATGAAACCTTTCGACAGCAGAACTTTGGCGAGGTCATCTGCGGAGGTCGATTTTGCGAATCGACTTACGGCCTGCTTTGCGCCTGCTTCATTAGCGCTCTGCTTAGCCGGGCTGACAGTAGGACGAATAGCCTGAACTGGTACTTTTCCAGACTGAACAGGCTTTTTAGCCATAGCACTCTCACGGGCAGCGGCTCCTCGGATGTAATCTCCGACAAACATCTGCCAATCAGGGAACTTCTTCAGTTGGGGGAAAGTACGAAGGATCTGTTGCGCCTGCTGGTATTCCTTGGCTTGGGGAGTCTTCCACCAGGGGTAGGTTGCTTCAGCGATGGGCTTGATCTTGCTCTCGGTATCGATGCGATTCATCTGCTTGGGCAGGTGATCTTCGATAGCCTTGGTGGCATTAACAAGCATACGCCTAACATCTTCCGGGCCGTACTCACTGTCGCCTAGGATAAACCCATCCGGGTTCTCCATACATTTGTAACGCAGCCAACGGGCTTGCTCGATCTCCTTGTCCACCTCAGCCTTTGATTTTAACGAGGCAAACGGGTTTTCGTCATCAATGACACCCTTCTCGCTCAATTGCTGGGACTCGGCGACCTGCTGCTTAAGCACTTCAACTTCCTTGCGGAGTTTCTCGGCATCCTCTTCAGCCTGCTTGCGCTTGGCTGTAAGTTTGTCGATGCGCTTCTGCACGCCCTTTGACAGACTGCCGTCTGTTTCTTCGTCTTCTGCTTCCTGTGAATGAACTTCGTCGCCATCCTCGGCCTGGGGGACATCTTCAGAATCGGCATCGAGTGCCTCCGCTTCAGCGTCCTTGACTTCCGTCTGGGCTTCACCCTCGCTATCGGCCTGGGGCTGTGCCGCCTGCTCGTCATCGGCGAACAGGGTCTCACGCAGAGTTTGCGCAAGCGATTCCTCGTTTAGGCCCGAAGAAGGGGCATTTGACTGTACCTCGATGTTGTTTTGAGCCGGATCGATATCGGCGTTTTGGTTATCGGACATAACAGGGAATTGTGGCTCCCAGGGGCTTGTGGGCATTAACACCCGAAATCAATACTCGTCAACGAGCCGGACGGCGCTTTGTAGGTTTTGGCAACTTCTTGCCAATCTCACGAACCGAACTTGCCTTCTTTGGCTTCTTGATGCTGGACGAGCAGCAGATCTTTGAAGTCTTTAAGGGCTTCGGCTCTTCCACAGGCGTGAACTCGCTTTTCTCCTTCAATGGAATAGGAGATTGCTCGGTCAACTTCTGCGTCAACGCTTGCGTCAAGAAATGCCAGAACTGCTTCAAATACTTCATTAGATTCAAACGATAGGGCGGTTTTGTGATCTTTGAGGTTCTTAGCCATTAGAATTGCGGCATCTGGCCTCCCATTTGCTGGCCTTGAGCGGCCTGATCCTGGGCGAACTTATCGGACACAGGGGTGACCCCAAGACGACCAATAGCCTTGTTATCCTGCTGTGATACGCTCATCTGAAGGTTCTTCATATAGTTCTGAAGAAGAGCCTGGAACTGCTGATCAGCCTGAGCGGCCTGCTGAGCCTTAGGATTCTTGGAAAGGATATCCTGGGCATACTGCAACTTAGACTTAGCAGAAGGATCGTTCTCGACATACTGAGGCTCCATACCAGCCATCATCTTAGCGATGTCGATCTGGACTTGCTCGTACATCTTCTGAGAGGCGCTGGCCTGATCCAGAAGAAGATCCTTAGCGGCTTCAGGGCTGATGGCCTCAACGAAGCGCTGGGTGAGTTTGTTGCGGTCAATGACACCACCAGCATCCATCGGAACGACAAACGAAGAGATGGCCTTGAGTTTCTCCATCACATAGTCCGTATCGAGTTCCTTAACATTGTAAGAAACATTGAAGTCATAGGATGCGGAGATTTCCTGCGGCTGTAGGACGA
>JACCDP010780181.1_pt1 | contig 23052 bp, 24 predicted proteins | sample 7445841 | NCBI WGS metagenome assembly JACCDP01 (sample SAMN15323441, study PRJNA562643) | freshwater metagenome | isolation source: river surface water | place: USA:Blue River Watershed | collected 2017-08-17
CAACTTCTTGAGACAGGAGATATCTTCGATATACAACTCACAGAACTTCTATCAGAAGGCAGAGTTTGGACGGTAGCCAAAGGCTCAATGGTTATTATTGAAGACATAACTCAGTAATGCAAACAACTCATCAATTAGCACATGGACAGATAAAAGAACTTGACTCAAGGTCTATTAGAATAGATCACATACAGCCAAAAGCAATCTTGCAAGAATTGTTGCCTTTTAGGGTTAGATTTACAAACGTAAGTGTTTTTGGATATTCTAAGGCTAATCCGCCAGCAATTCCACTTCAGGTTATTGGCTACAGCAACTACATTCTTTAATAATATTATTAAAAAGGGGTTATAATTACGACATGGCTAAAGTATCAATTCCATCAGTTAAAAGTCTATTTCAAACAGGAGATAGACCTACTCAAGAAAATTACGAAGACTTAATTGATACCGCAACAGCACAGGCAACAGACCTTGGCTCTTATGGTAACAATGAAAACACAATCACTGGTATTGAGAACGTAACTGTTATTGATAACTTTGATGCTACAGTTTGGCGTATGGTGAAGTATATTATTTCAATATCAAAGACTTCAGCAGGGGACAATAAGTTCTACGCAACTGAAATGACAATTCTTGTTGACGGTACAAATGTATCAGTCAGCGAGTATGGAACAATCGACAATGATGGGAATATTGGCACCATTGATGTCTCTCGCACTGGAAATACCGTGGCTATTACAGTCACTCCAGATCCTGCGATCAAGCCAGTCACAGTACGATATGCTCGTATTGGGCTTAAGGCATAACTAAGGAGATATAAAAATGGCAGTAACAAATAAAGACTTTAAAGTAAAGTATGGTTTAGTAGTTGAGGGTGCATCAGCACTTGTAAACGGAAATCAAGTGCTTACAGAGACAGCATCAGACACCTACATTCTGAACCTTATTGGTGGAGAAACATTAGTCAAGTCCGTATCAAATGAATTTGACGTTTCAGTAGCAGGAGAACTTTCAATTGATCGTGCAGTAGTAGATGCTTACTACGATGCAGCAGGTTCTGCTACAGCAGCAGAGACAGCAGCAAACTCTTACACAGATGGAAGAGAAACTGCAATCACATCTGCTTACCAGTCATACGCTGACACAGCAGAATCAGATGCAATCTCAGCAGCAGCAACTTACACAGATGGCCGTGAGACAGCAATTACTGCTGCTTACCAGTCATACGCTGACACAGCAGAAGCAGATGCAATTTCAGCAGCAGCAGCAGATGCTACTACAAAGGCTAACGCAGCACAAGCAGCAGCAGAGTTACACGCTGACACAGCAATTGCAAACCTTGTAGACTCAGCACCAGCAACACTTGATACACTCAATGAGTTGGCAGCAGCACTTCAAGATAACCCAGATATTATTGGAGATCTTCAGACAATTGCAGCAGGTAAGCAAGATACTCTAACTGCAGGAGCAAACATTGATATTACAGGAGCAACAATTTCTGTAACTGGTCTTACTTCAGCAGAAATTTCAGACTTCAATACAGCAGCACTTTCTGCAACAGCAGCAGCATACGATGTAGCAGGCGCAGCAGCAACTGCAGAAACAAATGCAATTGCACACGCAGATGCACTTGACACAGATGATATTGCAGAAGGAACAGCACAATATTTTACAGATGTTCGTGCTAAGACTTCGGCAGCAGCACTTATTACTGGTGCAACAAAGACAAACATTACTATTACAGGTGATGAAAATGGTCTTACAATCACTGCAGAAAACGGTGTAGCAGATTCTACAACTACTGATCTTGCAGAAGGAACCAACCTCTACTTCACAGATGCTCGTGCAGTATCTGCTCTTGAAGCAGTCGTTCCTAACTTCACAGCAGTTGAGGTTAACTCAGTTGCTAAGCAAGTTGCTTCAACACTTACAGCAGCAACAGCAGGTATTCAGGTTGGACACGCATGGGCTAAGGCTGAATATCGTTCAGCAGAGTTCCTTGTAAAGGTTGCTTATGGTGACCACACAGAAATCTCAAAGGTACTTGTAACTCTTGATATTAATGATAACATTGCAATCACAGAGTACGGAGTTGTTGGAACTAACGGTTCAGCATCAACAATCTCAGCAGGTATCTCAGGTACAGATGTACAACTTCTCGTAACAACTGCAAACAATAACTCAACAGTTAATGTTTACGGAACATTACTTGCGTAATAAAAAATAAAAATAGTTGGAAGAAGGAGCAGTAAATGACAACAGTCGATAAAGACTTCAGAGTAAAGAATGGATTAGTCGTAACTAACGGCGGTACATTCGGAGATGCAGTAACAGTAGGAGCACCAACTCTTGCAGGGCATGCAGCAACTAAGGAGTATGTAGACTCACTAACAGGGTCTATGGCTGTAGGCACAACTGCTCCTTCTTCACCAACTAATGGAACGCAGTGGTTAGACACTCTAACAAACAGAGTGAACTTTTATTACGAAGGTTCTTGGTATACTCAAGCAACAATCGATGATACACAAAATCTTCCACAGCACATTCACGATACAGCAATTGATGGAACTGGTTTCATTGTATCTCAGTTCTATGACGGTGCAACATTCAATAGCCCACAGGGTGTAGGTTTGGATGCTGGTGGACCAGACACAACAGTTTGGACAGTAGTATTCGATGGCGGTAGTGTAGTAGATAACTTCAATTAAAAATAGGGGTTATAATAAGATAAGTTAATGGGCAGCCCCCATAAGGAGATAATATAAATGGCAACAAGAATGCAACAGCGCAGAGGTACTGCACAGCAATGGACTGATGCAAACCCAACTTTAGCAGCAGGTGAAATTGGTTTTGAAACAGACAACAATAGGTTTAAGATTGGTGATGGAGCAACTGCTTGGTCAGCCCTTGACTACTTCTCTAACTCACAGGCTCTAACAGACCTCCTTGATGGTGCACCAGATGCCTTAAATACACTTAATGAGTTAGCAGCCGCAATTAATGATGATCCAAACTTTTTTGGTACAGTAGCAACTGACCTAGAAACACACAGAGTCGCAACAGGTGTGCACGGAATTGCAGACACAACACTTCTTGCAACAGTAACACAGGTTGACGAAGCAATTTCAACTTATAATGATTTGACAGCAAACATTCATGGTATTGCTGACACAACACAACTAATAACTGCAACAGACCTTACATCAGGACTTACTACAACAATAGATGCACACGACGTTACAACAAATGTACATGGTATTGCAGATACATCGGCTTTAGCAACAACTTCAGATCTTAGTACAGCAGTTGGAACAGCAGCATCAGATGCTGCTTCAGCCTTAGATAATCACAATCTTGCAACAACAAACGTTCATGGAATTTTAGACACAGCAGATTTAGCAACTTTGTCAGATGTAGCAAACGCAGTTGCAGAATCTATAGTAGAGCAAGAAACTCTTGCAGGAGTTGGAATTGATTGGAACTCTGTAAATGAGCAGTTTGATATTGATTCAACAGTTGCAACAAAAACTTATGCAGACGATGCAGTTGGAACTCATAATTCAGACACAACTTCTGTACATGGTATTGCTGATACTTCACTTCTTGCAACTACAGCAGACGTTGCAGCAGTTACAGCAGCATCATTAGGCCTTGGAAATGTTGATAATACTTCTGATGCTGATAAGCCAGTATCAACAGCAACAGTCACAGCAATCGCAACAGCAAAGTCTGAAGCAATTGCAGAAGTAACAGCAGTTATTGATGGTGCTCCAAATGCACTTAACACCCTAAACGAACTCGCTGCAGCACTTGGCGATGACGCTAACTTTGCCTCAACAGTAACAACATCGCTTGCAGCGAAGGTAGATTCATACACACCAATTACACAAAAAACAGCATCTTATACATTGTCAACACTAGATCACAGAGATGATTTAATTGAAATGGGTTCATCTTCAGCACTTACATTAACAATCCCGCTAAACTCATCAATTGCTTACCCAGTAGGAACATCTCTTGATATTCTACAAACTGGTTCAGGACAAGTTACAATTGCTGGAGCAGCAGGAGTAACTGTAAATGCAACACCAGGTCTCAAGTTGAGAACTCAGTGGTCATCTGCAACTCTTTTCAAGAGAGCAGAAGACACATGGGTTGTCTATGGCGACTTGACAGCGTAATACAAAATTCAATAAGAAATTAGGAGATTAACATGGCAGGAAGTAAAAAAGCAGGTAGAAAGGCTCAAGCGTCAAATGACTTTTTGGAGCCATTAAAGCCAACAGGCGTAACTGGAACAAACGTTGGAACAGAAAGACCATTTGATAATGGTGCAGTTTCTGTGGCATTTTCTTTACCAGCACTCTCACCTGCTGCCACGTCTTTTACTGTAACAGCAAGCACTGGGCAAACAGCAACTGGATCGTCTTCTCCAATTGTTGTAACTGGAATTGCTTCATCAGCCACACCAACATTTACAGTAACAGCAACAAATGCTGCTGGAACATCTCAGGCTTCTGACGCTTCTGCTGCAGTAACAGTTACAACTGTACCAGCAACAATGGCTGCGCCAACTGCAACAGCAGGAGTTAACCAAGATACTTTGTCTTGGAATCCACCAACAAATGGTGGTTCTGCTATTATTGACTATACTTGGTCCTCATCTGATGGAAAAACTGGAACTGTTTCAGGAACATCTGCAGTAATTGCTCAAGAAGCAAACACGGCTCAAACATATACTGTTAGAGCAAGAAATGCTAATGGCTCATCAGTTGAGTCTCCATCATCTAATAGTGTGACTACGGTTCCTCCGTTCTTCCCACCATTCTTCCCACCATTCTTCCCATTCTTCCCACCATTCTTCCCACCATTCTTCCCATTCTTCCCACCATTCTTCCCGTTCTTCCCGTTCTTCCCGTTCTTCCCACCGTTCTTCCCGTTCTTCCCGTTCTTCCCACCGTTCTTCCCGTTCTTCCCGTTCTTCCCGTTCTTCCCACCATTCTTCCCAACATTCGGTCCATACTTCTCTCCATACTTCTCACCAAGATGGGGTTCTGATTACAGACTAAAGGATGATGTTGAAGAATATCAAGTCGAAGAGTCTACAGAAATAATTTCAGATCTTGAAATTAACGAAACAGATCCTGGCAAAACAGAATGACGCATAGTCTAGAAGATTCTGTAAAGTTAGTGTCTGACATTAAGGTCAAAACGTTTGTCTATAAGTCCGATCCAGAAAAAATTAAGAGGGTCGGATTTATAGCAGACGAACTTCAAGAGGTTGCTCCATTTGCTGTAGTTGGCAATAGAGATGCAGTAGACTCAGAAGGAAATCCAGTTTATCAGCATATAAAGTATGCAGCACTAGTGCCAGATCTTGTCGCAACACTGCAGTGGTGTATTGAAAAGATAAACACTTTAGAAAAACAACTAGCAAACAAAGAAAATATTTAAATAAATGCATAATAGTTTTTATTTTTTACATATTCCAAAAACTGCTGGAAGATTTTTTACTCACAACATTGTTGTCCCAATAAGTGACGTACTATCAAACAACAAGATACATACTTTTTATGATAGAGATACGTATGTAGCACACCAACACTGGGGCAAGTTTATAACAAAAGAAACCTATGTTACAAGTCTCATTAGAGATCCAATAAAACATGCAGTGAGTTCTTATTGCCACTTCACGATGCTTGATTCGGGGGCACAAAGAAGAGTAGATTTTAACTTAGACGAGTTTAATAAAATGGATATGTTTAAATGGTGGGAATACCACCTAGAGTATATATCAAATCAGCAGTGCAAAAATTTTTTAATTGAGGATCCAGGAACAAGGCCTGATGGTACAAAAATTGGGTACGGAAGAAGCGATGTTATGAAAAACTGTGTTGTTACTAAAGATATCATGATGACAAAGTTAGAGGATGTTGCTTTGTTGATAAAGTCAGAAGACCTTCATTTGTCAAATGTAAATAAAATATACAGCAAAATATTAGGTGATTTTAATATAGACAATGTTGAGATAAAGCATAAAATACAAAAAGCATCTAACTATTGGAATCCAGACTCAACAAGAATTTATAATAGTTTAAATAACAAAGACAAGGAAAGACTACTATCTTATTCTCCAATAGATGCAGAAATATATTATACTGAATCACTTTTCCATAAGTTTGAGGCAGACAAAAATGAGTAGAATAGAAAGACTAAAAGAACTTATTTCTTTAAACAAAGAAGTTTGGAAAGAAATAGAGACAAGAAGAGATCTTTTTCAGTTTAATCATTATATGAGATTTTTTGATGTCGTAGACATAGACCAAGTATTGTTTAAAGATAAGAAATATAAAATAATAAACTGTATATCAAAAGAAAATCTTGAAGTAATAGAAAACGATTTTTTTGCTGATATTCAAAAAAGATATAATAGTTATATAGGAAAGGCTTATCTTGTTAAACTCCTTCCACAAAAGTATCCATCCAGACAGTACTACGAGTCTGAAGATTATGAAGGAGTAATCTCAAAACTTTTTGTTCCAGTTATTGTAAATAACAAAAATTCTTTTTGCGTTAACGACAAGATCCTTTATCCAAATCCTAATGAGGAAATTTTTATAGAGAATGACTCCTTGCTTGCAGTTTATAATTTAGGGGAAACAGAGATTGTATATTTTTCAATAGACTTAATTCCAGCAGACTACTTTGACTAAATCTCAGTATAGTCTTTGTGTGGTATAATTATTAATAAGTTTAAAATAACAAAAGGAGCCTGTATGTATGATTATGACGAAAACCAAAACCCCTGGTTTACGAAGGACAGATCTGAAACAGCATTAAACAGATATCCTGCAAGAACTATAGGGCAAGACATATCTGTAGAAAACCCTGGTTTGGGTCTTAACGTTTACAGAAATGTTTTTTCAAAAGAAGATGCAGATAGGTACATCAGCATACTTGAATCTAATTTAGATGGAAGTTCTGGCTATTCTTGGTCTGAGGCTCAAGTAACCAACTCAAACACACCAATTAAAAGAGCAAGAGATTGCGTTGATTTTAAATACAAACAAGAAAACTTGGGCGCAAGAAATGAAAAAAATTCAGAACTTTTAGACTTACATGAAGAAATTTATCAGAAGTTAAAGTTTTGTGTAGATGATTATGCTAAATATTGGGGAATTAATGTTGTTTATTATGAAGCATTTAATTTTGTAAAATATGAAGGAGAAGGAAAACATTTTAATATTCATGCAGATCATGGCCCAGCATATAATGCTACAGTTTCTGCTGTTATATATATAAATGACGACTATGAGGGTGGAGAGATTCAGTTTCCAAGGTTAGACAAGTATACGTTGACTCCAAAAGTTGGAGACATAGCAGTATTCCCATCTAACTATATTTATGAGCATGCTTCTCTACCAATGAAGAGTGGCACTAAGTATTGTGTTGTCATCATGACTGACATAAATGAATTAGGTCATAAATAGTGTCTGAAAAAAATAATTTAGTAATCTTTAGATCTTTTAGACCATGGTTAAATAAAGATAGCCAGTCAGCCCCATCATCAACCCAAAGCGTTATCCCAGACTGGTACAAAGATGCAGACAGATTTGCAAAAAATCCAGTTAATGGAGAATACTATAAGGCAACCAAAGAGGTTTGTCCATTTCCAAAAGAAGGAACAACTGATGATTATGGAAAAATTCCTACATGGAAAGCATGTCCAGCAATCATGGATGCCTTTTTAACAGGCTACGTTTTTAAAACTCCTTGTGATATAACATTTTTTAAAAATAGTTATGGAAAGATAAGCGTTAAAATTTTAGATGATAAATATAAAGACTTTTGTACTGAAAGGCCCCCAATGCCTCAATTTGAGCATCCCAGAGGCTTTTACAAAGATCACTTTTCGTGGAATTCTCACTGGGGATTAGAACTTCCAGAAGGTTATAGCGCTTTGTTTATGACTCCAATCAATAGGTTTGACCTTCCTTTTATGAATACAACAGGGGTTGTTGATTCTGACAAGGTTCATATTCTTGGAAGTTTTCCATTTTTTGTTGCAGATGGATGGGAAGGAACAGTTCCTGCTGGAACCCCATATTTGCAAGTTCTTCCATTTAAAAGAGAAGACTGGGATAGCAGCATAGAAGCATTAAACCAATCAGAAATATATGGTAAAATGGTAGATAACGCAAACTTTTATCGCCAGCCAGACGGCGGTATATACAAGAATAAAGTATGGGCAAGACGAGAGTACAGATAGGAAATAAAATGCAAACATGGACAGAGAAAAAGGATTACGGCAATGGCATCATTTGCTATAAGGGTGTAATCAAAAAAGACTTTAACGTTATTGAAAGACTTGAGTCTAACCTAAAGTCAGTAGGAGATACAACTGGGTACAGTTGGGATCCAGCATATGTTGGATATAAGCAACTAATGCCAGACTACAGAGATTGTACAGATTTTAAGTTTAAGAAAACTGACATTGAAAGAGATAGAAGCCAGGTATCCTTAAATCTTCAAGAACTTTGGCAAGATCTCTATGATGTAAAACTTCCTGCAGTTGAAGATTATACTAAAATGTTTAATATTACTGGTCTAAAGTATTGGGAGGCTTTTAATTTTGTAAAGTATGGTCCAAAGCAGCACTTTCAAGAGCACCACGACCACGGTTTTTCTTATAACTGTACTGTTTCTTTGGTTGGATATATCAACGATGATTATGAGGGCGGAGAGTTAAGATTTCGTCTTCAGGGTTTAACTATTAAACCAGAGGCTGGAGATCTTTTTATTTTCCCATCAAACTACATGTACCCACACCAAGCAATGCCAGTACATTCAGGGGTAAAGTATTCTGTTGTTACAATGCTAGACTATAGTAAAAAGTTTCACACTCCAGAAATTTATAATCAAGAAAACGACTAATGTACAACATAACAATAGAAAAAACATACAACTCTCTTTTTGATATTTATCCTATGTCAATTAAAAGAGACTGGATGGACGAAACATCAGAAAACCATGCATATAGATGTTTTCCAGTAACACAGGCAAATGTTGTAGGTTTTGGAATTTCTTGTAAAGAAGATATTGAATTTATCTGGGATGGGGTTAACGATCAAACTGGTGACAGGGTTCAAATCTTTAAACCAGAAAGAGCATATTCGGGAAGAGGTCAGTCTTCTGTTAGCATTGACACTGGATTAATATTTAGAACAGATCAAAATGTAAGTATCCTTTCAATTAATCCAGTAAACTATTTTAGCGATGAGTTTGAAACTATGTCTAATGTTATAAGCACATCATTTTATGACAACCCTTTGCCATTGGCAATAAAAGTAAAAAAAGCAAATGAAAAAATAACTATTAAGGCTGGAACAACTATAGCAACCCTAATTCCTATATCTTTGACAGAATTAAATAATACTGTAATTAAAATAGTGGATTACAAAGATGAAGACAGAAAAAGGGTTGAAGCAAACATTTCTTATGGTAAGGCAGCACAAGAGGTAAATTCTTCTGGAAACTGGACAGACTGGTATAGAAATGCTGTTAATGAAAAGCAAGAATCTTTAGGGTCTCACGAGGTTAAAGCGTTAAAACTTGACATAGACGATCAAACAACTCAGGGTAAATAATGAGTGAGTTAAAGCCAGAGCATGATCAAATAGTAAACAGTTATATAAACGGTGCAAAAACTGGCAGCATATCTCATTATATGATAACTGTTGCAAGAGATGGAGAGTCTCCAGTCAGGTCTATAATTTCGTTTGAAAATATAGATCAAGCAAAAGAAGGTTATGAAATGTATCAAGATGCAGGGTTTGCAAAAAACTACCTTACTGTTTCTTTGTATGAGCCATCTGGTAGTGTGACTACAAAAGTTTTAAAAAGAAACCATGCTGGAGATCCATCTTTTGTTAGACAAAACTACATAGATACCGTAGAGGCTTTACACGAAATTAAAGATAAATTAAACAAAGAAGACTACGAAAGGCTTTGTATAAAGATAGTAACATCATTTGCAAAGGATAACTGGAGATTTGATTCAGACAGGTTTTTAAATCAGTTAGAAATAGAGAGGAAATTGTAGGGTTTAAACCCTGTGATATAATCATTTTATGGACAAAACAAATGCCTCTGTTGTAGTAAGAAAGCCTTCAATGACTCCATCTGGCTGGTTCGGAGCCAGCAAAGACATGATTGTTGAGTTAGAAAACTTTATGACTAATGAAGAGATAGAGTTTTTAGAAAAGGCTGCAAAGTCTTTGACAATTTGGGATGTAACAGAAAGTCATGTTAACGAAAACGGTACCGTTGTTTATGATTCAGACTATTGGAAAGACAGAGTTGCAACAAGTCCAACTCTTGATAAAAATGATCCAAATATTGCTCCAGTAATTGCAGGTCTTTTTCAAAGACTAAAGCCAATTGTAGAAGAGTTCTATAAAGTAGAGGTAATTCCCACTGGAACCACTATTGTAAAATGGCTTCCAGGACAGTTTCAAAAGCCTCACGCAGACAAAGAACTTCATGAAGGGCCAGATGCAGGACTTCCAAATGATTTTCCAAACTACGACCTGTCTAGTTTGTTTTATTTAAATGATGACTACGAGGGAGGAGAGTTATACTTTCCAAACCAAGGGGTTCAGTTTAAACCAAAAAAAGGCGCTGCCTATTTTTTCCCAGGAGATAAAAACTATATTCATGGAGTAACAGAAGTTAAGAGTGGACTAAGATTTACCTGTCCATTCTTTTGGGAAATAGTAAGACACACTGGAGATAGGCAGCCATGACAGATAAAGAACTTGAAGTTGTAGAGATTTATCCTAATATCCTTGTATACAAAAATGTATTTCAAGATCCTCAAAAAGTTTACAAAATACTTAAAGATTCTTCAGAAAGCAATAGCAATAGAATTTTGGGTGAGTGGAGCCAATGGTCTCATTTTGGTCAATACATAAATACAACAATTGCAAATTTTAATAAAGAATTTACGACTGAAAATATAAGTTCTTTAGAGGTAAAAGATGAGTATCAAAAAGATCAGAAATACTTTCTTCTTGAACTTTCAAAGGGTTTTGACAGAGTAACAGAAGACTATTTAGAGAGATATGGTCAAGAGTTTGGCTTTGATAAAGAGGCAACAGGAAAAACTTATGACGGAGATCCTGTTCCTCTTTGGAAAACTTATGGGCCATCTATCTGTAAGTACCATAAAGAAATAACAGACAAGATGTCTATGACTTACCACTCTGACTTTATAAGAGAGCCCATTCATAGTCCAGGATATAAGTTTGCAATAACTGTAAATGCATATTTTAATGACGACTATGATGGTGGCGAAATTGACTTTTTTGTTAATGGAGAACTTATTAAGTATAAGCCAGAGGCTGGAGATTGGCTGCTTTTCCCCTCTGGGCATCCAGATGTATTAACAAAAAATGGAAGCGTTTATCTACATGGAGTCTTCCCATCTTCTGGAGAAGAAAAATATTTTTCTAGAATGTACTGGAGAAAATATAGCGCAGGAAGTAAAGAGTGGTTTGAAAAAGAAAAAGAGTTTGGAAAAGAAAAGTGGCTTGACATGCAGCACGACATTATGCAAGAGTATGTTCAAACAATTCCAAATAGGTTTGAGATACCAGAAGGAGTGAGAGTTAGATGAATTTAAAAAATAAAATAAGATTAACCAAGGATATAGTGCTATACGAAAACTTCTTAACAGAAGAAGAGTGTAAAAATATAGTCATTGCTTTAGATGCTCAAGCAGAAAATGGCAAAATTTCTTGGATGCCTATCTCATTCTATGAGTCATACTCATCTGTCTTGCCACAGGATAATGATCAAGAAGTTTTAGATGCTGGACTTGCTCCAACTATCTTTTCTGACATAGAAAATTCAATGCCAGAAGCAATTGCTTCAGTCCACGAACTTGACCCATCAGTTATATCTAAGATTGGATATCATACTCAGAAGTGGGAACCAGGAGCATATGCTAGAATTCACTCCGATAATACAGATGAAAAAGGAAATTCTGGGGCATTTACAAGAAGTAGATATGCTGGTTTTCTTTACTTAAATGATGATTTTGAAGGTGGTCTTTTAAGGTTTCCAGATCAGGATATTGAAATAAAACCACAGGTAGGAATGCTTGCCGTTTTTGACGGGGGATTTAATAATATGCACGAGGTAACCCTAATAACAAGTGGGGTGAGATATACTATAGGATCTTTCTGGGATGATAGAGAAGAATCTGATTACCCACAGGAACTAAGAGATGCTTGGGCAGAAGAGATGAGAGAGACCAGAGCCAAACAAGAGATTGAAAGAGCAGAGTGGCAAGAACTATTAAAGCAGGGTTGGAAACTAGATGCCAATGGAAATAAATACAAAGCGGAGGGTCTATAAATGGAAGTCTTTTTAAAAAAAGAATTTGAGGATGCTGGATTTAAAACAGAAGTCTTTCATGATCAGGTTTTGTCTATAGACGGATTTTTATCAAAAGAGGAGTTAGACTCTATTTTAGATATAGTCCATAGAACTGATGAGGAAGAGTGGTCAAAAGCATATAGGGAAAGCCTTTCACGATTTTGTATGGAAAAATTTGGAAGAGACGATGTAGAAAACTTAGTTGCTGAAGGAAAATACGAAATTACTCTTGGCTGGGATGATAAAAATTTAGACATAGGAAAAGAAAAGGTTAGCAGGCTCGCTCATAAAAGAGTTTCTGATTTAATAAAATTATCTGATGACTCTCTAGAACTTGCTGGCTTTGGAACAATGCAAAGAATGCAGCCTGGGGTAGAATTAAAGTCACATACAGATCAGCACACAGATCCATCAATTAAGTATGCTGCTATTCTGTATATAAATGATGACTATAAAGATGGAACTTTGTTTTTTTATAACAAAGAAAATTCAGACATGAGACCAAAACCAGGAACGCTGCTTGTTTTTCCAGGAAATGAAGAGTTTGAGCACGGAGTAAGGCATGTTGGCGAAGGTCCAATTAGATATGTTACTGTAGGATTTATAAAAGTTAGAGGCTTTTATGAAAATAATAAATACTAGGAGAAAAAATGAATAGAGAAATTCTTGAAGAAAAGGTTTACTACTACACAAATGTGATAGAAGATCCTAAAAAACTTGTTGAAGCAATTGAAAATGATAACGAAAATCCTTGGGGTGAATGGATGGCTTGCAGTGGCCAGCATTACGTCTATGGAACAGATAAGACTATCGCTTTAACAGCAGAATCAGACGAAAAGGATAAGTACATCTACGAAACTCTTAGAAAAGCCTTTGATGATGTAGCAAGAGATTATGCCAAGGCCCAAGGAATTGTGGACGAGCCAAAGTTATTTCCTCAATATCCAATCAAAAAGTACCAACCAGGAACATTTATGGGTGCACACTTTGATCAACAAGAAGGAGATGAAAGACTAAAGGTTTCTTTTGTTATGTATCTTAACGATGATTACGAAGGCGGAGAGATCTCCTTTACTATTGCTTCTCCAGAAGGAGTTTTAAAACAAGCAAGTCCAGAATCAGATTTTGCTGAGGCAGAAAAAAATAAAAACTATACGTTTGCTGTTAAGCCAAAAGCAGGTAGTATAATAGTATTTCCTCCATCACCGCCATATCACCATACGGCACACCTTGTAAAAAGCGGTGAAAAGATTATGGTTCCACAGCACTGGATTCACTAGCATGTCTGTTGGCTATCAAAATTTTAGTGATCAGGAACAGTTTGTCTTAAACTTACTTGATAACAAAAAAGAGGGCTACTATGTTGAACTTGGAGCATTTCACTCCAAGAATGGAAGCAACACCTATAGGCTTGAAAATGAGTTTGACTGGAAAGGCGTTTCTTTTGAAATAGTACCAGAGTGGCATCAGGAAATTTCAGAAAATAGAAAAAATCCATGTATTCTTGGAGATGCTACAAAGTTTGATTATGTTAGATATTTTGAAGAAAATAACTTTCCTAATCAAATAGATTATCTTCAAGTAGACATAGACTCTGGATATAAACTTGATGGACGACCCAACGGAAACGCTTACTTATCTTTGCATGGATTAATAGCAGTACCTTTAAACAAGTATAGGTTTTCTGTAATAACTTTTGAACATGATGCAAATATGTATTGGAGAAATGCAGCGATGCGTGACACACAAAGAGAAATCTTAGATTCTCTTGGGTATTCTTTAGTTGTTAGACAGATGCATGAAGATTGGTGGGTAGACCCAAACGTTATTGATTTAGAAAAATACAGACCATTTTTTGAGTGGAGCACTTTGTAATAAACTCTTAATAACAACTTTAGGTAGAGTTTTACTTTTTATAAAACTCTGCTATACTTAAGACTATTCCGTTTTTGAAAGGACGATACACATGTCAGATTTTTTTAGTTTTAGGCTTCCAGAAGACTTTGTAGAAAAGTACAAGAATGTTGAAAGCCCATTTGGATTTAAAGATGCAGCAGAAAATTCACTTGGAGAAATTACCTTTATTCGTACTTACTCTCGCATGAAGGAAGATGGAACTAAGGAAAGATGGCATGAAGTTTGTCGTCGTGTAATCGAGGGTATGTACTCAGTTCAGAAGAATCATGCTAAAGAGAACCGTCTACCGTGGAATGACTATAAGGCTCAGAAGTCAGCACAGGAAGCATTCCAAAGAATGTTTGAATTGAAGTGGACACCACCAGGTCGTGGCATGTGGGCATTTGGAACTCCTATGACTATGGAAAAGAAGAACTCTGCAGCCTTGCAAAACTGTGCAATGGTTTCAACAAAGGATCTTGACAAGAACGATCCAGGAGCACTATTTGCTTGGGTTATGGATGCATTGATGTTGGGTATTGGTGTAGGGTTTGATACTGTTGGACAGGATAAGAATTTTGCAATCTATGCCCCAACAGAACCAGAACAGGTATTCGAAATTCCAGACACTCGTGAAGGTTGGGTTGAATCGGTTAGACTTTTAATTAACTCATACCTAAGACCAAACCAGAGTATTCAGAAGTTTAACTATGATTTGATTAGACCTCTTGGAGCACCTATTAAGGGCTTTGGAGGGGTTGCATCAGGGCCTGCACCTCTTATCAAGTTGCACGATCAGATAGACCGTGTAATCGGCTCCAGAGGCGGAGAAACGCTAGATTCTCGTGCTATCGTAGACCTTGTAAACCTTATTGGTACCTGCGTGGTATCAGGTAACGTAAGAAGATCAGCAACTCTTGCTTTGGGTAATGCGGGGGATGAAACATTCATGAATCTAAAGAACTCAGAGATGTTCCCAGAGCGTAACTCATTTGATCCAGAAAATCCAGGTTGGGCATGGATGTCTAACAATTCTATTTCAGCAGAAGTAGGAACAAAGTACGAAGACTATGTAGATTTAATTACAGAAAACGGAGAACCAGGTTTTATCTGGCTTGATGTTGCTCGTAATTATGGACGACTAAAGGATGCGCCAGACGGTAAAGATTATCGTGTGATGGGATTCAACCCATGTGCGGAGCAGCCATTGGAATCATACGAACTATGTACACTTGTAGAAGTGCACTTAAATCGTCATGAATCCAAGGAGGACTTCCTGCGTACCCTTAAGTTTGCATACCTGTATGGAAAGACTGTAACACTTGTTCCAACACACTGGCCACAAACAAACGGTATCATGCAACGTAATCGTCGCATTGGTACATCACTTACTGGTATTGCATCATTTGCAGATCAGAAGGGTTTGCCAGTTGTTCGTGAATGGATGGATGAAGGTTATAACAAGATTCGTCACTATGACCATCAGTACTCTGAATGGCTATGTGTTCGTGAATCAATTCGTGTAACAACAGTTAAGCCATCAGGGTCAGTTTCAATTCTTTCTGGTGCAACTCCTGGAGTTCACTGGGGACCTGGAGGAAACTTCTTTCTTCGTGCAGTTCGATTTGGAAATACAGATCCAATGATGCATTTGTTCAAAGCAGCAGGGTACACAATCGAAGACGACGTAGTGTCAGCAAACACATCAGTTGTATACTTCCCAATCAAGTCAGGTCATCCACGATCTGAAAAGGATGTTACATTGTTTGAAAAGATTGCACTTGCTGCAACTGCTCAGAAGTACTGGTCTGACAATGGTGTTTCTGTAACACTTTCATTTGACAAGGAAACAGAGTCAAAGCATGTTGTTCCAGCATTGCATATGTACGAGGGACAATTAAAGGCAGTATCATTCCTTCCAATGGGAAACACTGTTTATCCACAGCAGCCATACACTCAGATTACTGAAGAGCAATATGAGTCTTATATTGGCAAGTTAAAGCACATTGACTTTGGGGCAATCTACGACGGCGTAGATAATCTTGAGGCTCAAGGTGAGGCATACTGTACAACAGACTACTGTGAAATTAAAATAAATAAGTAGCCTTCTGTGGTAAAATAGACTTATAATGTCTAATCCATCTAACTTGTATGCAGAAAAAGTCTATGCAGAGCATCCCATTGCTTTATGGTCTCTGGATGACAAGGCTGACTATATAAGTTTAATAGATGAATCTGATCGTGATATTAATCTATGGACTATCACAAATGGAACATCAGAAACATATGCGACATCAGACGAGCCATTTCCAGAAAGTCAAACAACCAAAATAACTGGAGCATTGACAGAAGATGACTTTGGTCAAATAGTTTGTATAAGCAACAACCTTGTTAATTTTTCAACACTAAATAGGGCGCTTTCTACATTTTCTATTGGAGGATTTTTTAATTCTATTAGTGCCTATGCTTCTAGTTTTGAGATTGGTTATGAGTACTACGACACAACCTCTGGAAGCACAATACAAAGGTTAAAGTCTTATACAACCTCTGTTCAAAACAGATGGTTTTTTATATCAGAAACATTTGATATCCCAGAAGACAATACAGAGTTTCGAATTGTAATAAAAATTAATTACATTGGTGGAGCGTCAACGATAGACGACTATGAGTTTTTAATAAATGGAGTAACTGCTGGTCAATGGTGTGAGGAGTTTAATTCTTCATCTCTTGGTGTTCAAAAGACATCTCTTCCATCAAGCATTGCGCTTCCTACATCTTTTGCAATTGAGGCAGATGCGTATGGACTACAAGAAAACAAAGCATACTATATGGTCAAAGATAACAGCCTTATGGCAAAAAATACTGGAATCCCTCTTGTATATGGAGCGTCAAGTCTAACAAAACTTTTACCAAATATTGATATGCCATCTCTAATAGTCCCAGGTCTTGGGTTTTTGTCTGAGGCTGGTCAGTACAAAGAATATACCTTTGAATCGTGGATAAGAGTTAACTCAGACTCGGTTACAAGCAAGAAAATTATTGGACCAATTGGTTCAACCGATGGAATGTATGTTGAAGGCCCATTTATTGTTTTAAAGGTTGGAAATACATCTGGGTCGTATTACATTGGTGAGTGGACAAGGCCAATGCTAATCCATATTCGTTTTTCAGAAAACAATTCTTCTTTGCTTATCAATGGAGAAGAAGTGATATCGTTAAACTATCTTAGTTCTGAGTTAGACTTTCCATCAAAACTAAACACAGAAGGAAAAGATCAGGATTGGATTGGGTTTTATGCGTATGAAGATGTATCTCCTATAGAGATTGATTGTGTTGCAATATATACATATCAGGTTCCAATTATTCTTGCTAAAAAAAGATTTGTTTACGGTCAGGGAGTTGAATTTCCAGAGGGTATTAATCAGGCATACAGTGGGTCATCAGTATACATAGATTATCCATTTGCAGACTACACAAACAACTACTCTTACCCTAACATAGGTAAGTGGAGTCAAGCAGCAATTGACAACTTAAGTGTTGAAAATAATCTTCTTTGTACACCAGATTACAAACTTCCAGAAATAGTTTTAGGCTCATCTAACATAGAACAACTATATTCTGACCTTGGAGAAATTCAAGATGAACCAGACAAGTTTTTTTCTTTTGGCTCTGTTTCAAGCGGCTACATGTACTTTGACAATTTAAATTTCTTAAATCAAAGAATTAGATCTTTTTATGGTTCTTTTAAATTTTTAGAAGAGCCAACACAAACTCAGGTATTGTTTAGAGTAGAATCTGAAAACTCGTCTGACTACTTTGAGATCTCTACACAAAATAAAGATATTACATATACCTTGAAGTATGGTTCTACAACGGAGGTTCTTGCAGTATTTTCATGGTCTGGAGAAGATCCTTTTACTGGTATAGCCTTAGAAGAAATGTTTTCTGCTGGAATAGATATTGACAAAGTTTCTAAATATTTTGGAGGAAATGTTGCTTCTTTTTTTGGTAACATAAATACACTAAAGTTTTATATAGGTGGTAGGTCAGATTTAACCCAAACATTTACTGGTAAAATATACAAGGTTGGATTTTGCACAGCCAGAAATCATAAAAAGATTGAGTACCTATTTAACGAAAGAGGTATTCCAGTAAATGATGAAAATGTTTTTGAATTATATGAAGACACAGTAGACGTGGCATACAACTCTACAGACAATTACTTTGGAACTAACAGTGCAGAATGGGATGAGGTTGTTGATTCTGGAGGAGTAGACTCATATCCTATAGAAGGATTTCAGGTCCATACAGCAAGTTACACACTTTCCCCATCAGCATACTTTGACAGGTATACTCTTGACATAGATATTCAGGGATACTGGGAAGACTATATTCCTCTTACATACTTTGCTCAGTACGTAGAAGATGAAAAGAAAAGTTCTTATTATGACTTAGATCTTATACAGTTTAATATTAATTATCCAGCACCATCAAACTTTGTTGAAGAAGAACAGACAAACGAATGGACATACGCAGAATTAGCAGATGAGTACAATGTTCCAATTCAGAGAACTTACGAATCACTGGACAATCAGTTGTTTACTGGGTATCTAAACTACGATGACCTAAAAAACAGGGTTTATAAAAACTATAAGTATGATACATCAAACTCTTTGATAAAATCTTACATAACCTTTCAGTATATTCAAAATGGCGCAAACCTTTCAGAGTCAAGTTTTATCAATACAGAAAAACCATCTAACGACTCTATAGTTGTTCCAGGAGAAAACTGGATAGATACTAAATACGAAGTTGTTAATAACATGATTATCTATCCTCCTAAAGATGTTAATATATTGGATCTTGCAGTTGTCACGCACCTTGACTTTAATGTAAAGGGGATTATTAACAACAGGGTTAAAGTTAGAAATTTAGAGTATGCTTCACAAGCATTTAATTCTACATCTCCAAACCCAATTGGAACAAGATTTGGAAACGATATTTACCCATATAAAAAGTCTGGATTTTATTATGACTACAAACAAAGAAATCCTTTTACTATTTACAAGGGTAGTTCTCCATATTTGTACTTAACAAGATACACTGGAATAGAGTTAAAAGGTACGTATGACCCAGTTGTTAATCGTGGTTTATCTATTCCAATCAATAAGGAAATGTCTGCTAATTACAAGGTTATGGCAATGCAGACAGCAATACGCTATGACCAAGATGCATTTCCATATGCTGCAACAGAAATATTTGAAATACAATCAAGAAGCACACACATAAAGTTTTATATGGTTGCAATACATCCAAGCGGAGAAAGAGCAAAAATATATGCTATCAATGTAAAAACTGGAAGGCTTGAAGATGGAATAGGTTTCTATTGGAATGGAAAACTTGTAAAGGAGCCAGTCATAACTGTAAAGGAGTGGGGGTTCTTGGGAATATCATTTCCAACGATATTAGATTTTGCTTCAAGGGTTGGATCTATAAATCTAAACGGTCCACTAACTTTTAACACTATTTCTTACTACCAGTCAACAAACCTACAGGAGGTTCAAAAGGTAGATGTAAGGCCTTGGTTTGCCGTTAAGTACGCAATTCCTTTAACCCTTGAGTGGGATTATTGGAGATCTTCTCCGTCTGTGTGGGACGGAATTTTAATACTGTCATCAACGAGTTATTATGGTGTGGATCCATCAACAATTTACAAGAGTTATACTGGAACTAATAAGATTATTGTGGACACAGACAAGGTTTTAACGGTCAAAGGATACCAATATACTGTTTATAATGGTATAACTTCGAAACAAATAACCTCTACCGCTGTCTAATGTGGTATACTTGTTGATATGAATATAGAAAATCCACGTAAAAAGAAGAAGCAGTTGCCTAAAATGAAAGGGCAAGTGGGTGAGTCTCGTGCAAAAATTATTGAAAAACATTACGACTGGGGTCTTTATGTTTACAAAAAGGCTAACGGTAAGTGGTTTACAGACGGAAATGGATCTGTTTTAAACATTGAGTCCATGAAAGGAGACATCCGTCAAATTGCTAAATTAAAAGATGCAGCAAAATATTACGGAGATGAAGGAGATGGAGAATGCATCTTCGTACCAGGACTAACTAGAATTTCAGAAGAAGAATACTCAGAGCAAAAGGAAAGACTGGCAGCAGGACTTATCCCATCTATGAATGACCTTGGGGCAGTACAAGCAGCCAAGGATACTATTGCTAAGTATGGAAGTGATGACTAATGAGTGAAGAAAAAGAATTTTTTATTAGAGCAAAGACAGATACCCCCCTTCCTGAAGATGACACATTTACAAAGCAAGATCCATTTAATCAGTCTTGGGATGTAATTAAAGACCTCCAAGGACTTGATGCAAACTTTAAAAGAAGAACAACTCGTGTACTAAAAGGTGAAGCAACACCAGCATACATAGAAAGTTCAAGAGCAGAAAGCACTGGTCGTGACGGAGCAAAATCTAAAGAGATTAACTCAGGAACAGTATTTAGAAATGCCTATGGATTATTTGATGTAATCACTCCTCCATGGAATTTATACGAACTTGCAAGTTTTTATGATACATCATTTGCCAACCATGCAGCCATTGATGCTAAGGTAGAAAACATTGTTGGGCTTGGATATGAATTTAAGGTTTCTGCAAGAACAATGCTTAAGTTAGAAGCATCAGAGCCAAAGACAGCAGAGAATGCACGTAAGAGAATTGAACGGGCAAAGATTGAGTTGAGTGACTGGCTAGAATCATTAAACACAGAAGACTCTTTTACAACAACCATGGAAAAGGTTTTTACAGATCTTCAGGCAACAGGTAACGGATACCTTGAGGTTGGTAGAACAGTTCGTGGAGACATTGGATATGTTGGGCACATTCCTTCTACAACAATGCGTGTGCGTCGTCTTCGTGACGGATTTGTACAGGTCATTGCAAACAAGGTTGTTTACTTCCGTAATTTTGGAGCAACAAATCCAAACCCACTTGGAACAGATGCTCGTCCAAATGAAATCATTCACTTTAAAGAATATTCACCACTAAATACTTTTTATGGAGTACCAGACATTATGTCTGCAATTGGCTCACTTCATGGAGATCAACTTGCATCACAATACAACATTGATTACTTTCAGAACAAAGCAACACCAAGATACGTTGTAACTCTTAAGGGTGCAAAGTTATCTGCTGAGGCAGAAGATAAGATGTTTAGATTCTTGCAGGCTGGACTAAAGGGGCAAAACCATAGAACTCTTTATATACCACTACCAGGAGACTCTGACACAAATAAGGTAGAGTTCAAAATGGACCCAGTTGAAAACGGGGTACAAGAAGCATCTTTTAAAGAGTACAGAAAACAAAATCGTGATGACATTCTTGTAGCCCACCAGGTACCACTTTCTAAGATCGGCGGATCTGATTCGGCAGCAATCGCAGCAGCGCTATCTCAGGATCGTACATTCAAGGAGCAAGTTGCAAGACCAGCACAAAGAAACCTTGAAAAAATGATCAATAAGATCGTAAAAGAAAAAACAGATATTCTTGAGTTTAAGTTTAATGAACTTACACTTACAGATGAAATTGCTCAGTCACAGATTATCGAAAGACTTGTTAAAACACAGGTTATGCTACCAAACGAGGGCAGAGAACTTCTTGGTCTTCCTCAGATTGAAGGTGGCAACGAGCCCTTTGATCCAAAGCCTCAAGACACAGCAAACGATAATGCAAGCAGAGCACGGGACACTGAAAGAACAAACAACCAGTCTGATGGACCAGCCACTGTAAGTGGAAGAAATCCAAAGGGCGAAGGCCGTAAGTTTGATGATGTGCCCGAAATGTCCGAATAGTGATACTTTAACAAAAAAGGGTATATAATATAATAACCATGATTATATCTAAAGCGCATTGGAATTCAGATGGCGATAATCTTCGCTTGTCTATGCCTTTAACCAAGGTAGACAAAGAGCGCAGAATTGTATCTGGCTTTGCATCCCTTGATAATGTCGATAAGCAGGATGACATTGTAACTGCAGAAGCAAGCATGGCAGCCTTCGCAAAGTTCCGTGGGAACATTAGAGAAATGCACCAGCCAGTAGCAGTAGGCAAGATGGTAGATTTTAAAGAAGATAAGTATTTTGATCCAGAAACAAAGAAGTTCTATAAGGGAGTATTTGTTTCTGCATATGTTTCAAAAGGTGCACAGGATACTTGGGAAAAGGTTTTAGATGGAACGCTTACAGGTTTTTCTATTGGTGGACGAATGAACAAGTGGGACGATGCTTACGATGAGAAAGCAGATAAGACAATTAGAGTTATTAAAGAATATGATTTGGTTGAGTTGAGTCTTGTAGATTCACCAGCAAATCAATTTGCAAATATTGTATCAGTTGAAAAGGTTGATGGTGTTGATGTTGTCAAGGGTGACTCCACCGTCTTAGAAAATGTTTTTTATGACAAAGAAAATGGAATAGTTATAGCATCTGAAAATGAATCAGAACTTAGCCCAATTACTGGTGAGCAAATGGAAAATATAGGGTTCGTTGAAAAAACGGATGATGAAAAAACAACAATGATAAAATTCTTAGTTGATAGTGCTAAAGGCATTAATACTTCTAAGATTAACAAGGAGGTACAACCTATGACAGCAAACACAGAAACAGTTGCAGAAGTTATTGAAACAGAAGCATCAGTAGAAG
>JACCDP010206455.1_pt1 | contig 23035 bp, 15 predicted proteins | sample 7445841 | NCBI WGS metagenome assembly JACCDP01 (sample SAMN15323441, study PRJNA562643) | freshwater metagenome | isolation source: river surface water | place: USA:Blue River Watershed | collected 2017-08-17
ACTAAACGTTTTCTCACTCGAGGGTGAAGAACACCCTCTAGACAAAAAAAGTGTGAGAGTATGAGCGAGTGCGAATGCGAAGACTAATTTCAACTATCCCCTAGACCCTATCCCCTAATACCCATCCCCCCTAAAACCTATACTCATACCTTCTCCATAGGTATAAGCGGTTTTGGTTGCTGATGCTACAAGTCGCTATTAGGCCCATCGCATTGTAGCTGTATTGGTAGTGGTTAACATTTACTGATCGCTTGTTTACAAAGCTATCCGTTCTGTTGGCTATGCTGCCATTGGGGTTGTAGATATAATTAAAGCTCTTTTGTTTTTGGCCTTGTTTGTTGGCATACAAAAAGTAAGTAGACAATAAAGTCTTGTTTTGGTCATATGCTATCTGGCGGTATTCTATTAATTGCTTCTCAACGCCCTTGTATTTGTAGTACTTGGTCATTTGCTCATGTTGGTTGTAATGAATAATAACCTGCACTGGCAGTTTGGTGTAATTTTCGAAATAATTGGTGGTCAAGATTTTGGAACCATCTGCCAGGTAACTTGTTTGGGTACACAATTTAAAGGTGTCTTTGTATTTAGAGACTTTGCCTTCATCAGAACAGCTGTAGTCCCAAACTGATAATAACTTATTGTGCTTGTCATACAAGGCACTTTGGAGGAGTTTGCCATCTGCTTGGTATTGGTAAAGGTAATATTCGCTCAGTTTGTGTTTGTGCTTATATCGGTTCAGTCTTAAAGTTTTGCCAGCTGCATAATGGTATTCATAAATGTCATTGATTCTGCCACGTCTATTGCTGTAAATGATGCGCTTTATTTGTCCGGAATCCGATATTTCAGTGAACTTTAAAAAGTTTGAATTGTAGAATTTATCGTTGTAGAAAATTGTGTTTTTCTTATGGCTCATTTGATGATGAAATCCATAAATCTTGTTGAAATGGAGACTGTCTTTTATGCTTAAATGAAAAATAGATTCACCTTGATCGTTCAAGTATTGATACTTGACAGAACTTGAACTCTTGCCTCTTTTATTGGTTTGGGCGGTATGGGTAATAATGGCTTTTACCCCCTTGCTTTTCAAAAGCGAATCACTCATTTCATAATCATCGTGTTTGAGGTATACAGACTGGGCGATACTTAGCTGAAAAGGCAATACTAGCAAGGCAAAGCCTAAAAATAACGAACGGTTTTTCATGTTAGAAATCTGATTTTCAAATTAAAGCTTAAAATCACTTAAACAAAAATATTTCAGATTTATTGTAGCGTTTCAAAATTGAGACGTGTCTAAACTCACAAAACCAAAATGTTGTTGTGTGGCTCCATACCGAATGTGTTAATTAAAGGCTTTGATGATCGGGCGCTGCGTGTTTTTTTATTGCTTAAACTATTGTTACTTTGCTCAATAATAAGCGCTCGGTCTTCAATAATGCACACTACAAAGCCCCATATTTTAATCGTCGATGATTTTCACGCTGTGTTTTTGCAACAGTTAGATCAGGCAGAATTGAGTTACAACTACAAGCCAGATTTTAAATGGCCGCAAGACCAAGCCTTGTTAGCAACAGCCACTGTTTTGGTTATTCGAAGTAAGTTTCATGTTTCTGAAGCCGTATTTAAGGCTTATCCGAACATTCAATGTGTAGCCAGAGGAGGTGCTGGAATGGACAATATAGACGAAGCTTATGCCAGTGCCAATGGCATCACTTTGTTCAATGCACCAGAAGGCAATCAAGACGCTGTAGCAGAGCATACAATGGGCATGCTCTTAAGCTTGAGTAATCAATTGTTTAAAGGTCGCTCTGATGTGGCCAAAGGGTTGTGGCCTAGAGAAGCCAATAGGGGATGGGAAATAGGAGGTAAAACCATTGGTATTATTGGTTTTGGGCATACTGGCAGCAGCGTGGCCAAACGCCTTCAGAGTTTTGGGGTCACTATTTTAGCTCATGACCCCTATGTAACCATTGCAGCAGAAGGGGTTCAGCAAGTTGAATTAGACAATCTGTTAAATCAATCTGATGTGATCACTTTTCATGTGCCTTTGACTGCAGACACCAAGGGCTATTTGAATGCCCAAATGATAGCCAAAATGAAGCCAAATTGCAGCATCATTAATTGTTCAAGAGGAGGCATTGCCCAATTGGCAGATTTAGCCGAAGGGATAAATCGTGGAAAAATAAAATCGCTGGCTTTGGATGTCTTGGAATTTGAAAATCCACAAGAATGGACACCTGAATACAAAGCCATTGTAGATGGCTTGATGTCTCATAATCAAGTACTTATAACGCCCCATGTGGCCGGTTGGACCACTGAGAGTTATGAAAAAATTGCAAGGGTATTGTCCAATAAACTCATCGCTCACACGACCAATCTGAAAAATTATCCGACTAAAGTTGATTAATACAAAAAAAATAATGAAATTGCCTCACTTTTAAGGGATAATTTACTGAATTAAAACCTGTTATTGTAAAAAAATGCATATGAAAATAAAGTTTACACTTAGATCCACATTAATGACTTTGTTTGTATTGGGCGCCAACATTTTAGGTTATGCTCAATCTAACAATGGTTTTATCCGTGGAACGGTTTACCGCGACAACAAACCCATCGGTAGCGTTGAAGTCATTTTGAAAGATGAGAACGATGATTCCATCAAAATGGTTAGATCTGAAATCAACGGCGAGTTCAATTTTGCTAACTTACCTGTTGGTTTGTATTCTATCCAAGTTAAGGCGGTACCAGTTACAGAAACCAAAGGCTTTGCCGGTTACGAGTCTCAACCTATCAATGTGACCATCGAAGGTCAGGTGTTGAACATCAGCTTGGTGTCAAAGGTAGATGACAAGAAAACCGTAAGAGTTGTGGGTGCCAAATCAAAAGTTGGTGACGCCGCTACCAATACAACTAGAAAATTATCAGATGCAGCCAAGACTGGTGTCAGAAACATCAGTAACCTAGCGGCATTAAGTGGCGGTGTTAACAGCGGACCAAGTGGTTTGTCAAACAGAGGTTCAAGAACCGATGCGAATGCCTACTACATTGACGGTGTGCGTGTATACAACGCTTCTTTAACTCAAGCTTTTGGTAGCCAAGTAGATTTCATGCAAGCTGGTATCCCAGCTCAGTATGGTGACTTTACTGGTTTAGGGGTGTCTATCACCACCAGAGGTGGAAGTATTTCAAGCAGAAAAGCAGGTAGCTTAGAAATGCGTTCAAGCTCAATGTTTAATCCATACCATAACAACTTAATTGAAGGTTTTTATGCAACCCCAATTTTGTTCAAGATTAATCCGGATTTTAAAACAGGTAAAAGTAAAACCAAACGTATCCCAGTAGCTGCAATGAACGTAGCGGGTAACTTCTCCTATGTTAGGGAACCAAGTCCATCATACATAGGTTACTACGTTATCAAAGACGAAAAATTAGCACAAATTGAACAAAACCCAATCATCATCAACAAAGACGGTGGTTTCGTTCACACAGCCAACTACTTAACAGAAGCCGACTATAATAAAGTTAAAGTAAGACCTAATGTGTATGCGATGAGTTCTTCTGCTCAAGCAAAATTTGATTTTAGAATGGGTCAATATGGAACATTAAGTGCTTTTGGTAACTTTGCATACAGCAACGCAGTGAATGGTGGTAATAACATCATGGCCTATAAAAACAACCCGATGAGTTCTTCAACTTATGTATTAGGTTATGTTAAATACACCCAATCATTTAAAGGTCCAGATTCATTGTCAAAAGCCACTAAGACTACCCTTAACAATACATACTTCACTTTGCGTTTTGACTACCAATCAACTTGGGCTAAGTCAATGGACAGAGATCACAGAGATAATTTCTTCGACTACGGTTACATCGGTCAGTTTAAACATTACCCTACAGAGTTCTACAGTTACTATGGTAACATGAACAATCCAAATCAACAACCTCGCAGGTTTGTTGACCAAAATGGCGACACTGTGTTCTTAAGAAACTTCTGGGAACAAACAGGTTTCAGAGATACAGCTATCCGCTTTACACAAGCAGACATCAACACTGTTAGAGGTAACTACACAAAAGCATTGTATGATAAGTATGCTGATTTCGGCGCCAATATTACCAGCGATGCACAAATCGTTCAAGGTTTAGGTTTGTTGAATGGTTTTACACCTATTAACATCTATTCTTTATGGAACACCCCAGGTACGCCATTAGCAGGTTATAGCAAATCTCAAAACGAACGTTACACCTTGTTTGCAATGGGTGAAACAGAAGTAAAAGGTCCTTTGAATTCTTCTAAGAAAGCCTCTTCAGGTCACAAATTACAATTTGGTATTTCCTATGAACAATCTGTATCAAGATCATATGGTTTAGGGGCTACTAACTTATGGCGCTTAATGTACCAATACGCAAACAGCCACATAGCTGAATTAGACAAGTCAAATCCAATCTTAAGCTATGATGCCAACGGCGTATTTACAGATACTGTTCGCTACAACAGATTGATCAACTCATCTAAGCAATCAACTTTTGATAGAAACTTCAGAAACAAATTGATCAGCCAAGGTGCTACAGATGTATATGGTAGAAAAATCAATGAATCAACCTTTATTGATATTAACTCGTACAAACCTTCAGACTTCACTCCAGATATGTTCAGCGCAGATGAATTGTTAAACAATGGTTCTGCAATTGTATCATACAATGGTTACGACCACTTAGGTAACAAGTTAAGAGGCAGACCAGATGTAAACGATTTCTTACAAGACAAAAACAAACGCAGCATTGGCGCCTTTATGCCAATCTATACTGCCACTTGGTTCCAAGACCAGTTCTTCTTTAAAGACCTTGAGTTCCGTTTAGGTTTACGTATTGAGCGTTATGATGCTAACCAATTGGTGTTGAAAGATCCATATTCATTATATCCAATCCGTCAAGTAGGTGAGGTATCTGAAATTGATGGCGTTGAAGTGAGTCATCCATCAAATATTGGTTCAGACTATGCCGTTTATGTAGATGATGTTAAAAATCCGCGTAAGATTTTAGGTTACAGAAAAGACAATACTTGGTACGATGAGAATGGTACTCAATTGTCTTCTCCAGATCTAATTGCATCAAGAACATCAAATGGTAAAATCGCTCCTTACTTAGTAGATCCTAACCAAACTGAAGTAACAGCAAATTCATTTAAAGACTTTAAGCCAAAAGTGAATGTGTTACCTCGTATTTTCTTCAAATTCCCATTGAATAAAACCAGTTTGTTCTTTGCATCTTATGACGTACTAGCTCAAAGACCATCTGCTAACTTTGCAACTGTTGATGATTACGTTTTCTTAAACCAAAAATCTACCAGTGCCATAGCTAACCCAGCAATGACCTCTCGTTTAACCACTGACTATCAAATTGGTTTCAAACAAGACTTAGGTAAAGGTACTCAGTTTAACATTACCTCATATTACAGAGAAACTAGAAATGATATTTCTGCTTTCCAATTTAACAACGCTTACCCTATTACTTACATCAGTTATAACAACTTAGACTTCAGTACAGTTAAAGGGGTAATCATAGGATTAGATTACAAATCAGACAACAATGTGACCTTATCAGGTAACTACACATTACAGTTTGCTGACGGTACAGGTTCTAACATCAACTCTCAAAGAGCTTTGATTGCTAGTAACCAACCAAACTTAAGAACCTTATTCCCATTGGGCGACTTAGACATTCGTCACCAATTTAAAGCCATCTTTAACTGGGAGTTCTTTGATGGTAAGGGTATAGGTAAAGACAAAGCTAAGAGAGAATACAGAGGTCCAATCATTGGTAAAACCAAAATTTTCTCTAACACCAACTTTAACACTGTGTTCACTGCCACCTCAGGTTTGCCATATACTGCAACTTCTCAACCAGTTCAGTTAGGATCTGTAGACAGAGCGCCTATTAAAGGTACGCCATTTGGTTCTAGATTGCCTTGGCAGTTAAACGTTAACTTGAATATTCAAAAAGACATTCCTTTAGAGTGGAAGAACAAAAAAGGTAAAGAAAAGAAAGCAGCCTTACAGGTTTATTACTACGTTACCAATTTGTTCAACACCAGAATTGTATACTCAGTTAACCCATATACTGGTGCAACTGACGACGACGGTTTCTTGAACTCGCCTAAAGGTCAACAGGCTTTAGCCAACCAATTGAGTGCAGAAGCTTACAGTTTCTACTACAGAACAGCAGTTAACAGTCCATTTAATTACCAAACTCCAAGATTAATGTACTTAGGAGCTAAATTCTCATTTTAATCAAAAAGTCAATAAACAATAGAATGTATATGAAAAGTGTTTCTCAAAAATTAGGTTTGATCTTTTCAATTGCGCTTTTGGCGTCTTCAGCTCAGGCTGCAGAAATCAAAAACTTAAGCGGAAAGTCTGCTGGCAACACTGGTGCAGGTAATGGTTTAGCAGATTTTGCTAATACTTGTAAAGCTGCCTCTCAGAGTGCTGACCTTGACATCAACAACGTTCGAACTCGTATTTTGAACGGTGGTGATATGTGGTGGGATTTAAACAACCCAAGATATGAAATACCAAAAGTATCAGACGCAAACAGTGTAAGAAAGCACTCTTTGTTTGCAGGTGCTTTATGGATAGGTGGTTTAGGTAGAGGCGATGGTAACTTGCGTATGGCTGCTATGACTTACCGTCAAAGAGGTAACGACTTTTGGCCAGGTACCCTTGACATGAATGACGTTAGTACCGATCCATCACGTTGTGAGGGTTGGGATAAAATGTACAAGGTAACTCGTGAAGATTTACTTAAGCAACAAACATCTGGTAATACAGACATTTCTAAAAATATTTTAGATTGGCCTGCATATGGTAATAGTTCAATTCCATTTGGTACCAACCAAACCACTGATTTAGCCCCTTATTTTGATGTGGATTCAGTGCCAGGTTACAACCCATATGCTGGTGACTATCCAATATTAGATCCAACAAGATCTGCAGATAAAAACTTGCCTAAAGACCAACCTGATCAAATGATTTGGTTCGTATACAATGATAGAGGTAACGTGCACTCTGAAACTGGTGGTATTCCAATTGGTTTAGAATTACAAACTACAGCGTTTGCTTTCCAAACCAATGACGAGGTTAACAACATGACTTTCTACAGAACTAAGATTGTTAACCGTGGTTTTGAAGCCTTAGATCAAACCTTCTTTGGTGAATGGGTGGATGCTGACTTAGGTAACTACTCTGATGACTATGTTGGTTGTGACGTTGGCAGAAGTTTAGGCTATTGCTATAACGGTGACGACAACGACGAAGGTGTATTGGGATATGGTCAAAACCCTCCAAGTATTGGTGTTGACTTTTTCCAAGGTCCGACAGATACAAGCGGCATAGAATTGGGAATGGGTGCTTTTGTATACTACAACAACACCAGTGACCCAGTTAACGGTAACCCAGACAATGCCATTGACTTCTACAACTTATTACAAGGTAAGTGGATGAATGGTGTTTGTATGAAATATGGTGGTAATGGTGTGAATGGTACAGTTTGTACAAAATACATGTTTGACGATGGTACCAACCCAGCAACTGCTTCTTACCCTAAATGGACTGAAAAAACTTCTGGTAACCAACCTGGTGACCGTCGTTTCTTACAATCTGCTGGTCCTTTTACCTTATTACCAGGTGCAGTTAACAATGTAACTGTAGGTGTGGTTTGGGCAAGAACAACTTCAGGTGGTGCAACTGGTTCATTGAACTTGTTGAAATTGGCCAGTGATAAAGCTCAAAAATTGTTTAACAACAAATTTGACTTACCAGATGGTCCTGAGCCTCCAACTGTGGAATACCAAGAATTAGAAAATGAAATCGTTTTGAAATTCTTAAACACTGATGCGAGCGAAAACTACAAAGAGGACATCAAAAACGAAAAGAACCAAATCATCAACTACCGTTTCCAAGGGTATATGGTCTACCAATTAAAAGATGGTACTGTATCAACCTCTGAATTAAACGATATTGATAAGGCTAGATTGGTATTACAATGTGACGTTAAAGATAACGTTAGCACAATGATCAACTACGAATACGATCCAGATGTATCTGCTAGTGTGCCTAAACTTAAAGTAAATGGTAGCAACCAAGGTATCTCTCATACTTTCAGTCTTAAGGAGGATGCATTTGCATCGGGTTCAAATAAGCAATTGGTTAATTTCAAAACCTATAACTACATCGTGTATGCTTATGGTTACCCTGCCAATGACTTGTTGAAATTAGAAGAAGTTCAATACTTAGCGGGTCGTAATACTGTTAAATTCAGTGCTTACCCTCACAATTCAAAACCAGAATATGCTGGTAGCGACTTAGGCTCAGGTTACGGTGATGGTCCAATTTTGAAGCAAGTTGCTGGTCGTGGTAATGGCGGTCAAACACTTGAATTCACTAAAGAAACCATTAATGAGATTTTGGCTAACAAATCAAGCTCAGCCCCTGTATACCTAGGCGGTAAAGGTCCTGTTAAAATCAAAGTGGTTGATCCATTATTGGTGCCAAACGCTAACTTCGAGTTCAGATTCATTGAGCCTGATAGCTTTAAAGTTGGTGCCAAAGGCAGTGGTTTAAATAAATATCAAGATTCAATTTCAGCTAAGAGTTATTGGGTATTAACCAATACAACTACTGGAGAATCTGTATACGCAGATGGTAGTATTGATACTAAGATTGAAACAGTTCAAGGCCGTGTTAAATATAAAGGCGCAGTTAAGACCGTTAATAACTTAAGAGATTGGGGGCTTGCTGTTGAAATTCAACAAGTACCAGCTCCAGGTCGTAACCCTTATGGTGAAACCAGCAATGGCTTCTTGGGTTACAGTGTAAACTTCTCTGATGATAACAAAAGATGGTTAAGCGCAGTGCCCGATATTGATGGTGACTTCAGTCCATTCAACTGGATCCGTTCAGGTACTAATGGTTTAAACAGTTCAACTTTTGAACCATACAGTCATGACTTTAATTCAGACTTTGATATCAATCACTCAGGTCCTGATTCTTATGACCCATACGAAGTGTATGAAAAAATCTGGGACAGACGCATTGCACCATATGCATTATGTGCTAGAGCCGAAGGTCCAAATGCGAGCAACGGTGCTGTTATTTATGGTCCAGCTTGGAAAGGTTCTCAAATTGCGGATAATCCAATTTCAGAATTGGCTAGTGTCAAAATAGTAATGACCCCTGATTGCAGATTATGGACTAAGTGTGTGGTTTTAGAAATGGGTGAAGATAAAAACTTAACTCAAGGCAAGATGGAGAAATTCAATATGCGTTACCATGCTAGTAAAAAACCTATCTATAACAATTCAGATGGTAGCTTCATTCGTTGGGAAGACGATAACTCAGAAATGGGCCGTTCATACTTCCCTGGATACGCTATCAACCTTGAAACAGGTGAGCGTTTAAACATCATGTTTGGTGAAGATTCATACTTGCCAGAATCAGAAAATGGTAACGATATGATTTGGAATCCAACCAGCAAATACAGCGATGGTACTTACCAATACAACGGCGGTAAACACACCGTTTATGTAATGGGAAGTTACGTAGGTATGGCCTCAAGAATATACAGAGGTCCAATCTATGATGAAGGGGCTGAATACCAAGCTAAGTTAAATGTAACTGGTCCTGGTTTAGTGCCTAACGCTACTGAAAAACGTAAAGTGATGTCACAAGCTATGTGGGTTATTCCAGCAATGGCTGCTCAAGGCTATGATTTAAAGAATGGTGTGCCACCATGTGAGGTATCTATTTCATTAAACATGCGTAAACCATATACTAAATCTGTTGCAGGAGGTGATACTTCTACGCTGCCAAAGTATGTATTCTCTACAGAATCTATTCACAACAATAAAAATCAAGAAGCTGGTAAACAATCAGTGAACAACATCAATGTGGTTCCAAATCCATATTATGCTGCTTCTGGTTACGAGTCTAGTGCAATCGATACCAAAGTTAAAATTACCAACTTGCCTCCAAAAGCTACTATTTCAATCTACACTTTGAATGGTACATTGGTGCGCAGAATTAAGAAAGATGACCAAGAGACCTTTGTTGATTGGGATCTTAAAAACAATGGTAAAGTACCTGTAGCTAGTGGATTCTATATTATCCATGTTGATTGTGGTGATTTAGGAGAGAAAATTTTGAAATGGTACGGTGTAATGCGCCAATTAGATTTAGACACCTATTAATTAATTAGTAAACAACAAGTATGAACAAAATATATAGTTTAGCAATCGCATTGATTACAGCCTCTACAGGGTTTGCACAGAATATGCAAGCACCTGCAAGAACTGGTCAATATGGATTTACGCAATTGTTAGTGAATGGTTGGGCCCAATCAAGTGGTATGGGTAACGCCAGCTCATCAAGTGTATCAGGTGTAGAATCGTTTTACTGGAACATAGCTGGTTTAGGTAAGATAGAAGGCACAGAATTGGCTTTTAGCCGTTCTTCTTGGTTAGGTGGTACAGGCATCAATATCAACAGTTTTGGTTTTGGCCAAAAAGTAGGTGAGGGTGTTCTAGGCTTATCAGTAACGTCTTTCTCAATTGGTCAAATTCCAATTACTACCTACGATCAGCCTGAGCCAGGTATAGGGACTTACAAGCCATCTATTTCAAATATCAATTTTGGATATGCCTACAACTTTACCACCCGTATCTCTGCTGGTGTTAATGTTAAGTTAGCCAGTGAATCAACACCAGATGTGCGCACAAGTGCAATGGCCATTGATGCTGGTTTGCAATACTCAGATTATATGAGTAACAACAAAGAGGTTAAATACCGCGATCCAGACAGAAATCCGGCTGCAGGTCGTAATGGTGATATTCGCTTTGGTGTGAGCATTAAAAACTTAGGGACTGATGCAAAATATTCAGGTGACGGTTTAGCTGCCAAATCAAATATTGATGGTAAAGCTTACACGCAAACAACTTCTCAAAGATCTGATAAAACCCCATTGCCATCTTTCATCAATATTGGTTGTGGTTACGATATCCGTTTAGACAGCGATCCTAAAATGTACTGGCATAGATTGACTGCTGCTATGAGTTTTACCAACCATACTGCTACCAGCAATCAAACAGCATTAGGCTTAGAATATGCCTACAAAGAAATGTTGTTGTTAAGAGCAGGTTACAACTATGAAAAAGGTATTTTTGACTATGAAACCCGTAACAATGCCTATACAGGTTTGAATATGGGCGCCAGTGTTCAATTGCCTATGATGAATAAAGAATCCAAAACTAAAAATGGTGTTTTAGCGGTTGATTACTCATTCCGTCAAACCAGACCATTCTCTGGTACCCATACCTTTGGTTTAAGAGTGAGTTTATTTTAATTAAATTATTTACTACATTTGTGCAAGTGCTTTCAAAATGAAGGCACTTGTTTTTTTTAAAGGCCCCCCAAGACTATGAGTGAAATTGTCTATTTAACAAAAGAAGGTTACGAAAACCTAAAGAAAGAAATTGAGCATTTGCAAAAAGTGCAAAGGCCAGCTATAAGCGCCCAAATTGCTGAAGCCAGAGATAAAGGTGATTTGTCTGAAAACGCAGAATACGATGCGGCCAAAGAAGCCCAGGGTTTATTGGAAGCTAAAATTGCTAAGTTGAATGAAATGTTTGCCAATGCACGCATTATTGATGAAAGCAAATTAGACATCAGCAAAGTGAATTTGTTGAGCAAGGTCAAAGTTAAAAACTTGAACGCCAACCGCGAAATGGAGTACATGATTGTTTCAGAAAAAGAAGCCGATATGAAGTTGGGTAAAATTTCAAGCAAATCTGCCATTGGTGCTGGTTTAATGGGCAAATCAAAAGGTGATATAGTAGAGATTCAAGTGCCAGCTGGCCTTGTGAAATTACAGATTGTAAAGATCTCTTTGTAAACCATGTCAAGCATTTTTTCTAAAATCATAGCTTGCGAAATCCCTGCTTATAAAGTGGCTGAGAACGATCGCTTTTTAGCCTTCTTAGATGTCAATCCTCTTTGCAAAGGACATACGCTGGTGATTCCAAAACAACCCGTTGATTGGCTATTCGATATGAATGACCAAGACTTAGCGGATTTAAATGTGTTTGCTAAGCATGTTGCTAAAGCCATTAAGGCCTGCATCCCCTGTGTTAAAGTAGGTGTGGCAGTAATTGGATTAGAAGTGCCTCATGCCCACATTCATTTGGTGCCATTAAACGATGTGGCAGATCTCAACTTCAAAGCCCCAAGAGCTCAATTCACCCCAGAAGAATTCAAAGCCACAGCTGAGGCGATTGCCTTGTTGGTTGGAGTTAATGGTTAATAGTTATTAGGTATTAGGAGAGAACCTTTTAGAGAGTAGTTATTAGTTATTCTTCGTCTCGAGTTTGTTCTTCACCCTCGAACACAATTTAATTTGATTAACGAATTTATAATCAATGAACGATTGGTTAGGCGCCCCAAAAAGGAGAGTGAGAGCGGTGATATTTGTTTTCAAATTCTAACCCCGAAGGGGTGCAACATTAATCACCCGCAAGGGCAACCAAATAAGTCCAAAAATAAAACCCCGAAGGGGTGACAGATTGTTTCACTCTTTTATTGGGCGCGAGAGCTGTTTCGTCTCGAGTGTGTTCTTCACCCTCGAGTGAAATCTTGAATACATTTACTCTGGTTATACATACGCAATTCCCGTTCGAGGTGAAGAACACCTCGAACACAATCACCATTAACCAATAACTAATAACCAATAACTACTCACCAATACCCAATATCCATTAACTTTGTGCAGCTTGAAAGTCCTGTGCCTCATATTTACTGCTTTGTTCTCTGGCTTAGCCTATGGGCAGTGGTATACTATTCAAGGTACTGTGAGCAATCAGGCGCATGAGCCTTTGGCCTTGGTTGAGGTATCCGTTGAAAACCAAGCCGTATTAAATACCAAAACCGATTTTAACGGCCATTACAGCATTCAATTAACGGAAGGTAGTGTCGTGTTGATTTTTACTTTACCTGGCTTTAAAACGCTTAAAATGCCCGTTACAGTTAATTTTCAATCGCTTACTCAAGACGTCATTTTAGAAGCCGATGGCGAAGCGCTAAAAGGGTATAAAGTTTCGGCTAAAAAAATTGACCGCTCAGAAGAGATCATTCGCCAAGTAATTGCCAACAAATCCAAGCACTTAGAATGGCCCGCATGCACCTATAAAGCGTATATCAAAGCGCTTGAGTCTGAAACCACTACCAAGAAAAAATCCGATACCAGCAAAGTTAGAACCATTGACCAAGATCTCGGTTTGGCTGAAATCCATACCCAAGTTTATCAATCGCCTCAAGGGTTTAAAGAAGAACGATTGGCAGTTGATTTGCGCGGCCAAACCTCTGGTTTGTTTTATTTGCGCTTAGCAGAGGGAACATTTAACTTCTACAACAACTTAATTAAGATTCCGGGTTTAAGTGAAGCGCCTATTTTATCGCCCATTAGTCACAGTGGGTTGTTGGCTTATAAGTTTAAAATGATCAAGACTTTTGTGGCAGATGGGGTAAAATACCACCGCATAAAGGTCAGCCCAGGCATTATGGCCAATGCGCTCTTTACAGGAGAATTATTGATTCAAGACAGCACTTGGACCATCGCTTCCATAGATGTGTTTTATCCGAAATACCAATTGTCTGAATACGATGTGTTTCAAATCAAACAAACCCATCAATCGGTTCAGGGGAATATGGTGTTGAAGCAAATGGAATTGATTTACAAAGCCAACTACGGTAAATCAAAATCAAGTGGTAGAACCATAGTGTATTACAGCGATTATGAATTCAATAAAGTCTTTTCTAAACGGTTTTTCAATAACGAAATAAGTGCCACTAAAGATTCGGCTTACGAGCGTGATTCTAACTACTGGCAACAGATTAGAAAAGAACCACTCAGCCTCAATGAACTCAGGTTTTTAAGGCGAACCGATAGTTTGAAAGCCTTGTATGCCCAAAAAACTTGGCAAGACTCAGTGGATTCTGTGGTCAATAAAATTACCATCAAAAAAGTATTTCTAACAGGCCAAACCTTTTATAACCGATCAAAGGAACAAAGCTGGTATTTCAAGCCTTTAGCGTTTGCTTATCTACCTGTATATGTGGCAGGTGAGCGCATAGATTATTGGGTTGGGTATTCAAGGATATTTAAAGATAAAACCACATTAGATGTTTTTCCGAGAATCAATTATGGCTTACTCAACAAAGATTTAAAAGGCAGCTTGTCGGTATCGCGCTTGTACGACCCATTCAAGCGAGCAAGGTACAGTATCAATGCTGGCAGTGATTTTGGTATCATTAATCCCTTCAATTCATGGATTAGGAATTTTGCGCGCTCTAATTTTTATGCGCATGATTATGTGTTTGCCTCCCACAGACAAGAGTTGATCAATGGTTTGTATTTAAACTTCGGCATTGAATGGGCAAACAGGCGCTCCATTGCCAATATGACGTTTGATAGCAGAGGCGATAGTCTTTGGGGAGGCAATACTGAAACCATAGCCTTTAAAGGGTATAGAGCATTTTACACCAATATCACTTTGTCTTACACACCTTTTCAGAAATACATCAGAGAACCTAAACAAAAACTTATACTGGGCAGCCGTTGGCCTGAATTGTATGTCAATTACCGCAAAGGCATGCCAACCTTAGCGTCAAGCATCAACTTTGATTATTTAGAATATGGTTTAAGTCAAGAACTCAAATTAGGGACAGCAGGGGTTAGTAAATACAGAGTGCTCTCGGGGGCCTTTGTGAATGCTAAGGCTTTGCAATACGTTGACTACAGATTCCAAAGAGCAATTGGGCCATTGTTTTTTGCCAATCCTATGTTTGCTTTTCAGAGTTTAGACAGTTCTTTTTATACCTTAAAACGCTTTTTAGAAGGCCATTATTTGCACCGCTTTAACGGGGCGCTCATCAATAAAGTGCCATTGGTTAAAAAACTCAATATTATAGAATGTGTGGGCGGTGGATTTTTACTCACGCAAGAACGCAATCTGAAATTCTTTGAAGCCTATGCAGGGGTTGAAAAAGTCATTAGACTATGGAAAGAACGCATACGCATAGGCCTGTTTTATGTGGCCAATTTCAACAATCAATTCTCATACCAGCCACAATTCAAATTCACTATTGAAACCTACGACAAAGTGAAGAATACATGGCCGTATTGAGTTATTAGTTAATGGTTATTAGTTAATAGTTATTAGTTAATAGTTATTAGTTATTAGTTAATGGTTATTAGTTACTTGTTATTAAGACGGGAAGCATTAAACTTTTCCTATTAACCATTACCTATTAACCAATAACCATCCTAGAAACTAAAGCATCTATCAGGGCCTCGGTGTTTGCGTTTGAAGAGGCCTTCGAGGTGGTTGTTGGCGCCAATGGTATGGTTGTAAGCAACAGAAAAGAAGAAATAACTGTCGTTGTTTTTTGAATCACCTCTTTGTTGACCGGCTTCAACCACTTGGCCGCTGCGGTTAGATAAGTCAACGGCTAATTGACCCTGTTGCATCAGCATTAAATAAGGGTCAGCATAAGTAGTGCTTACATCGTCAATGTAATCTGTAGTGGTTTTTCTGCCATTGACTTCAAAGGTTAAATAGGCTTTAGTGGTTAAGTTTACTTTAACGCCCATGCCCATAGGAAAACACAAGGCAGACAAGGCATAAGGTGTTTTGCCAATGCCTAAGTTTTGTCCTTCAGTGCCTATGTCATGCAGGGCATAAGTAGTACCATTGTACTTGGTTTTAGGATTGAAATTGAAATAGCCCACGCCACCAAACACATAAAGGGTTTTTCTGCGGTCTCTGCTGTGGATCAAATTGATTTCAGCTACCGCATCAGCCTCCCAAATGCGGGTAAAAAAACTCAAATTACGCACCTGTCTATCTTTGTTGATGGTGAGTGCATCGCTCGCCGCTAAACGTGCATACCATAAGTTTGCTCTTAGAGCAAAAGTGTTGTTTAGTTTCAGTCGTGCACCTAAGGTAAGTCCGTAGCGGGTAGAGGGTAAATCAAGGTCTTGGAAGTCATTGGTGCCAATTACGGCCTTGCCACCTAAGTCGCCTAAGAAATGACTGCTTGATGCGCCAGCAAATACATCAAGTTTTTGTGCGTATGAAAGGCTCATAGCCCCCCACATCGATAAGCAAAGAATGGTTGATAGCGGTTTCATAATACAATTGGTTTTAAAGGTTAGACTCCGAATTGGCTTCAGCGTTGTCTGAGGGCTAAGAAAAAAATGTGTTTTTGACAGACTAGATTGAAAACCAGTTCATTAAATTTAAAACGCAAGGCCTCAAAACCTATTGTGTTGGCTTATGCTGAAAGGGCATAATACTCCTCTTGGTTGTGAAACACCACTTTGAGTAAATCGAAATGAATCAGCTTAGCTAAACTATATACCACGCGGTTGCGCTTAATGCCCAATACCTCTGAAAGTTCCTTTAATCGCCATTCAGCTTTTGTTTTAAAGCATTGTAAAATGGCTGCTTCTAACTGGCTGTATTTGCTGATTTCTGTATGGGCACGGTTTTGTTTTCTCAAGACCTGATACATCACAGCGCTGGCTTGTAAACTCTTGTCGTTGACTCTGTAATATACCCACCATTTACCATCTTGGTCTTTAGCATAATAGGGTTTGTTTTGTCCAGCTTCAATAGTGGCCTCAAGCACTGTTTTACCATCTATTTCATGCTCTTTAACGGCGATGTCAATTTTGGGTTCGCAGTAAAAATGACCGGCCAACTCTAACATGTATTTATCGTCTTCTGAACGTGTGCCACAGATGCTGCCATTATCTCTCACCCCAATTAGAAGGGTGCCACCTTTGTGATTGGCAAATGCCACAATGGTTTTGGCAATTTTATGCGCATCAGAAATGGTTTGTTTAAAATCTAGGCTTTCGTTTTCGCCATTGGCAATTGTTCTTAGAAGTTTGTTTGCCATAGGTGCTTTGTTCTAAATTATTCAGAAACGTATGCAAGATAACTGATTTTGTCTAAATCAAAAATCTCATTGGCAATCTCTTGAAGCGATTGAGCGCTAATGGCATTAACAGCTTGAATCACTTGCTCAAGACTTTCAATCGGATAGCCCTGGGCTAAGTGTCTGCCCATCATCAAAAGTACATTCATTCGGTTTTCTTCTGATAAGCTAATCTGCCCATTGAATTGGTTTTTAGCATGGCTTAATTGCACAGGGCTTAAGGCCTTGTTTTTCAATTGCAACATTTCCTTTTTAACCAAGTCAACTGCTTTGTGTAAATTCTTAAAATCCGTTGATAGATAGCAATGGAATAAACCAGTATCTCTAAAGGCTGTATAACCACTTTCTACATTGTAAGTATATCCCATGCGCTCTCTTACACTGATGTTCAATCTTGAATTCATGCCGGGGCCACCAAGAATATTGTTGAGTAACATCAAGCCCAAACGCTTAGGGTCTTGTTGGGCATAGGCTGGTTGTCCTAAAATGGCATGGCATTGCACATGTTCAGTAGACTTTTGTTGTTGCTGAACCTGATAGTGTTTAAAGGCTGCTCTTTTAATGTTTTCAGCACTAGGATGGACAACATTGCAATGTTTCTCCGCCCATTTGATGATCTGTTTGAAAGGCAAACTTGAACCCACCGTTAACACAATGTTTTCAGGGTGGTAATAGGTCTTGTGAAAGGCCAATAAATGTTCTGAGTTTATGGCGTTTAAACTCTCGGGGCTACCCAAAATATTAGGGGCTAAACTATGCCCCTTGAACACCATTTCCTGAAACTCATCATAGATGTTTTCTTCAGGCGTGTCAAGGTACATATTGATTTCTTCAGCAATGATCTTTTTTTCTTTTTCCAATTCTTTTTTAGGGAAGTTGGAATGGAAACACAAGTCAGATAAAAGTTCAATGGCGCGTTCTAAATAAGGATTGATGATAGACGCATACAAGACGGTGATTTCTTTGGTGGTGAAGGCATTCATTTCGCCTCCAACATTGTCTAAACGGTTAATGATTTGCCAGGCTTTGCGTTTTTCTGTACCCTTAAATAACATGTGTTCAAAGCAGTGAGCGGTTCCGGGTAAGGCGGCGTCATCTCTAGACCCCACATTGATGGTAAAGCCAACATGACTCACATTGCTGTGAGTGCTAGGTCTGTACAATAATCGCAAACCATTAGATAGGGTATGTATTTGAAAGTCTTCCAAATTTAAAAGGCTTTTAATTGTGCAATACTTTGGTTGTATTCAGTGATTAATCTTTGCATGATGTCTGCAGCAGGATCGATGCGTTGAATGGTAGCAGCAATTTGACCGATCTCTAATTCGCCCTCTATCAAATCGCCCTCAAACATGCCTTTTTTGGCGCGGCCTCTGCCCAATATCTCACTGAGTGCTTCAGCAGAAGCGCCACTGTTTTCAGCCGCTTTAACACGTTCGTAAAATGGATTTTTAATTAAACGCACAGGGGTCAATTGTTTTAAAGACAACTCAGTGTCGCCATCGTTTAGTTCTGTGATTTTTTGTTTAAAATCTTGGTGAGCACTGCTCTCTTCACTGGCTGCAAATAAGCTGCCAATTTGCACCCCTTCTGCACCCAAAGCCATACAAGCGGCAATGGCTTGGCCACTGCCAATGCCACCCGCTGCAATAATGGGCAACTGGCAAACAGCTTTTACCATTGGGATTAAACACAAGGTAGTGGTTTCTTCACGACCATTATGCCCCCCCGCTTCAAAGCCTTCTGCAACAATTGCATCAACACCTGCCTCTGCACATTTAGCAGCAAATTTGGTATTGGCAACTACGTGCACAACTGTTATGCCATGGGCTTTTAAGTGTTGGGTCCATGTTTTAGGATTGCCTGCACTGGTAAACACAATTTTAACGCCCTCCTCAATAATGATGGCCATGTGTTGTTCGATGTCTGGATATAACAAGGGCACGTTCACAGCAAATGGTTTGTTCGTATGCGCTTTGCATTTTTGAATGTGTTCTCTGAGTACCTGAGGGTACATACTGCCGGCTCCAATAATGCCCAAGCCACCAGCATTTGATACCGCTGCCGCTAGGCGCCATCCACTGCACCAAATCATTCCTGCTTGAATAATCGGATACTGAATATTAAATAATTGGGTAATTCTGTTGGGCGTCATGGTCATGCAAATTTAACGTTTTTTTAGGCTTAATGCGATTCAAATTCAAAGCAGTTCAAATGTAAACATATCAATATAATTTTGTAGGTTTGCAACAAGAATAACTACTTATCATGAGTCATACAAACTATTTAGAGGCCAATAAAGATCGTTTTTTAAACGAGCTTTTAGAATTGTTAAGAATCCCATCAGTTAGTGCAGATAGCAAATACGCTGCTGACGTTAAAAGAACGGCAGATTTTATAGCTGAAAAATTAAAGGCGGCCGGCGCAGATCAGGTTGAAGTATGTGCAACCGCAGGGCATCCGATTGTGTATGGCGAAAAAATGATTGATCCGAGTTTGCCAACCATATTGGTGTATGGTCACTACGATGTTCAACCGGCAGATCCAGTTGAGTTGTGGCATTCACCGCCATTCGAGCCAGTGATCAAACAAACTGAAGAACATCCTGAAGGTGCTATTTACGCCAGAGGGGCTTGCGATGATAAAGGTCAAATGTACATGCACGTAAAAGCCTTTGAAAGCATGATGCAAACCAATACTTTAGCTTGTAATGTAAAGTTCATGATTGAAGGTGAAGAGGAAGTTGGTTCAGCCAATTTAGGCACTTTTATCAAGGCCAATAAAGCCAAATTAAAAGCAGACGTGGTATTGGTAAGTGATACCAGTATCATTGCGAATGATACGCCAAGTATAGACGTTGGATTGAGAGGCTTGGCCTACATGGAAGTTGAATTGGTTGGTCCTAACAGAGACTTACACAGTGGTGTATACGGTGGTGCAGTGGCAAATCCTGCAACGATATTGTGTCAGATGATTGCTTCATTACACGATGAGAACAACCACATTACCATACCAGGTTTTTATGATGATGTATTGATTGTGTCTGATGCAGACAGAGCTGAAATGGCTAAAGCGCCTTTTAGTTTAGAGGCTTATAAAAAAGATTTGGCCATTGATGATGTTTGGGGAGAAGCCGGTTATTCAACCGTTGAACGCACCAGCATTCGTCCAACATTAGAAGTGAATGGTATTTGGGGTGGTTATATTGGCGAAGGTTCTAAAACTGTATTGCCAAGTAAAGCCAATGCTAAAATCAGTATGCGTTTAGTGCCTGGTCAAAATTCACATAAGATCTCTGATTTGTTCCAAAAACATTTTGAATCTATAGCACCAGCTTGTGTTAAAGTAAAAGTAACCCCACACCACGGTGGTGAGCCTGTGTTAACCCCAACTGATAGCTTGGAATTTTTAGCTGCATCTAAAGCGATGGAGGCTACTTATGGGAAAAAGCCAATCCCAACCAGAGGTGGTGGCAGTATTCCAATCATCGCTTTGTTTGAAGCAGAATTGGGCATCAAATCTATGCTCATGGGTTTTGGTTTAGACAGCGATGCCTTGCATTCACCTAACGAAAAATATGGTTTGTTCAATTACTATAAAGGCATTGAAACCATTCCATACTTCTTTAAATATTACGCTGAACTTAAGCAATAATTTTAGCCATCTTCATGCGCTATTTATTGGAATTGGCATATAACGGTAGTAACTACCAGGGTTGGCAAATTCAGCCCAATGGCAGCACTGTCCAAGAATTGCTCAATAATGCCATTTCAGTGATTACGCGTCAGAGTGTAGATACCGTTGGCTGTGGCAGAACAGATACCGGTGTTCATGCCAAACAATACTTTGCGCACTTTGATGTGCAAGACCCTCTGCCTTCTAATTTCTTGAGAAGTTTGAATGGCATACTGCCTGCTGATATTGCTGTATACGATGTGCAATTGGTGAGCAATGAGTTCAATGCGCGTTTTGATGCCATTGCAAGAACTTACGAATACCATATTGTTTTTGAGAAAGATCCTTTTACTCAACTCTTAGCGGTAAGATGGTTTCAACCTTTGGATGTGGAGGCTATGAATGCCGCCTGTGATTACCTCCTAGGCACTCATGACTTTGCTTGTTTTAGCAAGGTCAATACCGATGTCAAACACTTCATGTGTGATGTTAAATCTGCGCGTTGGTATACCGAGCATGGCTTGTTGAAATTTGAAGTAACCGCTAATCGTTTTTTACGCAATATGGTAAGGGCTATGGTAGGCACTTTGATTCAAGTGGGAGAGGGTAAAATTGATTTACAACAATTCAAAAATATTATTGACAGCAAAGACAGAAGCAAGGCAGGCCAATCTGTGCCGGCCCATGGTTTGTACTTAGTCAGTATTGAATATTAATATGTCTGTGTTTAAATGGATACTTTGGCCATTCAGTGCCTTGTATGGTTGCCTCACTTGGTTGCGCAATTTGGCTTTTGATTGGGGCTTAAGACCCTCGTATCAATCCAAACTAAAAACCATTTGTATAGGCAATTTACAAGTAGGTGGTTCTGGAAAAACCCCAATGACAGCCTATCTGTTTTGGTTGTATGCCTCACAATACAGCATAGCTGTTTTGTCAAGAGGCTATGGTCGTAAAAGCAAGGGCTTAATAGCGGCCACAGAACTTAGTACTGCAGACGATATTGGCGATGAGCCTCTGTGGTACCATCAAACATTGCCGGGTGCAAAAGTGGTGGTGAGTGAAAAGCGCAAAAAGGGTTTGAAATACATTGAAAATCGCACGCATTCTGAATTGGTTTTATTAGACGATGCCCTTCAACACCGCAAAGTGACTTGCCATGCTAATTTACTACTGACCGATTATCAATTATTGTATACGCAAGACCACGTTATGCCTATGGGCAGATTGAGAGAATGGCGCACCGGTGCCAAACGTGCTCAGATCATTGTGGTAAGCAAATGCCCAGAAGACTTAAGCCCTGAAAGCGCTCAAACCATAGTCAAACAATTAAAGCCTTTGCCGCAACAGCAAGTCTTTTTTACCTGTTTAAGTTTGGGCAATCCTAAGAAATTAAAAGGGGCTTTGTCTTTAGATAAGCGCCCTTATCAAGCGGTATTGGCCTTGAGTGGATTGGCCAATCCTAAATCCTTTCATGCTTTTTGTCAAAGATTCTCTTCAAACATTCAATACAAAACATTTGAAGACCATCATGCCTATTCTATTGCAGAACTCAAAGCCCTATTCAATGGCTTGCCAGACAATACCATAGTTTTGTGCACCGAAAAAGACGCGGTAAAACTTAAAGAACAACATTTGTTAGCATGTATTCCTGAGAATACCGTGTATGTATTGCCTGTTTTTGTGAATTGTTTGTTTGATCAAGAAGCTCAACTTAAAGCCGCCATTGACACATGCTTAAACGCTTAAATATTTCAGCTACAAAAAGCTATTATTTTTTGCTCCTAATATTGGGCTTTTGGTTGCTGAGTATTAAGCAAAGACAACACGGCGGTATAGATGATTTAGATGTGTTTTTCAATGCCGGTAAACGTTTGTTGCAGCAAGAAGACATTTATGGCCCACCTCATTTTTACAATTTAAAATATTTTTACAGTGTATTGTTTGCGAGCCTCATGGCCAGTGCTCAAGGCTTAGGTATAGCAGTTGTCAAATGGCTATGGTTCATTATCAATGCCGGTTTGCTTATGAGGGTATTGCTCATTTTGAAGCAAGAAGTGTTTAAAAACGACTCCAAACAAGCTTGGTATTTATTGCTTTTGAGTGTCATGATGGTGAAAGTTATCATGGCTAATTTTACCTATAATCAAATTACCATTTGGATGTTATGGCTCATGCTAGAAGCTTACCGTTGTTTTCAAAACCAAAGATTTTTAATGGGCATACTCTTATTATGCATTGGCATCAATATTAAATTATTGCCCATGGTGATGGTGCCCTATTTGTTGTGGGCCTATCCGCAACCGCTTAAGCAT
>JACCDP011494114.1_pt1 | contig 23033 bp, 21 predicted proteins | sample 7445841 | NCBI WGS metagenome assembly JACCDP01 (sample SAMN15323441, study PRJNA562643) | freshwater metagenome | isolation source: river surface water | place: USA:Blue River Watershed | collected 2017-08-17
CCACCGCCCCTCGCCGAGGCCCGACACAGGCCTTGTTGCGGCTGTGTTGCAATTTCTCCCAGCACGCCGAGACGTCGCCCCGCATTTTTCGCTCCCCTCTCCAGACGTCCCCTGCTGCCATGATTCAAAGGTGAGTTGCCGGGTGTCGTCCCGTGTCGGAGCAAGGTTTGGCCTGCAAGACCGCGGTGGGGAACGGTGCGCTGCCCTGGCTCTTCGCCGTCAGCGTGCTGAGCACAGGGTGCGAGGTCGGCGCGCTCGCCGGCTCGTTGTGGGAACGGCTGTTTTCCCGCCCCGAGAGCCTCTGCCGGGAGAACTTTGCGGCGTTCGTCGGGGCCACCGACATCCCGGGCCGGACGGCGCCCGCCTGGCTCGAGCCTCATCCGGGAAGCAGCCTGCTCGCCTGCGAGGCCTTGAGCCGTCACGACGCAGGGCTCTGCGACGCAGCGCCACCCGAGTTCCGACACCGCTGCCGCGTCGAAGTCGAACGGGCGCAGGCCCTCTCCGCGGGGGTCGCTTCGGCCTGGCTCTTCACGGCGACCGAAGCCGAGGATTGCCTCTCGACGCCCCTCGCGTCGTCGTGCGCGGCCTTTTCAACAGTCGCCCGAACCGGCGATCTCGACAGCTGCCCCGGGGGGCCGCACGCTGAACTGTGCCGGGCCCTCTTCACTTTGGACGAAGGCAGATGCGGCGCCCTCGGAGCGGCGGGCGACGGAACGGCCGTCTCGTTCTGCCGCAGCGAGATCGCCGAGAAGACGGCGTGGAAGGCGGACTTCCTCTCGAACAGGCCGCAAGGGGTCTCGGCGCTGCGCAAGGCGATCGCGGGCGAGCCGGAGGCCTGCGAGGCGCTGCTGACGGCTTCGCTGCGTCCGTGCGTCGAGGGGGCCAAGCTGCTCCTTCCGAGCTTTGGCTTCGCCCGGCGCTCGAAGTCGTTTGCCCGCGCCCTCATCGATTCTCACTATCTGGACCTGGACGAAGAGGCGCGTGCCGCGCAGCCCGTGACGACGCGCACCCTCACATGGATGGCGCTTCGCCCCGGCTTGGAGGTGGCCGACGTCGGCGCGGGGATCGGCTTCTTCACCTCTCGGATGGCGCCGGCCGTCGCGCCCGGAGGCCGAATCATCGCCACCGAGATCGACCGGCCTCTCGTCGCCGCGCTGGCGCTCCGCGCCCAGCAGGAGGGCCATTCGAACGTCGAAGTCAGGCATGTGCACAGCGACGCGATGGGCCTCGCCCCGGGCTCGATCGATCGGATGCTCGTCTACAACGTCTACCTGTTCGACGAGGCGCCTTTGGAGGCGGTGAAGCCCTGGCTCGCCGCCGCCCACGCCGCGCTGCGCCCCGGAGGACGCATCGTGATGCACCAGGACTGGAGCCACGGCCGCGTCGGCCGTCAGGGCGATGGGACCGTCGACGAACGCAACGGCAAGGTCGGTCTGGCGGAACTGGTCGACGCGGCCGCCCCGCTGTTCCGCGTCCGATTCTCCGAGCGCACCACCGTTCCCGAGGGCGCGCCGAAGGGCTCTGCCGGCTATCTGCTCGTGCTGGATCGCTTGGAATGAAGCCGGTTTCGATTCAGCCGCCGCGCAGCGTCAACCGCCCGGTCAGCTCGACGCGGTTGCCCGACTGGCACCCCAGCAGTGTCGTGGGAAGCAGCTCGCGGAGCAGCCCACCGTATTCGGTCGAGACCGCGTAGAGCGCCATCAGCGTCTCGTCACGCAGCGCGCCGAACAGCCCCACCCCTCCGATGGAGCGCGACACCGATGCGCCGTCGACGCGCAGCGCAAACACCGGCTTCGCGCCCTTGCCGCAGCTGATTCGGGGCCCTCCCGTCGGCTCCGGCGCGATGGCCCCCGACGCGGCCCCCACCGACACGAGCAGCGCATCGCCGGACGCCTTCACGGAAAAGCGGCCCGTCGCCTTGCGCGCCGCCTCGGTCACTGCAGAAAGCTGCGCCGCGCGACCGGGAAGAATCGCGGTCGGCGCGAACATCGCCGGCAGCAGCTCGGCCGCACCGCTGCCCTTCGCCGACGTCGACACCTTCTCGACCCACAGCTCCACCGGCCCCTTCGCCGCCTTGCCCAGCGCCGCGGCCGCCGCCGCATCGTCGGGCCCCGAGGCCTGCGTCATCAGCCGCGCGATGCGATCGGCCCCCTTCGCGCCCACGAGCAGCCGCAGCCGCAGCGCGCTCTCGGGCGCGACCTCACCCATCAGCGCCTCGACCCACCCGCCGCGCGAGGCTTCCGGAGCGAGCCAGCCCTCGGAGAGCTGCGTCGCCGCGCCCTTCACCGCGAGGCCGTCCTTCGACGGCGTGAGCCCAAACCAGACCTCCCGCGCGAAGGAGAACGGCACCGTCACGACCAGGGCACCGTCGACGCCCGGCCGCACCATCGACGCGTTGTCGACCGCGTGGAACGCCTGCGCGAGGCCCGGCGTCCGCTCCTCGCTCTTGGTGAGGATCAGCGCGTGGTCGCCATGGATGACGTAGCCGATCGCCGCCCGCGACCCCTTGCTGCGCGAGAAGGTGACGACCCGCCCCTTCGTGTTTCCATAGGGCTTTTCCTCGCGCCCGCGCAGCTGACGCCCCGCCGCCCACGCCTCCAGCGCCGCCGACAGCGCCGCGCCGTTCTTCACGGAGAGTGACAGGTAGGTGGACCGGCGCAGCGAGAAGAGCATCCAGCCCTTCGACACGTCGACGCCGGACTCGCGCAACGCGGCCACGTCCAGGAGCGGCAGGCCCGCCGTGCCCTTCCACTCGCGGTTGATGCTCTCGACGGAAAGCGACGGGCTGCGGCGCCCCGCTTCCGCCGCGAACGCCGACAGCTCGCGCGCAAAGCGCAGCGCATCGGGCGCGGCAACGACCCACGACGCGCCGGCCGGCAGCTCCACGGCAGGGGCGGCGCGGGAAACCGGCGGGACGAGCGCGACGACGAGGGCGATCAGCAGGGTCCGCATCGGCGGATCATCACACCCTTCAGCGCAGCGTCGAGAAGAAGAAGGCGTAGGTGTCGGCCGCCTGCTCGATCGCCTGCTTCACCTGGTCTGCGCCGCCGTGGCCCGCGTGCGCCTCGATGCGCAGGAGCGCCGGGCTGTTCGAGCCGCTCGCCTGCACCGCGGCCACGAACTTGCGCGCGTGCATCGGGTCGACCCGGTCGTCGGCGTCGGCCGACAACATCAGGAGCGCCGGGTAGCTCTTGCCGGCCTCGACGTGGTGATACGGCGAGTAGGCGTGCAGCGTGCGGAATTCGGCTTCGTTTTCGGCCGATCCGTACTCGGGGATCCAGGTGCGGCCGCTGCCGAACAGGTGGTAACGCACCATGTCGAGCAGTGGCACCGCGCAGGCCACCGCGCCGAACAGTTCGGGGTGCTGCGTCATCGCCGTGCCGACGAGCAGGCCGCCGTTCGACCCGCCCGAGATGCCCAGCTGCTTCGGCCCCGTCCAGCCGCTGTCGATGAGGTGCTTCGCCGCCGCCGCGAAGTCGTCGAAGACGTTCTGCTTGTTCGCGCCCTTGCCCGCGTCGTGCCACGCCTTCCCGAACTCGCCGCCGCCGCGCAGGTTCGCGATGACGTACAGGTTCCCCGCCTCGAGCCACGGCAGGATGCTCGCGCGGAAGTCCGGCGTGAGGCTGACGTCGAAGCCGCCGTAGCCGTACAGCACCGTCGGCACGCGGCCCGTCTTCTGCGCGTCCTTCGCGTGGATGAGGAACATCGGCACCTGCGTGCCGTCCTTCGACGTGAAGAACTGCTGCTCCGTCACGAACTTCGAGGTGTCGACCGGCAGCGTCACCTTCGCCCAGAGGCTCGTCGAGCCGTCCTTCGCCGAGCCCTTCCAGACCTGCGGCGGCGTCGTGAACGAGCTGAATCCGAAGTAGAACGCGTCCTCGTCCGGGTTGCCCACCGCGCCGTGCGTGCTGCCGATCTCGGGCAGTGCGATCACCTTCACTGCGGGCGTTTCAGGTGCCTTCGGAGCGGCGCCCTTCGCGACGACCACCTTCGCGGGGGCCTTCACCGCAGGAGCCTTGGGCGCGGACGTCTCGAGCGACACGAGCCGCAGCTCGCTCGCCGCGTTCTTCAGGTAGTTGAGCGCGAGCTTCCCGCCGACGATCGACATGCCGTCGAGCGTCGCCGCGGGGTCCTCCTTCACCAGCTCGATCCAGTCCTTCCGCGTGGGCTTTGTGGGCAGCACCTTGAAGATGCGCCTTCGCGGCGCGCCCTCGTCGGTGACGACGTAGAAGGCGTCCTTCCAAGCCTCGAGCGAGTAGGTCGCGTCGTGCCCTTCGACGAGCAGCTGCCACTCGGTCTGGCGTGGGCTCCGCAGGTCCTTCCAGAAGATGTCGTTCTCGTTCCAGCCGCGCTGGATCGTCACGAACAGGTAGCGCCCGTCGCGCGACAGCTGCACGCCGAGGAAGGTCTTCGGGTTGTTCGTCGCCGGGTGGACGACCGGATCCTTCGCGGGGTCCATGCCCAGCGCGTGGAACCGCGCCTCGGTGTAGCCGGGCCGCTGGTCCACGGGAATCGACGGGTCGGTCGGCAGCCACTCGTAATAAAAGCCCTTGGAATCAGGCGTCCACGAGGGGCTCGCGTACTTGCCGCCCGTGATGACGTCGACCTCCGACACCTGCGCCGACCCGACGTCCAGCACGTGCAGCGTCGCCTCGTCCGAGTTGTTCGCGCGCTTCGCGAAGACGACCTTCGTCCCGTCCCACGACGGCACCCACGAACCCAGCGACACGGTGCCGTCCGCGCTCCAGGCGTTCGGGTCCAGCAGCACCTTCTCCTCGCCCGCCTCGCCCTCCTTCCAGTAGACGACCGCCTTCTCCTTGTTCGCGTGCGTTCGCCGGTAAAAGAAGCGGTTTCCGCGCTTCACGGGCGCGCCGATCGAGTCGGCGTAGAACAGCTCGGTGAACCGCTTCGCGAGCTCGTCGCGGCCCGGCATCTTGCGCAGCACGCCACGCGCGGCGTCGTCCTGCCCCTTCATCCAGGCCTGCACTTCAGGGCTCTTGACGTCCTCGAGCCAGCGGAACGGGTCCTTCACCTCGACCCCGAAGATCTGCTCCGAGATGGCCTCGGCGCGCGTCTCCGGACGCTGCAGCTCGGGCGGCTTCGGCGGGGGCGCTTCGATCACGGGCGGCGGCTTCGGCGTGGCACAGGACATGGTCATCATCGTGGCGAGCGCGTGGCCCGCGAGGCGTCGCGTGTTCATGGGCGGCGAGGGATAGCGGAGCGCCACGGGCCTCGCAAGAAGCGCCCACGCGCCGGCGGCGGCCGCTATCGTCGTGCGCATCGAGGTTCACACGATGCGTCCCGGCCCTTTCCTGATTTGCGCAGCTTTCGCAATACTCTCCCCGGCCCCCTCCCATGGGGCGCCCATCTTCATCCAGCAGCGCAAGGTACGGCCCCCGCCCCGCCCGGCCGCGAGCGACGACGACGAGAGCGATGCACCCGCGCCCCGCGCGCGCCACGTCCGCACCGAAGAGTCCGAGGACGGCGACGTCCCGACCGGCATGTCGCAGCGGAAAAGCCGGCATTTCCGCATCGTTTACGCCGGCCCCGCCCGCGACTTCGCGCAGAAGGCCCACTACGAACAGCAGGTGCTGGACAGCCTCGAACGCGCTCAGGGGGAGGTGCGCAGCGTGCTGGGCCGCGGCCGCGAGGCGCCGCTCGACGTGGTGCTCTACACCTCGCAGGAGTTCCGGTTCCACTTCGGCGGCCGGTTCGGACAGGGCGTGCTCGGCTTCTACGAGGGCCGCATCCGCATGAACATCTCCGAGCAGATCGACGCGCGCTTCCACGCCACGGCGTCACACGAGTATGTCCATGCCGTCATCGACGAGGTGGCGCACCACGGCGTGCCGGCGTGGGTGCACGAGGGACTCGCGCGCTGGGTCGAGCGCAAGATCCAGGGCTGGCCACCCGCGAACTACGCCGAAAAGGAGCGAATGAAGGAGCTCCTAGCCCAGGGCCGCCTGCCGTCGTTCCAGCGCATGACGAACCAGAGCCTCGTGAGCCTGGGAGACGCGTCCGGAGCGGCCTACGCCAAGTCGGCCGCAGCCGTCGACGTGCTGACCAGCGGTGCCGGCCCCGGCCGGCTCATCCGCATGCTCGAGGCGATGAACCGCGGTTCCCCGTTCGAGAAGGCGTTCACGGGCGAGTTCGGTCCGGGACGCCTCGAGGGCCTCGACGACGAGGTCGCACGCCACCTCCACCTGCGCTGACTTTTTTCGCCTCGTGGTGTATCGCGAGCCCCGTTTCCTCTTCGGGAGAGCCCATGCCGACGCTGTCGATCGTCATCCCCTGCTTCAACGAGCGCCACACCGTCCGCGATCTCATCGGCCGCGTGCAGGCCGCGAACGCGCTGGGCCTCGACAAGGAGCTGGTGCTGGTCGACGACGGATCGACCGACGGCACGCGCGAGGTTCTGGCTGAAATTCAGGGTGATCCGAAGTTGTCGAAGGGCCTGAAGGTCTACCTGCAGGAGAAGAACGGCGGCAAGGGCGCGGCGCTCCGGCGCGGCTTCGAGGAGGCCACGGGCGACTTCGTCGTCATCCAGGACGCCGACCTCGAATACGACCCGAAGGACTACGACGTGCTTCTTCCTCCGCTGCTCGACGGCCGCGCCGACGTCGTCTTCGGCTCGCGCTTCCTCGGTGGCCCGCACCGCGTGCACCTGTTCTGGCACTACGTCGCGAACGTCGGCCTGACGATGCTGTCGAACGCCGCGACCAACATGAACCTGACCGACATGGAGACCTGCTACAAGATGTTCCGCCGCGACATCCTGCAGCGAATCACCCTGCAGGAAGACCGTTTCGGCATCGAGCCGGAGCTGACGGCCAAGGTCGCGCGGCTCGGCTGCAGGGTCTACGAGGTGCCCATCTCCTACGCGGGCCGCGACTACGCCGAGGGCAAGAAAATCGGCGTGAAGGACGGCTTCCGCGCGCTCTACTGCATCGCGAAGTACGGCGTGCTGCGCCGGTAGAGGAGCCCCTTCCATGGCGTTCGATCGCGGCACCGTCGTCCTCTCGGGCACCCGCCTGAACGTCGTCGAGGAGCACGGCGGCCGCGTCGCCCGCATCGTCTTCTCCTCGCCCACGGAGAACACCCTCGACCTCGACGCACTCGAGCAGCTGGGAAACGCCCTCGACACGCTGGCGACCTGGCCCAACCTCTCGGGACTCGTGCTCGACGGCGGGCGAGACTTCTCCACCGGCTTCGCGCCCTCGTTCCTGCGTCCCCCGTACGTCGAGATGCTGCTCGACCGCCACGCCTCGGTCCTGCGCAAGCTGGCCGCGCTGGAGGCCGTCCGCATCGCCCAGGTGCGCGGCCGCTGCTTCGGCGCGGGCCTCGAGCTGGCCCTGCTCTGCCACGTCATCGTCGCCGACGGCACCGCCAAGTTTGCGTTCCCCGAGGCCGCACTCGGGTCGTTCGCGCCCGCAGGAGTCGCGCTGCTGGAAGAGCGCATCGGCCGCACGCGCGCCCACGAATGGCTGCTCTCGGCGCGCGTCGTTCTGGGAGACGAGGCGCTCGCGGCAGGCCTCGTCACGACCTATGCCGGCGGCTGGGACAACGCCGACACGGCCACCGAACGCCACCTCGCGCAGTACGTGCTCTCGCGCCCCACGCAGGCCACGCGCGCCCTCGCCCGCGCCCTCTCGGTGAAGCCCTACGACACGCTCGTTCGCCTTCAACCGCTGCTGGACAAGCTGTACCGGGAGCGGATCGCAGGTTCGGCCGATCACGACGAGGCGCTTTCCGCCGCGCTCCGGGGCCGGCCGCCGAGATGGCAGTCTTAACTCCATTGCAAGAGCTCTATAGATGGATCTTGTTTTTCATCCGAGAGGCCTGTTCACAACCCTGTGGAAAGGCCTCGGGGTTCGACTGGGGAGAAGCTGTCGACCGAGCTGCCGCCCACTTTCTCCCCTGCTCGTCCCTCCTCGGACCGCCGAACGTCACACAGGAAAAAGCCTCGCGATCTTCGACCGATGGAGGGGTTTTCCACGTCTCCACAGGCTCTGCTGGATCTGCTGATTTTCTCTCTGATTGATCAATCCCTGAGAGAGAAGAGAGGCGCCCAGCCATTCGCGAAGCCAGGTCGGCGGGCGGGTCAGACATTGCCCTTCGCACGGGGGACCGCATTCGGTAAGGTGCGCGCCCGTTTCGTTCCCGGAGGCACCCGTGGAGTTCCAGATCAGCGTTGATGAGCTCTCGAAGGCGCTCTACCGCGCGCAAGGCATCGTCGAGAAGAAGAGCACGATGCCCATCCTCTCGTCCGTGCTCATCGAGGCGAAGAAGACGCCCGAGGGCGGACGCGTGACGGTCTCCGCCTACGACCTCGAGATCGGCGTCTCGGGCGACCACCCGGCCGAGGTGATCAAGGAGGGCGCGGTCGCGCTGCAGGCGAAGAGCCTCTACGAGATCGTGCGGAATCTCCCTGAAAACGTGGTGGTTCTGAAGAAGACCGGCAACAACCGCGTCGAGATCTCCAGCGGCACCGCCGAGTTCAAGGTGGTCGGCCAGAGCGCCGAAGAGTTCCCCGCGCTGCCGAAGGTCGACAACACCCCGTTCGTCTCGGTGGGCGTCGCGGCGCTGCTCGAGATGATCGAGAAGACCTCGTTCGCCATCTCGACCGACGAGACGCGCTACTACCTCAACGGCGTCTACTTCGACCCGGGCGAGACCACGACCAAGATGGTCGCCACCGACGGCCACCGCCTCGCGATGATCGAGAAGCCGCTCGCCGGCGATTTCGGCTTGCGCAAGGGCGTCATCATTCCGCGCAAGGGCCTGATGGAGCTGCGCCGTCTGCTCCTCGAGGAGACCAGCGCGCCGGGTGAGCTGGGCTTCAACGAGAGCTCCGGCGTCTTCCGCCGTCAGGGCCTCGTGATGGTCATGCGCCTCATCGACGGTCAGTTCCCCGACTACACGCAGGTCATCCCGACCGAGGGCGAGCGTCAGATTCAGCTGCCCCGCGCGCGCTTCCTCGAGACGCTGCGCCGCGTCGCCCTCATCAGCGCCGACAAGATGGGCGCGGTGAAGCTCGAGCTCGGCCCGAACCTGCTGCGCGTCACGAGCCAGAACCCGGACCTCGGCGAGGCGAAGGAAGACCTCGTCATCGACCACCAGGGCGCCCCGCTGAAGATCGGCTTCAACGCGCGCTACCTGCAGGACGTGCTGACGGCCATCGACAACGACGCCGTCGCGCTGGACCTCGCCGACGAGCTGTCGCCCTGCGTCGTGCGCCCGGCCGAGGACAAGAGCTACGTCGCGGTCATCATGCCGATGCGCATCTGAGGCCGTTCTGAGGCCCTCCGGGCGGGTTTGAAGCGATGCAGCTCGTCCGCGCCCGCCTCCCGCGCTTTCGCAACCTGGACGACGCCACGCTCGAGCCCGGGCCGCGCGCCACGGTGCTCGTCGGCGAGAACGGCCAGGGCAAGACCAACACCCTCGAAGGGCTCTACTACGCCGTCACGCTGCGCCCTTTGCGCGCCACGCGGCTCGCGGAGTTGGTGCCGTTCGGACGCTCCGAAGAGGGCGCCGAGGTCCGCACGACGTGGCGGTTTCCCGGCGGTGAGCGCGAGCTTGCGGTTCGCATCGTCCACGGTGAACGTTCGTTGGAGCTCGACGGCAAGCGGCTCCACACACTCGACGACTACGTGGGACAGGTGGGCGTCGTCGCCTTCACGCCCGACGATCTGACGCTCGTGAAGGGCTCGCCCGACGAGCGGCGGCGATTTCTGGATCGCGCCGTTTTCGGCCGAAAACCGGCCTTTTTGAACGAGAGCCGCGACTACACGCGGGCGCTGAAGAGCCGCAACAAGCTGCTGCGCGAGCAGGCCTCCCCTCCCCTGCGCGAAGTGTTCGACGAGCAGCTGGCACGCCTCGGGTCGCGGCTGTGGCGGCGGAGGATGGACCTGCTCGACGAGCTCACGCCGCACGTGGCCGAGGCGTTCGAGGCCGTCGCGCGTCTGCCCGATCCGCTGCATCTGCGCTACCGGACGCCGGGCGTCGAGATCGATCGCGGAATGAACGAGCAGGAGCTCGCGGAGAGGCTGCTCGCGGGACTTCACGACAAGCTGGCCATCGACAGTGAAAGAGGGTTCACATCCGTGGGCCCTCACGCGGACGATCTGGCGCTGCACATCGGCACGCGGGCGGCGCGTCTGTATGCCTCGCAGGGTCAGCAGCGCGCGATCGTTTTGAGCATGAAAATAGGGGAAATCGAGAACCTGGGCGACCACCGGGGCGAGTACCCGCTGCTGCTTCTGGACGACGTCTCGAGCGAGCTCGACCCCGAGCGCAACCGCTACCTGATGTCGTACCTCGCCGAGCTCGAGGCGCAGGTGATTCTGACGACGACCGACGCGGAGCTGGTGCGCCGGGCGACGGGCGACGATGCGGTGCGGTACCGCGTGGAGGCGGGGCGTGTGACGCGGGGGTGAGGCCCTCACCCCCGCGAACGACGTCCGGGGCTTCGTGAATCGCTTCGGGCGCGCCGTCGACAGCCACTGGCTGTCTCCGCTCTCCCGGGGACCGGTAGAGGGCTCCGTGACTACGACAGCCCCTCGCCGCGCTTGCGGGGAGAGGGGCGCGCGGAAGCGGGGGTGAGGTGCTCAGCCCTCTTGAACAGGCCGTCCCACCGTTCTACACCCGCCGGATGCGTCCTGTTCGCATCGCTCTCCTGATTCTGCTGCTCTCGCTGCCCGCCCGCGCCGACAGCTCCCTCGACGTCCAAGGCTGGCTCGACAAGGCTGGCGTCCGGGCCGTCGTCGTCGAGTTCTATGCCTCGTGGTGTGGCCCCTGCATGAAGGCCATGCCGCGCTGGAAGGAGCTCCAGAAGCGCTACGGAAAAGACGGTCTGCGCATCATCGTCGTCAACACCCGCGACGAGGAGGACCCGGGCAAGTGCACGTCGCTGGGATGGACGCCCGACGGCTTCATCTGCGACACGGAAGGAATCATCGCCGACAAGATGGGCGTCAACGTGAACGGCAACTTGAAGCTGCCGAGCGCGTTCCTCTGGTCGTGGGACCACAAGCTGCTGGTGCAGCGCGGACATGTCGATGAGGTCGAAGGAGCCGTCGAACGCCTCTTCGCATCGCTGCCTCGTGTGGAACTGAACGCCGACGCCGACGTACCGAAGGAGGTCGTAGACGACGTCGCCGGAGCCCTCGGCTACACGGCGAAAATGCGCGTCGGGGCGAGCGAAGAGGAGCGGCAGAAGCTCCGCGCCATGCGCATCGCGCAGCAGAGCGCCCACATCTCCGACGACAGCAAGTGCGAGCTGGGCAAGGAAGTGGCCGCCAACAGCACCCTGTCCATTTCGCGGGGCAAGGAAAGCGTTCGGCTGAAGCTCATCGACCTGGAATCCGGCTGCGTCACTCAGACGGCGAGCGGCCCCACCGCGCGCGATGCGGTCGAGAACCTCATTGGCAAGCTGCGCGTTCCGCTGGAATGGCCGGGCGGGGGAAGAAGCCCGCGCCATCAGCGCCGAAGCCCAGCGTCAGCGAAGCGAAGCTCGGCGGCGGGAATGCCGACTTCGAGCTCGAGGTGGCCGAGCAGGTCGTCGCCCAGTTCGAGAGCGAACCGAGCGGCACCACGGTGCTGGTCGACGGCAAGGTCGTCTGCAAGGAAACGCCCTGTACGAAGAGCATTCCGTCCGGGCGCCACGACGTCACCATGTCCCTGGAGATGTACGACGACGCTTCGCAGAGCGTGAACATCACGAAGGCGAGCAAGAAGACGCGCCTCGTGCTGCCACCGGCGTTCGCCACGGTGACGGTCGAGACAGCGCCGCCGGGACTGCCGGTCGAAATCGACGGGAAGCCCATGGGAAGCGGCCCGCAGACGGTGCGGCTCGACCCGGGCGCGCACGAGGTGATGGTCCGCGACCGCTGCTTCATCGACGCCGGCGAGCGCATCGTCGTGAAGAAGGGTGACAGCCGTCGCGTGCGGGTTGAGCTCGCGGCGAAGCTGTCAGGCCTGAGCGTTTCGGCCGAGGACGAGAAGGGCAACGACCTGGAGGCCGACGTCGAGGTTGACGGCAAGGCCATCGGCAGCACACCCGTGACGGCGAAGGTGGCGACCTGCTCGAAGGAGGTCGTGGTGCAGGCTTCCGGCGGGCGCACGTGGAAGCAGGCGCTGAGTCTGCGGGAGCGTGAGACGCAGAACGTCGTCGCGAAGCCCAAGAGCGCGGGCAACTGTCCGAAGGGAATGGCGTTCATTCCCGGCGGCTCGTTCGACATGGGCTCCAACGACGGCGACTCGGATGAGAAGCCCGTCCACCGCGTCACGGTCAGCGGCTTCTGCATGGACGTCACCGAGTACGCAGAGGGCGACGGCAACCCGAAAGTGAACGTCTCGTGGGATGAGGCGAAGGCGCTGTGCGAGAGCCAAGGCAAGCGCCTGCCCACCGAGGCCGAGTGGGAGTTCGCCGCGCGCGGTCCCAGTGGCCGCAAGTATCCGTGGGGCAACGCGGAGCCGACCTGCGCCCGGGCCAACTACGAGCAGTGCGGAAACCGCGTGAAGCGCGTGGGAAGCCTGTCCGCCGGCGCCACGCCCGAAGGTCTGCAGGACATGGCCGGCAACGTCTGGGAGTGGGTAGCCGACTGCTACGAAGGCTATTCATCCTCGCCCCAGAATAATCCATCGAAAGAACAATGTTCGGGTGCTCGCGTGTACCGCGGCGGCAGTTGGTTCTACAGCGCCGCGAGGCTGCGCGCCTCGGTCCGCGACAGGCACGTCGCGGGGTACCGCAACAACAACCTCGGCTTCCGTTGCGCGCGCGGGGTGGGGCGGTAGGGCCCTCACCCGCGCGAACGACGTCCGAGGCTTCGTGAATCGCCCTGCCCGCGCCGCCCTCTCCCGCCAGCGGTAGAGGGCTTCGGAACCAAGGCAGCCCCTCGCCGCGCTTGCGGGGAGAGGGGCGCGCGGAAGCGGGGGTGAGGTGCTTCCCCCTACTGCTCCTCAGCGAGCAGCGGCAAATCCCGCCGCCGCAGCACCAGCTCCCAGCAGCCGTCGGCGCCCGGCTGCAGCGCGTACCCCGTGGCCCCGCGCTTGTGGATGCGATGGAGCAGCCGGCTCACCTGCGTCTTCTGGCCGGGCTCCTTCTCGCGGTAGCCCACGACCTTCTCGTAGTCGGCGCCCAGCTTGCGCGCGAGCGCCTGCACGATGGTCTCGAGCTGGTCCGTGTCGTCCACGCGCATCAGGTAGACGTGGTTCTGATCCACCCGGTGCTGCTCCCACTCGGCGGGCAGGACGCCGACCGGCTCGAACGCGAAGACCTCGAGCCCGCCTTCGCGATGCTCGTAGGCCACCACCTCGATGGGACCCGGCGTGCGGGGATGCAGCGTGCGGACGTAGGCGCGGGGGTCGAAGACCGGCATGCGCGACAGCATAGACGTGCGAGGGCCCCGGCGCCGTCGGGACCTTCGCGGCGGGACGTTCTGGCAGGAGTTCGGCGCGTCAGGCAGGTCGCCCGGTCGTGACCCGGGAGGAGGCTCCGGTACCGAACGCCCCTCGGATGGAACCATCCGGCAACAGGGCCGCGCCGCTCGCCTCGAAACCCAACGTAACCAGAGGTCGGACCGCGTCAAGCCGACCTTCCGTCCGAACAGCTCGAACGGCCAAAAAATGAAGTTATTCCAAGGGTTTGAATCGGTTGTTTCGGCTTGTTCAGTAGGGCTGAACGTGTTACCCTCCCGGCTCTTTTTCACGGGCCTTTCGAACGTGCCCGAAACCCTCCGAGGTTTGCCTTGTCGAACACGCCCGATGCGAACACGCCTGCGCCGGAGACGGCCGGTGGTCCCGCCGCGAAGTCGAAGCCGAAGGAGTACGGCGCCTCGTCCATCGCCGTGCTCGAGGGCGTCGACGCCGTCCGCAAGCGCCCCGGCATGTACATCGGCCCGCCCAACGAGAGCGGCCTGCACCACCTCGTCTGGGAGGTCGTGGACAACTCGGTCGACGAATCCCTCGCGGGCCACTGCAAGCGCATCGACGTCACCATCCACGTCGACAATTCGATCAGCGTTGCCGACGACGGCCGCGGCATTCCGACCGACATCCATCCGGCGAAGGGCATCCCGACGCCCGAGGTGGTGCTCACCATCCTCCACGCCGGCGGCAAGTTCGACAACGACAGCTACGAGGTCTCGGGCGGCCTCCACGGCGTCGGCGTCTCGTGCGTGAACTTCCTCTCCGAGTACCTGGAGCTCGAGATCTTCCGCGAGGGCAAGGCCTGGACCCAGCGCTACGAGGCCGGACTCAAGAAGACCGAGCTGAAGGTCACGGGCGAGACCACGCGCCGGGGCACGAAGATCCGCTTCAAGCCCGACCCGACCATCTTCGTCGACGAGACCGACGGCGCGCCCAAGCCGTACCTTTACAACTACGAGACCCTCTCGACTCGCCTGCGGGAGCTGGCGTTTCTGAACGCCGGCCTCTTCATCACGCTGACCGACGAGCGCACCGGCAAGGGCAACGAGTTCCACTACGAGGGCGGCATCAAGTCGTTCGTCGAGCACCTCAACAAGAACAAGGGCGTGCTGCACCCGCAGGTCATCCACCTGCTGACGAAGAACCCCTCCGAGAAGGTGAAGAGCGTCGAGGTCTCGCTCCAGTACAGCGACACCTACGACGAGAACATCTTCACCTTCGCGAACAACATCCGGAACAAGGACGGCGGCACGCACCTGCAGGGCCTGCGCACCGGCCTCACCAAGACCATCAGCGCCTACGCCGCGGCGAACAACCTCTGGAGGGACAAGGACCTGAAGGAGGGCGTCGTCGGCGACGACATGCGCGAGGGGCTGTCGGCCGTCGTCTCCATCAAGCTGCAGAACCCGTCGTTCGACGCGCAGACGAAGCAGAAGCTGATCAACCCCGAGGTGGCCGGCATCGTCGCGGGCGTCGTGGTCGAGCGGCTGGGCACCTACTTCGAGGAGAACCCGGTCGTCGCGAAGCGGATCTGCGAGAAGGTCGGTGAGGCCGCCCGGGCGCGGCTCGCTGCCCGCAAGGCCCGCGAGAACATCCGCCGCAAGGGCGCGCTGGACGGCGCGTCGCTCCCCGGCAAGCTGGCCGACTGTCAGGAGAAGGACCCGGCGAAGAGCGAGCTCTACATCGTCGAGGGCGACAGCGCAGGCGGCAGCGCCAAGCAGGGCCGGAACCGCTCGTATCAGGCCATTCTGCCGCTGCGCGGCAAGGTGCTGAACGTCGAGCGCGCCCGCATGGACAAGATGCTTTCCAGCGACTCGATCGTCACGATGATCACCGCGCTGGGCACCGGCATCCGCACCTCACCCAACGGCGACGATGGCGAGTACAGCCCCGACAAGGCGCGCTACCACAAGATCGTGCTGATGACCGACGCCGACGTCGACGGCTCGCACATCCGCACGCTGCTGCTGACCTTCTTCTACCGGCACATGCGCGAGCTGATCGAGCGCGGCTACGTCTACATCGCGCAGCCGCCGCTCTTCCGCGCCGCGAAGGGCAAGAAGGAGTGGTACCTCAAGGACCAGGCGGCGCTGGACGCCTTCCTGCTCGACATCGGCACCTCCGAGACGAAGGTCGTCTCCACCCCGCCCGCGAACGGTCCTGCCGTCGTCACCGAGGGGGCCGCGCTGAAGGCCGCGCTGGCCAACGTGCTGCGGCTCAAAGAGCTGCTCGCCCGCGTCGACAAGCGCCGCGACGAGCGCGTCGTCGACGCCCTGCTCCACGAGACGAACCTGCGCCGCGCCACGCTGGACGACCCGCAGGCGCTCGAGGCCGAGGTCGCGAGGCTGATGGCGGTGCTCAAGCGCCGCCACCCGGAGAACCGGCCGGAGCTCGTTTCGCTGCCGCCCGACACCGAGCACAGCTGCGCGCGCTTCGCGGTGCGGCTGGAGCAGCGCGGCCACCGCCGCGAGACCACCATCGACCACGCCTTCCTCGCCGGCGCCGAGTTCGGCGAGCTGGTCTCGCTGCTGGAGGCCGGCAAGGCGCTGGGGCAGGCGCCCTTCCGCGTCGACTTCGACGGCAACGTGCAGAGCGCCCAGGACCTGCGCGGCGTGCTGGCGCTGGTCGAGCACTACGGCGCCAAGGGCCAGAGCATCCAGCGCTACAAGGGTCTGGGCGAGATGAACCCCGAGCAGCTCTGGGAGACCACCATGGACCCCGCCAAGCGGACGCTGCTCCAGGTGCGCGTCGAGGACATGCTGGAGGCCGACAGCGTCTTCACCATCCTCATGGGCGACGAGGTCGAGCCGCGCCGACAGTTCATCGAGCAGAACGCGCTGGACGTGCAGAACCTCGACATCTGACGATCGTCCGGGCCGCTGGAAAGGTTCCAGCGGCAGAATTTTCGGGTCTCCAGCACTTTTTCTTTGACGCCGCCCCGCCGGCGTGATTTGTGGCCCCGCTTTTTCCGACGGCGCCTCGCGTCGTCGGTCCCCCGACACCACAACGGGTTGGGGGGTTTGGCCGGAAGGCAGGACGTGTCATGAAGAGGACGTATCAGCCCAGCAAGGTGCGCCGGAACAAGACCCACGGCTTTCGCAAGCGCATGTCGACCAAGGGCGGCCGCGAGGTACTGAACCGCCGCCGCGCGAAGGGGCGCAAGCGCCTGGTCGTCAGCGCGCCGAAGAAGTAGCCGCGCGTCGAGTCCGCGTCGAGACCGTGGCCCGGCGGCAGCGTGCTTTGCGCGCTCCCGTCGGGCTTCGCATTTCAAGCCTTTCGGGTTCCCCAATCCCCGAGGTCGCCACCCTGAACACCGCCTCGCCACGCCCGTTCGGCTTCTCCCGGCAGCGCCGCCTGCTGACGCCGGGCGAGTTCCGTCGCGTTCAGGAGCGGGGCCGGACCATCGACCTGGGGCTCCTTCTGGTCAGGCTTGCCCCCCGGGAGGTGCCGCCGCAGGACGAGGGCCCCACCCCGGAGGCGCGGCTGGGACTCGCCATCAGCCGGAAGGTCGGCAACGCCGTGGCGCGGGGCCACGTGAAGCGCCGCGTGCGCGAGGCGTTCCGTCACCGGGCCGGGCTGCTGCGAGGCCTCGACCTGGTCGTCACCGCGCGCTCTTCCGCCGCTCAGGCGTCCAGCGCGCAGATCGCCGCTCTGTTCGACCGGGTGCTGGTCCAGACCGGACGGTCGGCGACATGAGCTCCGCCGTGCCTGCAGACGCCCCCCCCAAGGGGCTGCTCACGACGCCTTCCGCGAGCATCTCCAGCCTGCTGGTGTGGCTGCTCGAGCGGCCGATTTTATTCTACCGAAAGTACATTTCCCCCACCCTCCCTCCGGCGTGCCGTTACGAGCCTTCGTGTTCGCGGTATGCGCTGGACGCCCTGCATCAGCGGGGGCCGCTGGTCGGCAGCCTGCTGACGCTCTGGCGGCTGTGCCGATGCCAGCCGCTGGGTGGGCACGGGTACGATCCGGTGCCGCCCCGGCGCCGCCCAAGGCCAGAGAACCCATGAGTCAGAACACCCGCTTCGTCCTGTTCGTCGTGCTGTCCATCGCCATTCTGGCGCTCTGGAGCCACTACTTCGGGCCCAAGCCGTCGGAAGGCCCCGACGCGCCGGTTGCCGACGGCCAGGCTGCGCCGACCGCCGTGCCGGCCTTGCCTTCCGCTGGTGGTGCGGCCGGCGGTGCGGCCGGTGGTGCCGCCCCGGGGACGGTCGCTCCCGCGCCCGGTCAGCCGGCCGTTCCCGAGCCGCCGGTGCTGACGGTGCCGGTCGAGACCAAGCTCTGGAAGGCCGTCTTCACGACGGAGGGGGCGGGCCTCGTCTCGTTCGTCCTCACCGGCGAAAAGCAGCACCGCCATCGCGGCAGCGGCGAGGAGGGCGTCAATCTGGCGCACGCCGCCCCCGGACAGCCGGTCCCGCTCTCCGTTGAGGTGCCGGTGGGTGGGGCCGGCAGCACCACCGTGGTCGGTCCGCAGGCCATCTACCGCGTCGCCTCGAACGTGCCGGGCGAGCTGGTCTTCGAGCGGGACGTGCCGGGAGGGGTGGTCCGCAAGCGGGTGCGCTACACGGACGACTCCTACGCCCTCACGCTCGACGTCACCGTGCCGGGGGGGCCGGCCCAGAGTGCGATGAAGCTCTTCTACAGCGCCTTCGAAGAGGCCCCCGCCGAGGGCGGGTTCCTCTCGGCCAGCGAGGTGCACGAGGGGGTCTGCTTCTTGGACGGCGACCGGTCGATGGAGTCGCGCCCCTACACCGCCCACGAGAAGCCGGCGTTCCTCTTCGAGAAGAGCGCCGCCTTCACCGGCATCGACGAGAAGTACTTTCTGGCCGCCATGGCACCCCGCGAGCCAACCGCCGCCGCCCGATGCCAGTTGTCGTCCGACGGCCCGACCAGGCTCACCTCCGCGCTGCTGGTCCCCCTGCAGGCGCGCGACAGCACGAGCGGCGCGGCGTTCGACCTCTACCTGGGACCCAAGCAGGCCGAGCGGCTGCAGGCGTTCGGGCACGGCGCCGACGTCTCCATTTACAACGGCTCCATCGCCAAGGCCGGCAAGCTGCTGATGCCGATCCTGGGCTTCTTCCACGGCGTCGCGGGCAACTGGGGCACCGCCATCATCCTGCTGACCCTGCTGATGAAGCTGCTGACGCTGCCGCTTGCGAACCGGCAGATGGATTCGATGGAGAAGATGAAGCAGCTGGGCCCCAAGATGGAGGAGATCAAGCGCAAGTACGAGGGCCAGCCCGAGAAGCAGCAGGCCGCCACCATGCAGCTCTACCAGGAGCAAGGGGTCAACCCGATAGGCTGCGCGGTGCCGATGCTGGTGCAGATGCCGATCTGGTTCGCGCTCTACTCGACGCTGCAGAACTCCTACGAGCTTTACAATGAGCCGTTCTTCGGCTGGATCCACGACCTGACGGCCCGAGACCCCTTCTACGTGCTCCCGGTCCTGATGATCGTCTCGATGGTCGCCACCCAGTTGATGACGCCCCAGACCATGGAGCAGAAGCCCGAAATGAAGGTGATGACCTACGGCATGCCGCTGATGTTCGGCTTCATGATGGCCGCGTACCCGGCGGGGCTGGTGCTCTACATCTTCACGAACAACCTGCTCTCCATCGGCCACTCGTTCTGGTACCGACGCCGCCTGGCGGCCAACGCGGCCGCTTAAGCCTCCCGCCCCGCCCTTCGGAGCCCGTGATGCAGCCCAGCGAGAGTGTCCCTTCGGCCGAGACCTTCGTGCATGACGCCGTCTCGGCGGCCCTGCGGGCGTTCGGCCTCGCGGCTTCGCTGGCGCTGTCGACCCCGCCTGCCGGCGCGGGGCGCAGGGTGCTTCGGGTGAAGCTGCTGCCGGCCCCGGGCACCAGCCTTTCGCCGCGCCGGTGGGGGCAGGCGGCGGGAGCACTGCAGGCGCTGGCCGAGGCGGCGCTGGTGGCGCGCGGCGAGCCGGGTCTGTCCGTCGAGCTTTCCGTGCCCGAGCAGTCGGGCCTTCAGGCCGGTCACGACCCGGAGCCCGACGACGCCCTTGCCCGGGCCGTGCGCGTTGTGGCCCGCCGCGCCGCCGCCCTGGGCCGTCCGTTCGCCCTGGGCCCCATGAGCGCCGTCGAGCGACGTCTGGTCCATCAGGCGTTGAGTGACCTGGCCGAGGTCCACACCCAATCGGAGGGCGAGGGCATTTACCGCCGCCTCTGGGTGATGCCGCGACGTCCGGCACCGCAGCCCCCTGCCCCGCCGGCGCCTGTCGAGACCGCTCCGAATTGAGCGCTTCCCCGTCGCCTGTTCGCCGCTCCGCCCGCCCGCTCCCGCTTCGGGAGCGCCCGCTGCGTGGCGAGGAGTTCCCATGAGCACGCCCGCCGAAAACGCCCTGCGCTGGCGCAAGCTGGTGCCCGACCTGCCGCCCGAGGCGCCGGCGCTGTTCGAGGACCTGCTGGACGAGCTGGAGCGCTGGAACAGGAAGATCAAGCTGACGTCCCCCGCCCCCCGGGCCGACTTGGCGTTGCGGATCGTGGACGACGGACTGCTGCTGGTGCCGCACATCAAAGGCGAGACGCTGACCGACGTCGGCAGCGGGCCGGGAATTCCGGGGCTGGTGCTGGCGGCGGCACGCCCTGCCCTGCAGGTCCGCACCGTCGAGGCGATTGCGAAGAAGGTGGCGTTCACGCGGGCGTTCCTGGGCCGGCACCCCGCCCTGCGCGTGAAGCCTCACACGGGCCGCGCCGAGGGCGGTGCCGACGAGCCCTGGTCGGGAGCGGCGACGGTGGTCAGCAGGGCCTTCGCCGCACCGGCCACCTGGATCCCCATCGGCGCCCCGCTGGTCGCCCCGGGCGGCCGGCTGCTGGTGACGCTGGGCGCGACCGACGGCGCCGAGGGCGACGCGGTGGCCGAGCGGTTCGGGCTGAAGCTGGGCGGCAGCTGGTCGGGCACCCTGGGCGGCGTACCCCGGGGCCTGCGCTGGTACGACCGGCCAGCCTGAGCCCAGGGACAGTCGATGTTCCACGTGGAACGTCCGAGGCGTCGCATCGAGGGGGTGTTCCACGTGGAACATCCCCTCGAACCGTTTCTGCTCCGGCCGGCGGAATCGTACCGGCCGACCGAAAAACGGCTCGACAGACGCCGCAGGGGCAGGACCACCGGCAAGGCTGCCGGTCGCAAAATGGAGGGGGTGGAGGCTGCGTGCTAGAAGCGCCGCGTCGGGCGCGAGGCCCCCTTCCCTCCCCTTCACGGAGGCCGGACGACGGGCCCCGCCGAAAGAATGCATGGCGCGCATCATTTCCATCAGCAATCAGAAGGGCGGGGTGGGAAAGACCACCACCGCGGTGAACCTTGCCGCGGCGCTGGCGGCGTCGGACGTTTCGACGCTGCTGGTCGACCTGGACCCGCAAGGCAACGCCGGCTCGGGGCTGGGGCGTCCGCGCGACGCCGAGGGAGGCACCGTCTACGACGCGCTGGTCGGCTCGCTGCCCGCGGCCGGTTGCCTGTGGGAGACGGGCGTTCCGAACCTCACGCTCATGCCGTCGACCCCTGACCTGACGGGTGCGGAGATCGAGCTGGTCACCATGCCGTCGCGCGAGTTCCGCCTTCGCGACGCGCTGAAGCCCCTGGAGAAGAAGTTCTCCGTCATTCTGGTCGACTGCTCGCCGTCGCTGGGGCTCCTCACCATCAACGCGCTGACGGCCGCCCGGCGGGTGCTGGTGCCGCTGCAGTGCGAGTACTACGCGCTCGAGGGCGTCAGCCAGCTGACCCGCACCATCGGCCTCGTGAAGGAGGGGCTCAACCCCGACCTCGAGCTCGAAGGCGTACTGCTGACCATGTTCGACGCTCGCAACAACCTCGCGCACCAGGTGAGCGACGAGATTCGCCGCCACTTCGGCCGCAAGGTGTTCGACACCGTCATTCCCCGGAACGTCCGCCTGAGCGAGAGCCCCAGCCACGGCCAGTCGGCCATCGCCTATGACCCCAGGTCGACCGGCGCGCAGGCCTACGAGGCGCTGGGGGGCGAGCTGCTGCGGCGCTGGGGCAAGGGCGGACGCTAGTCGCGAACCTCTTCCCACCGCTCTTCTCCCCTCGAACGACCCGTGGCCGCCCGACGGCCCCCTTGGAGCCTCCGTCCGATGTCGAAGCCGACCCCGCCTGCCGCCCCGACCAAGCGACCCGCCCTGGGCCGCGGGCTTTCCGCGCTCATCCCCATGGCCACTTCGGCACCGGCAGGCGCCGCCGGCCACCGGGGCGTCCTGCAGGTGCCCGTCGAGGAGGTCACCACCGACATCGACCAGCCGCGCCAGTACTGGAATCTCAAGGCGCTGGAGGAGCTGACGGCCTCGGTGAAGGCGAAGGGCATCATCCAGCCCATCCTGGTGCGCCGGCTTCCCGAGGGGGGCTACCGCATCATCGCCGGCGAGCGGCGCTACCGGGCCGCCCGCGAAGCGGGGCTGTCCGAGCTGCCCGTCATCGTCCGCGAGGTCTCCGAGACCGACGCCTTCGAGATCGCCCTCATCGAGAACATCCAGCGCGAGGACCTGAACCCGGTGGAAGAGGCCCGCGCCTACCAGCGGCTCCTGACCGAGCATGGCCTGACTCAGGAGACCATGGCGCAGCGGGTGGGCAAGGACCGCTCCAGCATCTCGAACGCGCTGCGGCTCCTCAAGCTTCCTCCCGAGGTGCACGAGCAGCTGGCGTCCGGGGCCCTCACCGTGGGCCACGCCAAGGTGCTGCTGGGGCTGGACGACGCCGAGGAGCAGGTGCGGCTCACCGCCGACGTCACGGCGAAGGGCATGTCGGTCCGCGACCTGGAGAGGGTGGTGCAGCGGAAGAAGGCTCCGCCCGAGCCAAAGCGGAAGGACGAGCCGGCGCTGCCGCCCAAGCTGCAGACCCTGTCGCGCCGGGTCGAGCGGCTGGTCAAGGTGCCGGTCGAGGTGCGAAGCCGGTCGGGCGGCGCGGGCGAGGTGCTGCTGCACTTCGCATCGGAGGAGCAGGCCGTTGACCTGCTCGAAATGCTGGTGGCGGCGCTGAAGGCCGAGGGGAGCGAGCGATGAGCAGGCAGGAGAAGGTCGAGCCGAAGGGCGACGGTCGCCCCGTCAACGCCCTGCTGGGAAAGGGCGCCTCGTTCGAGGGCAAGCTGGTCTTCGAGGGCACCGTCCACGTCAACGGCCACTTCAAGGGTGAAATCCGCAGCGACGACACGCTCGTCATCGGCGAAGGCGCGGTGGTGGACGGCGACATCCAGGTCGGCACGCTCATCGTCAACGGCGAGGTGTCGGGCAGCATCAAGGCGAAGGAGCTGGTCGAACTGCAGCCCCCGGCCCGCGTCCGCGCCTCGGTGGAGGCCCCGTCGTTCGTCATGGCCCGGGGCGCCCGGTTCGACGGCAGTTCGCGCATGAGCGGCGAGACCCCTGCCGTGGCGCCCGACCCAAAAAAGAAGTAGTCCATGAATAGAGTATTTAATCGGCGCCCAGCCCGTCGAGGGGGCCGTCGCGTCTAAAGGGGCTGCCGGGAAGAGCCGCCGAGAAGAGCCGCCGGGAAGAGCCGCCGGGAAGAGCTGCCGGGAAGAGCTGCCGGGAAGAGCTGCCGGGAAGAGCTGCCGGGAAGAGCTGCCGGGAAGAGCTGCCGGGAAG
>JACCDP011280634.1_pt1 | contig 23029 bp, 19 predicted proteins | sample 7445841 | NCBI WGS metagenome assembly JACCDP01 (sample SAMN15323441, study PRJNA562643) | freshwater metagenome | isolation source: river surface water | place: USA:Blue River Watershed | collected 2017-08-17
GGGCTCGTGCTGCCGCGCGAGGAGCTGCAGGAGTTCGTGGAGCTGGCGGCGCGGCGCCACCTGCGGATCATCAGCGACGAGGCGTACGAGCACGTGATCTTCGATGGACGCATGCACGTCAGCATCGGCTCGATCCCCGGGGCCGAAGAACGAACGATCTCGCTCTATTCCATGTCGAAGAGCTACGCGATGAGCGGCCTGCGCATCGGCTACATCGCCTCGCTCGACAAGCTGTTCACGGAGCGCGTGAAGAAGCTGCTGCGCTGCACGACAAACGGCGTGAACAGCATTTCACAGTGGGGCGCCGCCGCCGCCCTCACCGGCCCGCAGGAGGCCACGGTCTCGATGAAGAACGAGTACCAGGCACGCCGCGACCGCCTGCTCGAGGGCCTCAAGGCTGTTCGCGCGCTGCAGCTCTTCGCGCCGCAGGGCTCGTTCTTCCTGTGGGCGCGAATCGATCCATCGTGGGCCGGCTACAAGGGCGCCGCCGACGATTGGGCGATGACCAACCTCCTCATCGACAGCGCGGCCGTCGGGTCGAGCCCGGGCACCGCGTTCGGTCCCGCCGGCGACCGCTGCGTCCGCTTCGCCTTCTCTTGCGACACCGCACAGGTGGTCGAGGCCGCCTCGCACATCCGACACATCCTCGGCTGAAGCCGCGCACGCGCGAAGGGAGCGGCAATGTCTTCGACTCTGACCCTGGCGCTCGTCCAGCAGGCGACAGTCTGGCATGACCGTGACGCGAACCTTTCGAAGGCCGCCGACTTCGTCGCGAAGGCCGCAGGGCAGGGCGCGCGCGTCGTCGTCTTCCCGGAACTGCTTGCGACCGGCTTCACGATGGCGGCAGCGGAATTCGCCGAGCCGCTGCCGGGTCCAACCTCCGAGACGCTCGCCGCCCTGGCGCAGCGGCACGGGGTCTGGATTGTCGGCACCACCATCGAACAGGGTCCGGAGCGGCCGTTCAACACCGCGTTCGCGCTACGTCCGGACGGCACCACGGCGGCCGTCTACCGCAAGCTGCACCCGTTCTCGTTCGGCGACGAGAACAACCACTACAGTCCTGGCGACGACTGTCCGACCTTCGAGCTGGACGGCCTGAGGGCAGGCCTCCAGATCTGCTATGATCTGCGCTTCCCTGAGACGTTTCGCAGCCTCTCCTCCCGCGGAGTCGAGCTCTGCTTCGTGGTGGCGAACTGGCCCACGCGCCGCGCCCGCCACTGGTCCACGCTGCTCGCTGCGCGTGCCATCGAGAACCAGATGGTCGTCTGCGGCGTGAACCGCGCGGGCGAAGACCCCAACGTCAGCTATCCGGGCCTCTCGACCTTGCTCGACGCTCGGGGCGAGCCGATTGCCCAAGGCGGCGCGGACGAGGCGCTGGTGGTGGGAGCGGTCGACTTCGCCGACGTGGCGCAGTGGCGCGCGCAGTTCCCGGCCCTCCGGGATCGGCGCCACGACCTCTACCGCCGGCTCGGTTGAACAAAAAGAACAAAAAACTGCGTCCGGATGCGCAACGGGTCAGAATGCCCGTCTCACTCGACGGGAGAGTCCATGCCCAGCCTCCAACTGCTGACCGGCGCCCTCGCCGGCCAGAACTTTCCGCTCGGCAATCAGCCCGCGCTCATCGGCCGCCACGCACAGTGTCATCTCGTGCTCGCCGACGAGAAGGTGTCGTCGCGTCACGCGACGGTCTGGACGCAGATGGGCCGCTGGTTCGTCGCGGACCTCGGCTCGACCAACGGCTCGGCGCTCGATGGCGCGCCGCTGCCGCCTCAGAAGCCGGTCGAGTTGACCGAAGGCGCGCGGCTCGCGCTGGGCGGCGTCGTCATCGTCTTCAGCCTGGCCGAAAATGTCGCCTCCACGGCCCCGGAGCCCGAGGCGCCGGCCGCCGACGAACTCGCGCCGGAGCCGGAATCGACCTTCGTCACGCCCGAGCGCCAGAACACTCTTCCCGAGGTGACTGCGGTCGGACTGGCGCCCGCACGCAAAGACCCACTGCGCTTCGACCTTGGCGACGCCGGCACGCCCGTGGGGCCCCGTCCGACCGCAGAGGGCGTCACGGATCCGCGCATCGGAGCCCTCGAGGCTGCGCTGTCCGAGTCGACGGGCATCATCGAGACCGAACGTGTGCGCTTCACCGCAGAGATTGCTGCCCTTCGCAGCGAACTTGCCGCTGAACAGTCCCGGCGAACAGCGCACGAACAGAGCGCTGCCGACCTCGCAGCGCAGCTCTCCGCCCTCGCCGCCGAGAACCAGCAACTCCGCGCCGAGAGTTCTCGCCTGGTGGGGTTCGGCGAGGCCGCGACCGCAGCGGCCGGGCTCGCCATTGAAGAGCGCGATGCGCTCCGCTCACGCCTCGAGGCGCTCGAAATCGTCCATGTGCACGCCGCCGCAGCAGCAGCGGTGCAGGACGAGCGCCTCGCCGCGCTCTACGCCGAGCTCGAAGGCCTCGCGTCGATGGTGCAGCTCGCACGAACGACGGCGAACGCGCTCGTCCGCGAGCAGGGCGCGCTGCTGTTCAACGCCGCCGAGCGGATTGCAGCGCTTCGAGCCGAGCTCGACGCGGCGGTGGGCCGTGACTCGCTGGGCGTCGGCTGACCTGACGCGTCGCTGCGGCCGAGAAGCGGCACCAAGGGCCATTTGGTGGTAAACGCTTCCGCATGCCCTGCACCGTCATCGGAATCGCCGGGGGCACCGGCTCCGGCAAGACCACCGTCGCCCACGAAATCGCTGCGACGCTGCCCACCGAGCACGTCGGCATCATCGAGTACGACGCTTACTACCGAGACCGCTCCGACCTGAGCCCCGAGGCGCGGGCGCAGCTGAACTTCGACCATCCCGAGGCGCTCGACACCGCGCTGCTCATCGAACACCTGCGAGAACTCCGCGCCGGCAGGAGCGTCGAACTTCCCTCATACGATTTTGTCACACACCGCCGCCGCCCCGAGAGCCGCCGCCAGGAACCCGTCACGGTCATCATCGTCGAGGGCATCCTCGTCTTCGTCGACGAGCGCCTGCGCGAGCTCATGGACATCAAGCTCTTCGTCGACACCGACACCGATGTCCGCGTCTTCCGTCGCATTCGGCGCGACATCGAGCAGCGCGGCCGCACCTTCGACTCGGTGCGCGACCAGTACTACCGGACCGTGCGGCCCATGCACCTGCAGTTCGTCGAGCCCTCGAAGCGCTGGGCGGACCTCATCATCCCCGAAGGCGGCAACAACGCCGTTGCGCTGCAGCTCGTCTGCGCCAGACTGCAGCACATCGTCGCCGAGGCGGCTTCCGGGAAGCGTTGATTTCGACGTTGATTTCCAGGTTGATTTTTAGGGCGTCAGCCGCTCGATCATGCGCGCGAACGGAATCGTCTCGCGCACGTGGTGGAGACCGCAGATCCACGCCACGGTCCGCTCGACGCCCAACCCGAAGCCCGCGTGCGGCACGCTGCCGAAGCGGCGCAGGTCGAGGTACCAGCTGAACGCCTCGCGCGGCAGCCCGTGCTGGTCGATTCGCTCGATGAGCGCGTCGTAGCTCTCTTCGCGCTGCCCGCCGCCGATGATTTCGCCGTAGCCCTCGGGCGCAAGAACGTCGACGCCCAGCGCCACGTTCGGGTCGTTCGGATCCTGCTTGAAATAGAAGGCCTTCATCGCCGTCGGATAGCGGTGAACCATGACCGGCCGGTCGAACTGGTTCGCGAGGATCGTCTCCTCGTCACCGCCGATGTCGTCGCCCCAGGTGATCGGCGTCTCCGGCCGCGCCTTCTGAATCCGCTCGATCGCCTCGGTGTAGGTGATCCGAGGAAACGGCTTCTGCACCCGCTCGAGCGCGCTCACATCACGCTCCAGAATCTTCACCAGCTCGTCCCGGTGCTTCGCCAGCACGGTCTGGACGATGTGGCAGAGGAAATCCTCGGCGAGGTCCATGTCGCCGTCGAGGTCCATGAACGCGACCTCGGGCTCCACCATCCAGAACTCGGTGAGGTGCCGACGCGTCTTCGATTTCTCCGCGCGGAAGGTCGGGCCGAAGACGTAGGCCTTGCCCACCGCCATCGCCGCCGCCTCGCCGTACAGCTGGCCGGACTGCGTCAGGAAGGCCTTGCCCATGTCGAAGTAGGGCACCTCGAACAGCGTGCTCGTGCCCTCGCAGGCGGCCGGCGTGAAGATCGGCGCATCGACGAGCGTGAAGCCGCGGTCGTCGAAGTAGTCTCGAATCGCCTTGATGATGGTGTGGCGCACCGAGAGGATCACCCGCTGCCGGCTCGAGCGCAGCCACAGGTGGCGGTGGTCCATGAGGAACGCGACGCCGTGCTCCTTGTGGCCCAGCGGGTAGTCCGGCGCCGCCTCGGCAATCACCTCGAGCCCCTGCGCCTGCAGCTCGTAGCCCAGCTGGCTGCGCGGCTCCTTCTTCACGACCCCCGTCACCGCGATCGCCGACTCCTGCGGCAGGTGGTCGGCCCGCTTGAAGGTCTCCTCATCGAAGTCCGGCTTGAACATCACGGCTTGGATGGTGCCGGTGCCGTCGCGTACTTGGAGGAAGTGCAGCTTGCCCTTCGAAGCGCGGTTGTCGAGCCATCCCTTGATGGTGACCTGCTGCCCTTCGTGCTTCGAGATGTCGCGGACGTAAACGTGCGGCATGGCGCTGTTCCTTCCCGGCAGTCGTGGAAATGGGCGCGGAACATACCCGCGCCCCCCGCGCCGCCTCAAGTTCGAAAGCGCCGGTTTTCGCGGCCTGTTCGTCGGGTGGCACCGCCAGCGATTGGGGGGCGGGCGGCACCTTGACACCACTGGTGGGTCACGGTACAACCCCTGCGCTTTTTCAGGGCTGTAGTGCGTCTTTGACGCACTCTCGAGGCGGTCCGAGACCGCCGAGAAAGGTTTCCACGACCATGCGTGGCGCGTTCTCGAAGTTCCTCCGTTCCTCTCTCTCCCTCGCGGTTCCCGCGGCCACCCTCCTCGCGGCTTCTCCTGCGCTGGCGAACGAGCCGGCCAAGGGCGGCGCGATGGCCAACAGCGGATTCGTCGCCGCTGCAAAGGTGCTGCTCGAGCACGGCGGCGCCTTCCCCTACCTGAACCTCATCGTGCTGGGCATCTCGGTCGCGCTCATCATCGAGCGCTTCATCGCGCTGTTCCGCTACGACATCAACGCCCAGCGGTTCATGGACGCCATCGAGGGCTTCATCCGCAAGGACCGCATCGACAGCGCGAAGAACGCCTGCGCGGCTGAGCCGAACAAGGCGCTCCCGCAGGTGCTGCTCGCCGGCCTCAAGCGCGCGAACCGCGGCGAGGCCGAGGTCTCGGCGGCCATCGAAGAGGCGATGATGGACTGGACGCCGAAGGTCACCACGCGCACCCCCATGCTCTTCCCGCTCGCGAACATCGCGACGCTCTTCGGCCTCATCGGCACCATCGCAGGCCTCATCCGCTCGTTCGGCGCCCTCGCGACCGCCGCTCCGGACCAGAAGAGCCAGCTGCTCTCGCTCGGCATCTCGGAGGCCATGTACAACACGGCGTTCGGTCTGCTGATCGCCGTGAGCTGCCTCGCCACCCAGCTGTTCCTCGCCAACAAGGCGAAGGGCATGGTCGAGGAGATGGAGCTCTGCGCCGTCCGCCTCGAGAACCTGCTCAACCGCCGCGCCGCCGGCGACCTGGACGAGGGCGCGCCCAAGGCCTAACGACCGGCCTTCTCACGCGACCTTTTCCCTCTCGGCGACCTGAAGCAGGCGGAGCCCGGCGATGAAGCGCAAAGCGCATCCCCACGAGCACGAGGCCGAAATCAACCTCGTCCCGTACCTCGACATCATGGTCAACCTCGTCATGTTCATGCTCGTCAGCATGGCGAGCGCGGCCTACGCGGTGGTCAACGTCAACATGCCCGACGCCGGCCCCGACGCTTCGGCCGCCGACCCGTCGACGCCGCCGCCCGAGAAGAAGGACGAACAGTTCACCATGACCGTCTCGCTTTCGCGGACGGGCATCATTCTGTCGTCGACCGAAGCGGTGCTCCCGACCATGGCCTGCCTGACGTCGCACCCCGAAGGCAAGAAGGTCGCCGATGCAGACGGTTGCCTGCCCGACGGCTACGACTACGACAAGCTGGCGAGCAGCCTGCGCAGCATCAAGAGCCGTCACCAGAAGACCTCTGCGATGTTCCTGGCCGCCGACGCGACGGTGCAGTACGACGCCCTCATTCGCGTGATGGACGTGTCGCGCAACGCACGCTGCTCGGACATCGGCGAAATGAGCGCGAAGTGCGACGACGGCAAGGACCGCACCTGCGGCATTCCCGGCGGCACCTGCCGCAAGGACGGCAACGCGTTCTACTGCGAATGCCCGCTCTTCCCCGACGTGGCGTTCGCTGCCATCCAGTAGCCGTTCCGCGCCCGGAGATTCCCCATGGCCGCCAACGCCCTGCCGAATGCCGCCCCTCACGCGATGGATGAGGATGCGAAGCACGACTACCTGAAGAAGAAGGCCAAGAAGAAGTACAAGGCGCAGGTTCGCAAGTTCCGCCGCGAGGCCGAGAACGACAACGGCGAACTGAACCTGACCGCCATGATGGATATGATGACGATTCTGCTCGTCTTCCTCATCAAGTCCTTCGGCGCCTCGGAGATCTCGGTCGCCACCGGAGACGACCTGATGCCGCCGAACTCCTCGGCGACAGCCTTTCCGATGCCGGCCATCACGGTGACGGTGACGAAGAAGGAGATCTCGGTCGGCGAGCGCGGCATCGTGAAGATGGAGCCGGGCGGCAAGGCTGTCCCGGCAGCCGAACTCGATGGCCTCGTCGTCACCAAGCTCAAGGACCGCCTCGACGCTGAGGTCGAGAAGATCGGCAACATCGTCAAGTACAACAGCAAGATGCAGGAGGCGATCGCCAAGGATCCCGAGAAGGACCAGTCCAAGGTGCTGATCATCGTCGCCGACAAGGAACTGCCTTACTCGGTGCTGTTCAGCGTGCTCGGCACGGCGGGCATGTCGGGCCTGAAGTACTTCAAGTTCCTGACCATCAATCCGAACGGCTGACCGCATCGCGAGCGGTTCTCGAGGCCCGGTACCCTGAGGTGGGTCCGGGCCTCTTCGCATTCTCCCGAGCAGTCAAAAGCCCGGCCTCCGCGAAGGAGGACCGGGCTCGGCGAGGGTGGCGCGACAGAGCTAGACCGGGCAGTTCGCGAGGGCTTCGAAGTAGGCCTCCTCGCTGCGGGCCTCTCCTGGGCCGTTGATGGTCACGCCGCGCAGAACGCCGTTCTTGTCGATGACGAAGGTGCCGCGCATGGCGATGCCGGCGGCCTCCATGTAGACGCCGTACTGGGTCGCCACGGCGCCCTTCGGGTGAAAGTCGGCGAGCAGCGAGACGGGGAAGCCTTCGGCGGTCTTGAACGCCGCGTGGGTGAAGCGCGAGTCGACGGAGATGCCGAAGACCTCGGCGCCCGCGGCAGCGTACTTGCCCGCGTTACCCTTGATGCCGCGCAGCTCGTTCGTGCAGATGGGGCTGAAGTCCAGCGGGTAGAAGACCAGCACGACGTTCTTGCCGCGCAGCTTCGACAGCGTGACCGGTTCGCCTTTCTCGTTTTGGAGCGTGAAGTCGGGGGCGAGGTCGCCAACTTTGAGGGCCACGGGAATCTCCTTGAGGGCGGCGGCATGCCGCGTCGAACGGGCGCTTGGATGCCCGGGGATGGACATCGGTGCGGTGAGCGGCCGCCGGGAAGACGGGCTGCCGTGAGGTCACGGTTGACCGCTTCGGGGAATTGCCACCAGTATCGCCGCCTTTCAAGCAGATTCCCGTTCAAACGGGGCGGAGGTGATGATGCTCGGCGAGCCGTTGCGCATGGGGCTGACGTTCGACGATGTGCTTCTTCAGCCCGGCGAGAGCGCCGTGCTCCCGAAGGACGTGCAGCTGACGACCCGTCTGACGCGCGGCCTTCGACTCAACATGCCGCTCGTCTCCAGCGCCATGGACACCGTCACCGAGGCGCGCGCGGCCATTGCCATGGCGGCCGAGGGAGGCATCGGCATCATCCACAAGAACCTGACGCCGTTCGCGCAGGCAGCAGAGGTCGAGCGGGTCAAGAAGTACGAGGCGGGCGTCGTCAGCGAGCCGGTGACGCTGACGCCTGAGGCGACGGTCAAGGACGCCGTTGAGCTGATGCGGCGACACGACATCAGCGGCATTCCCATCGTCGAGAGGGACGGGCGCCTCGTCGGCATCGTCACGGCGCGGGACCTGCGCTTCTCGCCCTCGAACGATCTCGCCCCGATCTCGGCGGTGATGACGACGAAGCTCGTGACGGTGCGCGAGGGCGTGACCCCGGAGGACGCGCGGGCGGAGCTGCACAGGCACCGGCTCGAGAAGCTGCTCGTGGTGAATGAGGCGGGGGCGCTCAAGGGGCTCATCACGACGCGCGACCTGGAGAAGGCGCGGCACCACCCCGACGCGGCGCGTGATGCGCGCGGCCGTCTGCTGGTCGGCGCCGCGGTGGGCGTGGGGCCCGACCGCTCGGCCCGCGTCGAGGCGCTCGTGCGTGCGGGCGTCGATCTCGTCGTCGTCGACACGGCCCACGGACATTCGAAGGGCGTCGTCGAAACGGTGAAAGTCCTTCGGAAAGAGTATCCGCAGCTGCAGCTCGTGGCTGGGAACGTGGCGACCTACGAGGGGGCGCTCGCGTTATGTGAGGCCGGCGTCGATGCCGTGAAGGTGGGGATCGGTCCCGGATCGATCTGCACGACGCGGGTGGTGACCGGCGTGGGTGTGCCGCAGCTGACGGCCATCGACGACTGCGTGAGGGCGTGCGATCGGTTCGACGTCCCGGTGATCGCCGACGGCGGCATCAAGTACTCGGGAGACATCGTGAAGGCGCTCGCCTGCGGTGCGTCGACCGTGATGATCGGCTCGCTCTTCGCGGGCACGGAAGAGGCCCCCGGCGACACGATTCTGTATCAGGGCCGCAGCTACAAGCAGTACCGCGGCATGGGCTCCCTGGGCGCGATGAAGGACGGGTCGAAGGACCGCTATTTCCAGGACGGCGCGGCGGCCGACAAGCTGGTGCCCGAAGGCATCGAGGCGCGCGTGCCGTACAAGGGGCCGCTCGCGATGGTGCTGTTCCAGATGATGGGCGGCCTGCGCAGCGGCATGGGCTATGTCGGCGCCGCGAACCTCACCGAGCTGCGCGAGAAGAGCCGCTTCGTCCGCATCACCGCATCGGGCCTTCGCGAGAGCCATGTCCACGACGTGACCATCACGCAGGAAGCACCGAACTATCACCAGAGCTGATTTCAAGCCGTTTTCGAACTGGCGAGGCGTCCCGATGGCCCATCACGAACGGCTGCTCATTCTCGACTTCGGCTCTCAGTACACGCAGCTCATCGCGCGGCGCGTCCGGGCGCTGAACGTCTACTGCGAGATCCATCCCTGCACCATGCCGATGGCGAAGATCCGCGCGTTCGGGGCGAAGGGCATCGTGCTGTCAGGCGGCCCGGCGAGCGTCGAGGCCGAGGGCGCGCCGATGGTCGATCGCGCGCTGTTCGAGCTGGGCGTGCCGGTGCTGGGCATCTGCTACGGACAGCAGCTGATGGCGAAGCTGCTGGGCGGCCAGGTCGCGAAGGCGGCGGTGCGCGAGTACGGGCCCGCGCAGATCGAGGTGATCGAAAACGGCGGCGTTTTCAGGCCGTTTCACATCGGCGAGGCGATCGACGTCTGGATGAGCCACGGCGACCGTGTCGAGGTGCTGCCGCCCGGCTTCCTGCCGATGGCGCGCACGCACGCCGGCCCGTTCACCGCGATGGGGGACGTCTCGCGGGGCCTCTTCGGAGTGCAGTTCCACCCCGAGGTGGTCCACTCGCCGCGCGGCAGCGAGCTGCTCGGGGCGTTCCTCGACGTCTGCCGCTTCGCGCGCGACTGGACGACGGGCTCGGTGGTCGAGGACGCGACACGCGCCATTCGCGAGCAGACGGCCGGCGAGCGCGTGGTCTGCGGCATGTCGGGTGGTGTCGACAGCGCCGTCGCCGCCATGCTCCTCCACAACGCCATCGGCGACCGGCTGCAGTGCCTCTTCGTCGACAACGGACTCTTGCGAAAGGGCGAGCGTGAGGAGGTCGAGGCGACGTTCCAAGGCCGGTTCCAACTGCCCCTGACGACCATCGACGCCTCCGAGCGATTCCTGCGGGAGCTCTCCGGCGTGACCGACCCCGAGCAGAAGCGGAAGATCATCGGCCGCGTCTTCATCGAGGTGTTCGAGGAGGCCGTGGCGCGCGATGCGGCCGAGCGCGGCGAAGCGAAGTTCCTGGCGCAGGGCACGCTCTATCCCGACGTCATCGAGAGCGTCTCGTTCAAGGGACCCAGCGCGACGATCAAGAGCCACCACAACGTCGGCGGCCTGCCCGAGCGCATGAAGCTGAAGCTGGTGGAGCCGCTGCGCGAGCTGTTCAAGGACGAGGTCCGCGAGGTGGGCCGCAAGCTGGGCATGCCCGACGCCATCGTCGATCGTCAGCCGTTTCCGGGGCCGGGCCTCGCCATTCGCGTGCTGGGGCCGCTGACCCCGGAGAGGCTCGCGACCTTGCGCGAGGCCGACGCCATCGTGCGCGAGGAGATCAAGGCCGCGGGCCTCGACAAGAGCACATGGCAGGCGTTCGCGGTGCTGCTGCCGGTGAAGACCGTTGGCGTGATGGGCGACGAGCGGACCTATGAAGAGGTCTGCGCGCTGCGGGCCGTCACCAGCGTCGATGGCATGACCGCCGACTGGGCGCGCCTGCCCTACGACGTGATCGCCCGTATTTCAAGCCGGATCGTGAACGAGGTGCGTGGCATCAACCGCGTCGTCTACGACGTGACGTCGAAGCCGCCCGGCACCATCGAGTGGGAGTGAGGCAGCGTCAGCGTGAACGTCGTGCCGCTGGTGTCGGAGTCGACGGACAGCGTGCCGCCGTGAGCCGTCGCGATGGCGTGTGACACGAACAGCCCGAAGCCCAGCGCGCGGCTCAGTTGCGGACGCTGCCGCTTCGCATTCGGCCCGAACAGTTGCGCACGGTGCGTCGCGGTCATGGGGGCGCCGAGATTGTGCACCGTCATGGTCAGCGCGGTTGTGCTGCCCTCGATATGAACGGTCACGGGTTTCTGTGGCGTTCCGTGGTCGAGCGCGTTCGCGACGACAACCTCGACCAGCTGGCGCAGCCGATCCACGTCGAGACGGCCGCAGCACGGCCCCTGATGGCTGACGGCGATGCGCTGGAGGTCGAGGCGAAGCTCACTCTCCGCGAGGGTCTTGGCGACGAGTGCCGCGAGGTCCGTCGGTTCGCGCGCAAGCGTCAGCACGCCGTTCGACTGGAGTTCGGTCACGGCGTGCAGCTGCCGCATCATCCGCTCGAGGCGTTCGGTGGCGGAGGTGAGGCTGGCGAGCGTCGCAGAGACCGCATTCGGCGCAGCCGATTCGAGCGACAGCAGACCGACGCCGAGTGACAGCACCGTCAGCGAATTGCCCAGTTCGTGGCTCAGCCGAGAGAGAAACTCAGCTGTCTGGACGTCGTCCGCGATGGGCCGCAGAGGGCGCGCCCGCAGCTTGATTGTCTCCTGAGGGTAGGGTTGCTTCAGGTTCATTCCGACATCGTTGTCTGCATGCCGTCCAACGGGCAACTGTAAACGCTCAAGTGTTTGCCGTTGAATGCATTGGCCGGCTTTCCAGAACTGCCGTCTGCGCCTATGGTGCCCACCCCCGCGTGCGGCTGAAGAGGCCGGAGGAGACCCAAAATGCTGGAAATCATCGACGTTCATGCCCGCGAAATTCTCGACTCCCGTGGAAATCCAACCATCGAGGTCGAGGTGACGACCGAGGGTGGAGCGATGGGCCGCGCTGCGGTGCCGTCGGGGGCGTCGACCGGCGAGCACGAGGCGCTGGAGCTGCGTGACGGCGACAAGTCGCGCTACCTCGGGAAAGGCGTCCGCAAGGCGGTCGAGAATGTCAACGGAGCGCTCGCCGAGGTGGCGATCGGCCGAGACGTCTTCGACCAGATCGGCCTCGACCGCGCGATGATCGCGCTCGACGGCACGGCGACCAAGAAGCACCTCGGCGCGAACGCGATTCTGGGCGTGAGCCTCGCGGCCTCGAAGGCGGCGGCGAATGCGCTGGGCATTCCGCTCTACCGGTACGTCGGCGGCGCGTTCGCCCGCACGCTGCCGGTGCCGATGATGAACATTCTCAACGGCGGCGCGCACGCCGACACCACCGTCGACTTCCAGGAGTTCATGGTGTTGCCGGTCGGCGCCACGAGCTTTGCTGAGGGGCTGCGCTGGGGCGCAGAGATCTTCCACGCGCTGCGCACGGTGCTGAAGGCCCGCAAGCTCGCCACCGGCGTGGGCGACGAGGGCGGGTTCGCTCCCAGCTTGCCGTCGAACGAGAACGCGCTGGAGCTGGTCTGCGAGGCGGTGGAGAAGGCCGGCTTCAAGCTGGGCACGCAGATCGCGCTCGCGCTGGATGTCGCGGCCAGCGAGTTCTACGAGGGCGGCAAGTACCGACTGAAGGGCGAGGGCCGCGAGCTCGACGCCGCAGGAATGGTCGACTTCTACGTCCGCCTCGCGAAGAGCTATCCGATCCTCAGCATCGAAGACGGCATGGCCGAGGACGACTGGGCCGGCTGGAAGGCGCTGACGGACGCGCTGGGCTCGAAGGTGATGCTGGTCGGCGACGACCTGTTCGTGACGAACACCGAGCGCCTGTCTCGCGGCATCTCGGAGGGCATCGCCAACGCCATTCTCGTCAAGGTGAACCAGATTGGCTCTCTCACCGAGACGATTGAGGCGGTGCGCAGCGCCAACCGTGCGGGTTACCGCGCCGTCATGAGCCACCGCTCGGGCGAGACCGAGGACACGACCATCGCAGACCTCGCCGTCGCGCTCGAGACCGGCTTCATCAAGACCGGCTCCGCCAGCCGCTCGGATCGCGTCGCGAAGTACAACCAGCTGCTCCGGATTGAAGAGGAGCTGAGCAAGTCGGCGCACTATCCGGGCCTTGCCGCGTTCGGACGCTAGCCGCCTGCTTGGGACGACATTGCTTGCTGCGTCCCGTGGATTCTCGGGATATAACCTCCACTGAGGGGTATTCTCCCTTTAGGATAAACTGATGGAGCCCAGCTTTTTCTCGCGCCTCTTCCTCGCGTTCGTCGCCTTCTTCCGCGTGCTGTCCGACCCGAAGGTCGCGCTTCAGTTCAAACAGCTGCGCGAGGGGCTGCCGCTCGCCGCGCCGACGCCGGTGAAGAGCGAGCCGCCGGCCCGTCCCGTCTCGACTCCGGCTGGCCCGACCGTGAACGACCACTCGCCCGCGCTGCTGCTCGTGGGTGCACTGCAGCGCGAGGGCCGCCTTCTCGACTTCCTCCACGAGGACATCTCGACCTTCGATGACGCCGACGTGGGCGCCGCGGTGCGAATCGTCCACGAGGGGTGCCGCCGGGTCGTCGGCGAGTACCTTGTGATGGAGCCGGTGCGCGGCGACGGCGACGGGGCGGTGGTGCTGCTCGAGAAGGGCTTCGACGCTTCGGCGGTGCGCCTCGTCGGCAACGTGACCGGTGAGCCGCCGTTCCAGGGCACGCTGCGTCATCCGGGGTGGCGCGTGCGTGAGGTCCGCATTCCTCGAGCGGCGCAGGGCATCGACGTTCGCGTCGTGGCGCCGGCGGAGGTGGAGCTGTAATGGCGGGAGAGCATGTCGGGGCGCGGCGCGTCGTCGGTATCGATCTCGGCACGACGAACTGCGCGCTCTCCCATGCGCCGATCGATGGTGAGGCGTCTGCTCCCGAGGCGCTCGCGATCGCGCAGCTCGTCGCTCCCGGGCAGGTGACCACACGGTCGCTGCTTCCGAGCGCGCTCTATCTGCCGAACGCGAGCGAGTTTGCGGCCGGTGCGCTTGGGTTGCCGTGGGATGGGGCACGAAGTTTTGCGGTGGGTGAATTCGCGCGGACGCACGGCGCGCAGGTGCCGACCCGCCTCGTGACGAGCGCGAAGAGCTGGCTGTCGTTCTCCGGTGCCGATCGCCGTGACCGCCTGCTGCCGTGGAACGCGCCGGCCGACGCCGACAAGGTCTCTCCGGTCGAGGCGAGCGCGCGCTACCTGAAGCACCTCTCCGAATCGTTCGAGCTCCACATGGGCTTGCCGCTGGCTTCGCAGGAGGTGGTGCTCACGGTGCCCGCCTCGTTCGATGCGGTCGCGCGGGAGCTCACGGTCGAGGCCGCGGCGCAGGCGGGCTTTTCGCCGACGCTCCTCGAGGAGCCTCAGGCGGCGCTGTACGCGTGGCTCTCCGGTGCGGGCGAGCGGTGGCGCCAGCAGCTGAAGGTGGGCGATGTCATTCTGGTCGTCGACGTCGGCGGCGGCACGACCGACCTCTCGCTCATCGCGGTGGGTGAGCAGGATGGCTCGCTCGCGCTGCACCGCGTCGCCGTCGGCGAGCACCTGCTGCTCGGCGGCGACAACATGGACCTGACGCTCGCGCACACGCTGAAAGTCCGGCTCGAGCAGCAGGGCAAGAAGATCGATGCGTGGCAGTTTCTCGCGCTGACGCACGCCTGCCGGCAGGCCAAGGAGGCGCTCTTCGCGGATCCCTCGAGGGCCTCGTCGTCGATCGTCATTCCGGGCCGCGGCACCGGCCTCGTGGGCGGCTCCATCCGCACCGACCTGTTGCGCAAGGACGTGGACGAACTGCTGGTGGCCGGCTTCCTTCCCGAGGTCGCCATCGGCGAGCACCCGAAGCAGGCGCGTCGCGCGGGTTTCGCGGAAATCAACCTGCCTTACGCCTCCGACCCGGCGATCACCCGGCACCTCGCGGCCTTCCTGTCTCGTCAGGCGCAGGCGCTGGCCGAGGTGCCGGGCGTTGCCGCTGCCGCAGGACGGGCCTTTGCGCATCCGTCGGCCATTCTGTTCAACGGCGGCGTGATGAAGGCGACGTCGCTGCGCCAGCGCATCGTCGACGTGGTCGATGGCTGGCTCGCGGCGGATGGCGGGCAGCCGGTGAAGGTGCTGGACGCGCCCGACCTCGACCGCGCGGTCTCGGTGGGGGCGGCCTATTACGGACTCGTGCGCCACGGCCGGGGCATCCGCATTCGCGGCGGTACGGCGCGCGCCTACTACGTCGGCATCGAGTCGACCGCGCCGGCGATTCCGGGCTTCGAGCCCGAAGTGGCCGCCGTCTGCATCGCGCCCTTCGGCATGGAAGAGGGCTCGGCGCCCGAGCGCCTCGAACGCGATTTTGGCTTGGTTGTCGGCGAATCGGTGCACTTTCGCTTCTTCGCTTCGACCGTCCGACGCAGCGATCACGTCGGTGACGAGACGAGCGGCGGCGCCAACGCGCTGGAGGAGCTGCCTGCGATCGAGACGACGCTGTCCGCACCCGGGTCGGAAGGCAAGCTGGTGCCGGTGCGCCTCGAGTCGCGCGTGACCGAGGTGGGCACGCTCGCCATCGACTGCGTCGAGCAGGGTGGTCCACGCCGCTGGAAGCTCGAGTTCAACGTCCGTCCCAGCGCGTGAGGTCCGCCTGAAGCGGCCGGCGCGAGAAGGTCGCCATGAGCACCGCACGATTCACCGTCGGCATCGACCTGGGGACGACCAACAGCGCCGTCGCCTCCATCGACACCAGCTCGTCACGTCGGACGCCGGAAGCGCTGGCCATCCCCCAACTCGTGGCCGCGGGAGAGGTCGGGGCGCGGACGCTGCTTCCGAGTGCGGTTTACCTGCCGGGCGCGCACGAGCTGCCTGCGGGAGCGCTGTCGCTGCCTTGGGGAACCTCCGACTTTGCGGTGGGGCTCTTCGCGCGCGAACAGAGCGCCAAGGTGCCTGGCCGCGGCGTGACGAGCGCCAAGAGCTGGATCTGTCACCCCGGCGTCGATCGCACCGCTTCCATCCTGCCGTGGGGCGCACCGGACGACGTCGCCCGCATCTCGCCGGTCGAGGCGTCGGCGCGGGTCTTGAAACACCTGCGGACCGCGTGGGAGGCGGCTCATCCGGGGATGAGCCTCGCCGATCAGGACGTGGTTCTGACGGTCCCGGCCTCGTTCGATGCCGGTGCGCGCGAGCTGACGCTGAAGGCTGCCGAGGCCGCAGGACTCGCTGACGTCACCCTGCTCGAAGAGCCGCTCGCCGCCTTCTACCACTGGCTCGAGGGGCATGCGTCGAGCCTCGCGGACGCGCTGGCGGGCGTCTCGATGCTGCTCGTCGTCGACGTGGGCGGCGGCACCACCGACTTCACGCTGATTCAGGTGCGGAACGGGGACGGCCTCCGGCTCGATCGCATTGCGGTTGGCGACCACCTTCTTCTGGGCGGCGACAACGTCGATCTTGCCCTCGCGCGTGTGGCGGAGAAGCGGCTGGGGGAAGGCACGCTCGATGCGGCCGGGTGGGGCGCGCTGGTGCAGTCGGCGCGCGCGGCGAAGGAGGCGCTGCTCGCTCCCGACGCGCCGGAGTCGCGGAGCCTGGTGGTTCCCGGCCGCGCGGCGAAACTCGTCGGCGGCTCGCGCCGGGTCGAGGTCACTCGCGACGAGGTTCGCGCGCTGGCTCTCGACGGCTTTCTCCCGATGGTGCCGCGTGGCGCCCGGCCCGAACGACAGGGCGGTCTCAGGTCGCTTGGACTGCCCTACGCGGCCGATGCGGCCATCACGCGCCACCTTGCCGCCTTCGTCTCGCGCCACCTGGGACCGACGCAGGCCATTGACGCGGTGCTATTCAATGGCGGCGCTTTAACACCCGACATTCTGAAGAACCGGCTGCTCGACGTGCTGGAGTCCTGGTCGGATGCGCGGCCCAAGGTGCTCGAGAACAAGCAGCTCGATCTCGCGGTGGCCCGCGGTGCTGCCCACTTCGGCCTCGTGCGGCGCGGCGAAGGCGTCCGGGTCGGCGGCGGCAGCCCGCGCAGCTTCTTCCTCGGCATTCGAACGGCCGAAGGGCACCAGGGGCTCTGCATCGTCCCCAAAGGCCTGCCCGAAGGCGTCACCGCGCCCATCGAGGGCCGCACCTTCCAGCTCACGGTGAACCGGCCGGTCCGCTTCGAGCTGTTTTCGTCGACCGGCCGCGCGAGCGTGAAGCCCGGCCAGCTCATCGCGGTCGACGACGCCGACGACCTGGTCCGACTGCCGCCCATCCAGACGGTGATCCGCTCCGGCTCGAGCGCGGGCGAGGTCGGCGTACAGGTCGAGGCCGGCACCACGGAGATCGGCACGCTGGCGCTCTGGTGCGTCGCGGGCGGCGAGCGCTTCAAGCTCGAGTTCCACCTGCGCGGTGAGGGCTGCGATGAGGCGCTGTACGAGACAGGCGCGCTGCCGAAGCGCTTCGGCGAGGCCCGCGAACTGATCGAAAAGTTTTACGGAAAGAAGCCCTCGGACGTCGATGCGCGCGAGGTGAAGAACCTGAGCCGCGCGCTGGAAAAGGTGCTGGGCGAGCGCGAGTCGTGGCCGGTGCCCCTTCTGCGCGAGCTCTGGAGCGTGCTGTGGGCGGGGGCCCAGCGACGTCGTCGCAGCGCCGATCACGAGCGCCAGTGGCTGATGCTGACCGGCTACACGCTGCGGCCGGGCTTCGGCGCGGCGCTGGACGATTGGCGCGTCTCCGAGACCTTTTCGATCTTCTCCCAAGGCCTGCAGTTCCATCAGGAGAGGGCCCAGTGGGACCAGTGGTGGATCCTGTGGCGGCGTGTGGCGGGCGGACTGGACGAAGCGGCCCAGACCAGCATCGTCGAGGTGGCCCGCTACTGGCTCGAGCCGGCGACGTCGGGGAAGACCCGCCCTCGTCCGAAGGGGCCGAAGGTGGAGGGGCTCGAGGAGCTGCTTCGGCTCGTCGTCTCGCTCGAGAGGATCTCACCGGCCCTCAAGCGTGAGATCGGCGAGTGGATATGGACGAAGCTCGACGCCCCGGCGTCGGGCGGGGCGGGGTACTGGCTGCTGGGGCGGCTTGGCGCGCGCGTGCCTTTCCATGGTTCCGCGCATCAGGTGGTCGGACCGGACGTGGCGGGGCTGTGGACGCAGCGGATTCTGAAGGCCGACTGGGGCAAGTCGAAGGACGCTCCATTTGCCGCAGCCCTTCTCGCCCGAGCGACCGGTGACCGAGCGCGGGACCTCGACGAGGCGCTGCGGGCCGAGGTGCTCGTGCGCCTCGAGCAGATGAAGGCCTCGCCGTCGTGGCTTCAGATGGTCCGCGAACCGACCGCGCTGGCCCAGGTCGAGGAGCAGCGGATGTTCGGCGAAGGCCTGCCGCCCGGCCTGCGCCTCGTTGATTGAATTCAGGCGAGTCTATTCAGTGGCGGCCATTCGAGCGTCATCGGGCTGCCGCGCCACCTTCGGCCGCGTCACCAGCAGGAAGTGAGCGAGGGCGATACCGAAGAGTCCGAGGCTCCACGGCACAGGGTCCTTCGCCAGCATTGCCGGGTCTGCCACGCCGTGCAGCAGCGGCGACGAGGCGAGGAAGGCGGCCAGGAAGAGCAGGGCGAGCACGAGGGCCACCACGGGCAGCACCGGGTAGAGCGGCGCGACGAACGGCCGCTCCAGCCCGGGCTCCCTTCGGCGCAGGGCGAAGAGCGAAATCAGGCTCACGATGTAGAGCAGCACCGCCCCGAGTCCGGCGAGGCCAATCAGCAGCGCCCCCTGTCCCGTCAGCGCCGCCGCCACTCCGACCAGTGCGGGCACGACGACGGCCCACACCGGCGTCCCGAAGCGCGGGTGCAACTGCGCCATGAACTTGGGGAGGTAGTCCGCCCGAGCCAGCGCGAAGACCTGCCGCGAGCAGCCCATCAGGATCCCGTGGAAGCTCGCGACCAGTCCGAAGAGGCCCAGGTAGACCATCAGATGGGTCATCGGGTGGTCGGACGCCAGGACCTTCGCGAGCGCGTGGGGCAGCGGAGCATCGGGCGTGTCCTTCGGGACGATCTCGTCCACGGTCAGCACGCCGTTCGTGCAGATCAGGGTGCCGAGCGCGAGCACCACCAGCGTCAACATGCCGGCGATGTAGCCCTTCGGAATGTCTCGCTTCGGATCGACGACCTCCTCGGCGCTCATCGCCACGCCTTCGAGGCCCAGGTAGAACCAGATGCTGAACGGCAGGGCCGCGAAGAGCCCCGCCCAACCGTCCTTCACCAGCGGCGTCGTCACGATGTTGGCGACCTGCAGGTGCGGCGCGGTGAGGAAGAAGTAGAGCACCAGCTCGAACGCGGCGAGCGCCGTCACGACCAGCTCGAAGGTCACCGCGATGCCGACGCCGACAATGTTCACCGCGCCGAAGAGGATGAAGGCGCCCACCGCCCCCGCGAGAGGCGGCACGTGGAAGCGGAAGTTCAGGTAGTCGCCAATGGCGAGCGCGATGGCCGGCGGCGCGAAGACGAACTCGAGCAGCGTCGCGAAGGCCGCCACGAAGCCGCCGAACGGGCCCAGTGCGCGGCGGGCATAGGCGTAGGGGCCGCCGGAGTTCGGAATCGCCGTCGAAAGCTCCGTGTACGAGAAGATGAAGCAGAGGTACATCACGGTCACGACCAGCGTCGCGAGGATCATGCCCACCGGGCCGGCTTTCGGGACCCCGTAGTTCCAGCCGAAATAGTCGCCGCTGATGACGAGGCCGACCGCGATGGCCCACAGGTGAATGGGACGCAGGACGCGCTTGAGTTCTCCGTGCCCGCTCATTGAATTGCCTCCGGTCGAGGTGGAAGAGGCGCGCAGAAAACACCTTTGAAAACGGGCGTCAAGCGAGCGCACGCCGCGTGACTCGGGCAGGGACCGTCCACATCGTCTTCGTCGGGACCCTGGCCGGGAGGCAGGCATGCGCGCGGACGAGGCGATGGCTCGGCGGCCGCTCGTGACGATCGACGGCGACGAAACGCTGGAGAAGGCTGCGCGGCTGATGCTCGAGCACGGCGTGCGTCACCTGCCGGTGGTCGACGAAGGGCGGCTCGTGGGCGTCCTCTCCGAACGCGACCTGCTCTCGTTTCGCGGTTACGGCGGCCTGCAGGCGCCCGTCTCCACGGCGATGACCAAGGAGCCCGTGACAGCCACGCCGGAAGAGTCGATCGCCGAGGTGGCCAAGCGCATGGCCGCTCGAAAGCTGGGCTGCCTGCCCATCGTCGAGAACGAGCGCATCCTTGGAATCATCACCACCACCGACCTGCTCTCATTCCATGTCGGGCGCGGCGACGTGGCTCGCGCGCAGATGCGGCCGCTGGAGGGCGCAGCGCGGGACCTGATGACGCACGACCCGCTCTCCATTCACTTCGACGACTCCCTGCTGGACGCCGTGGCCCGGATGTCGCGCCGAGGCATTCGGCACCTGCCCGTGGTCGACGGCGACTCGCGCCCCATCGGCATGCTGTCGGACCGGGACGTGAGGCGCGCGCTGGGCGGCATCGCCGCGCGCGAAGGCGAGGCCGACGTCAACCGCCGTGTCACCGAGTACCGCGTGGGCGACGTCGCCACGCTGCCTGCCATGACCATCGAAGAGAGGACGTCGCTCAACACCGTGGCCCGGCGCTTCGTCGACGACCGGATCGGCGCGCTGGCGGTGGTCGACGACGCCGGCCGGTTGTCGGGTGTCATTTCGTACATCGACATCCTCGAGCGGTTGCTCGACGAGATGCATTCGCCCTCAGGAGTCGCGGCCATTCCGCCCGAGCCCATGATGCCGGTGCACTGAGCGCACAAAAAACCGGCCGGATCCCAGGGGATCCGGCCGGTTTTGTTCTGTCGGTAGTGTTTAGGCGATGCGCTTGTCGGCGGCCGCCCAGTCGATGTTCTGGAAGTAGGCCTCGACGTACTTGGCGCGCTCGGTCGGCTTGTAGTCGGGAACGAAGGCGTGCTCCCAGGCGTCCATCACCAGCACCGGGCGGTAGCCCGCGGGCGCGCCGTCGTTGTGCAGCGTGATCCAGTGGTTCGACAAGAGGCCGGTCGTCGGGTCCTGGAAAGTCACGGCCCAGCCGATGCCGCGCATGGTCGCGACGCCCTTGAAGTCGGCGAGGTAGGTCTCGAACGAGCCGAACGACTTCACGGCGGCGTCGAACAGCTTGCCGCTCGTCGGGGCGGGGCTGCCGCCGGCCTTCAGGTTGTCGAAGTAGTACTCGTGCAGGACCATGCCGCCGTACTCGAAGCCGAGGCGTCGCGTCATCTCGGCGTAGGCCGGGTTGGTGCCCGAGGCCTTGCCTTCCTTCGTCAGTGCCGACAGCTGCTCGGTGAGCAGGTTGGTGTTCTTCACGTAGCCGGCGTAGAGCGCGAAGTGCGTCTCGAGCAGGGCGTCGGAGAGGCCGCTGAGCCCCTTCAGGTTCGGCCAGGTGCGCGGCGTGTACTGCTTGGTCATCGTGAACCCCATCGGGTTGTTGGTGGAGGACGCGCGGGACGTCGTTCCGAGGGACCCTCCCCCGTCGAACCGACCCGCAGGTGGCGCCCGAGATAACGACCAGCGGCCGGAGCGTCAAGCGGTCCCTCGGTCCGGACTCCTGCTAGGGTGCGCCACTTTTCGCCGCACCGCCCGCAACCACACTGGAGCGCCCCGTGCAGACCTTTTTCGCCACTGCTGCGGCCGGAACCGAAGACCTCCTCGAGGAGGAGCTTCGGAACATCGGCATCCGAAGCCTCCGGGCGGGGCGGGGAGGGGTTCGCTTCCAAGGAGAGCTCTCCCAGGCGCTCGAGGCCTGCCTCTGGGTCCGGACCGGGATGCGAATCCTGCTGCCGCTCGCGAGCTTCCCGGCACCCGACGCCGAGGCGCTCTACGCCGGCGCGCGCGCCGTCGCCTGGGCCGACCACCTGACCCCGCGCCACACCTTCGCCATCGACGCCACCGGCACGAGTGACACGCTGCGTCATGCCCACTTCACCGCGCTCAAGGTGAAGGACGCGCTCTGCGACGTACTGCGTGAGAAGACGGGACAGCGACCGAACGTCGACGCCCACGACCCCGACGTGCGCATCGTCGTGCACCTCTCCCGAGGACGCTGCGATCTGTCGCTCGATCTCTCCGGAGAGCCGCTCTTCAAGCGCGGATACCGGCGCGACCCGACGCGCGCATCGCTGAAGGAGACGCTGGCGGCGAGCGTGCTGATGGCCGCCGGCTACGACGGGACGCGCCCGCTGCATGACCCGATGTGTGGTTCGGGAACCTTGGCCGTCGAGGCGGCGCTCATGGCGAAGAACCGGGCCCCCGGGCTGTTTCGGCCCTTCGGCATCGAGCGCTGGCCGGCCTTCGGCCCGGAGCACCGCAAGCTGCTCGCCGACCTGCGCAGCCAGGCCCGCGCGAACGAGCGAAAGGAGACGCCCCTCATCCGTGCGAGCGATCGCGACCCCGAGGCGGTGGCCGCGGCGCAGGCGAACGTCCATCGCGTGCAGCTGCCCATCGAGGTGTTCGAGGCCGATGCGCGCGAGGTGAAGCCGATCGCACCGGGCGCCTACGTCGTCATCAACCCGCCCTACGGCGAGCGGCTCGAGGCGGGCGGACGCAAGAACCTCAAGACCTTCTTCTGGCAGCTGGGTCAGGCGTGGCGAGAGCTGGAGGGCCATCGCATCGCCGTGCTCGCTGGCGGCCCGGAGTTCGAGCGCGCTTTCGGCCAGCGCCCGCTCGCGCGACGCCGGCTCTACAACGGGCCCATCGAGTGCCAGCTGCTGACCTACGAAATACGTGCGGCGCGCGCGGCGTCCGACGGGGCGTCGGCGGGCCGGCGTCTGGTTCCTCCGCCGGGTCGGTGATAGCGTGCTTCCCCTCGTTCCCGTTCGATTCGGAGAAGCGTTGGAGAACCTGAGAATGCGTCCGCTGCCTCTCGTCCTGATGTCGTTGATGCTCGCAAGCACCACCGCCCCGCAAGTGGCCCGGGCAGATGATCAAGACCCGCTCGACAGTGTTTTTTCCGACTCGGGCTACCGGCTGGAGCGCGACGCGCGGCTCTTTGCGCTGTTCGCAGCCTTCAACGTCGCCGGATTCGACCGCGCCGAAGAGACCCGGTCGCTGCCGTTTCCGCACCGCACCTTCCACCCGATCCGTCAGGCCCTGCGCGACGCACTGCTCCCGCTCGCCGAGAAGCTTCGCCCCAGCGTCGACCAGTACCTGGATGCGCACC
>JACCDP010909925.1_pt1 | contig 23012 bp, 17 predicted proteins | sample 7445841 | NCBI WGS metagenome assembly JACCDP01 (sample SAMN15323441, study PRJNA562643) | freshwater metagenome | isolation source: river surface water | place: USA:Blue River Watershed | collected 2017-08-17
ATTGCATAATCATCAAAAGTAGACAATCGGGAAAGGGACGGCCAACAGGAAAGAAAGTAATATACGCTTCGTGACCTAGAATAAGAAGATATCCTATTTAAAAAAAACATTTAGGCTAATTTCCAATTTTTTTATGCGTATAATAATATATATACGCACAAAATGGACGAATTCGCTTTTTACAATTCTCAGCAGGAAACTAAAAACGAGTTTATTTTTCAGAACTCACAGTATGTTTACTGTCCAGACCAGAATTCAGGAGGAAGCTACCCCAATGGGCAGGTCGTTTTTGATTTAGCGTCTCTCTCTAACAGCGGGAAATTTATAGATTTCCAAAGCAGTTATATAACCGTGCCATTGGTCATGGATATTACAAATACAGGTCAGGCGGCAAATAACGCTGAAAATTTATTTGCCTGTTCTCTCAAGAACGGGTTTCATCAACTAATAAATTCAATGTCTGTGGAAATCACAAATGCACAGGTCGTAAATTTGACGAACTTCTCAAATCTTGACATCAATTATCGTCTCCTCACTACCTGTTCTCGTGAGGACGAAGTAAATTTCTTACCTTCAATAAACTTTCATAAAGATAGTGCCGAGAGTATTTATTATAGTGATGTGACATCAGCAAGTGGTATTGGTGAAAGCAATAATATTCTTGCCAATTCTGTTTTCTCCACGACATCGGGTTGGGGAACTTCCTTTATTAACCATAATGACGGAAGATTGAAGAGAGCACTAAATACATCATTTGACCCAGTCGATTCGTCTATCGGCTCATCAAATTTCAAGTTGGTCAATAGTGCAACAGTAAAGGCTTCAGGCAAAAATTTCGCCGAAAAAACCGGAAATACTGCAGTCCAGTATTATATTCTTGCAACAATTCCACTTAAAATCATTCACGATTTGTTTAAGCAACTGCCCCTTACTAGGAATATGTATATGCGCCTGATACTTAACTTGAATACCCAGTGTCAATGTGCAATCGATGTCGCCTCCAATAAATTTACAGGGTTCTCTACAACCTCTCTAAATAATGTGTTCCCTTGCCAGGTTTCTCCTATTGGAGATGGAAAAGGGATAAAGGCAGATACTTCTATCACAAAATCAACGATTACATTAGGAATTGGTAAATCTTACAATACAGCCACTTCGTATTCTCATCCAGTTATGACATCATGCCGATTTTATGCCAAGATGCTTGAATTCTCACCTCTATATGAAGAGATGTATTTATCTGCAGTTCCAACGAAGACTATTCTATACAATGATATCTTGAGTTTCCAGACCTTAAGTGTTGGTGCAGGTTCATCTGTTTCTCAAATTCTGACAAACGGCATATCTCGTCCTCGTTATTTACTTATAATTCCACAGATGGCAGGAACTATCAACGGTTCTGCAAAAGCAAATTTGGCTTCTTCATTTACAGCTGCCGCATCCAACGGTTTGTCTGTATTGGGTAGCCCGATGAACAGTCCATTTTCTAGTGCACCTGGAACAACCGCCCCACAAGCAGTAATCAGTTCTCTGAATATTTTGGTTTCGGGGCAAAACATTTATCAATCAAATTACCAATATGGTTTCGAGCAATATTTACAGGAAGTCCGGGGGTCTAATTCATTGAATGGTGGTCTTCCTCTAGCATTGTCATCGGGACTTCTTTCCCAACAAGACTGGGAGAATGGATACAGATTTATTTATGTGGATTTGTCGAGAAGAGTATCTCAAGCAAATGATGACATTTCTCGTTCTATTCAGGTGCAATTTACTAACGCTGCTACTTATGCGATGGATTACTTTTATGTAATTTGTTACCAAAAGCAAATATCGATAAGTACATCCACTGGGTCTCTCATCATATAAAAAATTTATTATGAAAATAAGAAAGTAGAACATTGTATTTACGATAAAGTTTAAAATTTCTTCACATTATCTTATAAAAAATATTTTGTTATAATATAAGATAATGTCAGCAGATTTTCATGTCGTCGAAGTATTTCTTTCAGCCCCGCAATTTAGAAAGTATAAGAAAGGAGAACCATTCCAATTGAGCAATACTCAACTCCAGTCTTCTGTTGGAAAACACAAGGTGGATATTCATCTTGAGAAAAAGGATTATAAAAAATTAATAAACGCTGTTAAGAACGGGAAAGGGTACAGATTTAGCGAAAAAAACGTAAAAGGAGGTTCTCTATGGGGAACTTTCAAATCAGGTTTATCCAAGGTTGGAAATTTTATTAAATCTAATGTTTCAAAAGAAGATGTAAAAAATGTTATTAATAAAGGTGTGGATATGGTAGCGCCCGAAAGCGTTAAGGAAATAGCAAAATCTGCGGTTTCCAAAGCAGTCGATTACAGTTATGACGATAGTAATAAAGGGAAATCCCTGAAAGAACACGCTTTAAGTTTGGCAAACGAATTACAGCCTGAAATTAAAGATGTAGCACTAAAAGCCGGGAAAAAAGTAATGGATAAGGTCCAAGAGAAGCTCAATCAAAGTTCTCCTGATGAAGAAGTGCAAGGTGAAGGATTACGAAAGAAAAGATTTGTCAAAGGTTCTCAAGAAGCAAAGGACCATATGGCGAGATTACGAGCCATGCGTGGAATGAAAAAAGGCTCTGGAATGAAACAAAAAAAGAGACGAGGGAAAGGTGTGTGGGATAACATAGCTTCTTCGTTGATACACACGGGACTGCCTACACTTGGACACATTAGTGGGGAAATTTTAGGCGGACCAGCCGGTGCTATGGTCGGCGAAGAAATAGGAAATTTGGCGGGGGACACAATAGGAGCCGCAACTGGGCGTGGATTGAAAAAAAATAAAATTCATACAAAATATGGGGCATTAACAGATGGGGTTCCTTCGCCTGTAATAAGTGAGATGTCAAAAGATAGAGTGAGTACACATGGGATGTATGGCAGGGGCAAACGCATTCATGGTGGCAGTTTTCTCAGTTTGTAGGCGGAAGTTTCATAAAAAATTGATTTAAAAAGTATTTAAAAAATAACCACCATATATTGTATTGTAAAATGTCGAATATTGGGTTTATATACAAAATTTCTAACTGTGATGATGATGATGTATATGTTGGAAGCACAAAACGAACAATAACAAAGCGGTTTCAGGACCATCTTTATAATGTTAAATGTGAGAGTAGAAAACACATGAAGCTATATGAAAAAATAAATCTTCTTGGACAAAACAAATTTAAAGTTGAACTCTTGGAAACAGTCCAATTCGAAGATAAATATGAATTATATGCACGAGAACAATTTTATATGGATGAATTGAAACCTTCTTTAAATATTAGACCTGCCCCTCTCAAAAATCTTGACAATTACCAAAGGCATAAAGAAGCCCGACTGCAATGGTGCAAAGAATACTACCAAGAAAACAGAGAACGTGTATTAGAGCGAGTGCATCGATATGCAGAAAACAATAAAGAAAAAATTAGCGAACGGGGGAAAAACTATCGAGCGACACATAAAGACGAGATAAAAGAAAGACGCAGTAAAACATTTGTTTGTGAATGTGGTGTTGAAAGTTCTTACGACCACAAGTCTCGTCATTTACGAACAAAAAAGCATTTACAGTATATGGAAGCAAAAGGAATTGCTGAAAAAAATTTAATGTCTGAAATTAATAATGAAAATTAGATAAATTTCTGTACAAAACCTGTTCAAAACAAAAATAAAAAATTCCAATAATGGACAGAACAAATTAAACATTTCAAAAATGTCGAAATTTTGGATATTTTTGAAATATAATGGCTGACTCTCCACTTTTCAAAAAATATTCTTCAATCAGAATTTTTAAAAGAGATGGAAACGTTTTGCAGGGCATCATATCGGCTACATATTTTATAAAATATCAATAATGGAGAGAACTGTTATATATGTTTTAAAAAATATCGAAATTTCGGATATTTTTGACATGAACCAGCAAAGCTCTCGATATTTCAAAAAATATTCTTCAATCAGAATTTTTAAAAGAGATAAAACAATTTCTAGATAGATATTTTTAGATAAACATAAACTAAAAATAAAACAAAAACCATTACCAAATTATTATTAGATAAAATTATTTAATAATAATCTTAATTTTCTGATTATCTAATTACGAGATAGCAATAAAAAATTTTTTATTAATATACTTCTTGAAAATATGTTTAGATAATGTTAAAATTGAGAATAATTATTATTTTTTCGTAAAATATAATAATTTAATAATATTTTTGTTTTATTTTAGTTTCAAATAATCTAACAATTTAATAGATTTGATACTTTATAATACATTTTGATACTTTTTAATACATCTGGTTCTCAATTGACTTTCTACTTCTTTATATACTCTGCTTGGGTGCTTTTTGAATGAGCCATTTCTTTTGAAGTCTGTTCCATCTCGTCTTGGATTTCCCCATATTTTTCCGTAAGATATATATGTCTCAACATTGAAGAAGACACATTTTTTCCAAGTAATTTGTTTAACATTCTTGTAATCTGCGGTGATGTCAGTTTCTGCTGATTACTGCTGAATAATAAATATTCCGTTGGATTTATTTTCACCCATTTATTAAGGAGTTTATAAAACTCGGGTGCTTTCTGTTTCACATCTATAACCTGCTCTCCGTAATCTTTGGCTGTCTTATATACATTAAAGTAAAACTTTCCCGATTTGAAAAAATTATCTTGGTTTGTATAATTTTTTATTTTCATTTCCGTAAAATCCTTGCTTCTTCTCGGGCTTAATCCACTTACGCCTCCAAGAACTCCAAGCAGAATAAAATTATTAATAGTTGAATAATCTGCAATAAGTTTTTGGGAAAACATCAATGACACACGTTGGAAAAGGTCGTCATAAATTTCTTTAATTTCACTCGATGACATCCAATTGTCTTCTTCCTTTTGGCTTTTCTTTTGTGATTTATACATCTCATTCGTCAGTTTGCAATCGCTTAACATTTGGGATTGGTATTTTTCATTTGCAGTTAAAACAAATAATGCAGACAGAACAGTTTTTCGTGTTTGGGGTGTTTTTTCTTTCAAAAACTCTAATATTTTTACATCGTCATTGAACCAATCTAATGTTTCATTGTCTGGGTTTAATTTTTTATTGAGGTTGAATAATATCGACACATAAGTTTTTAAACTGCTGGGGTTTAAGTTTGGTCTTTTTTCTTTTATTTTGTTTTCAATAATTTCTCTAAATGTCATTTTAATATAAAATATATATAGATAATATTATTTTTTTTTGAAAAATAAGATTATTTTTCGTCATCACTTTCGTTTTCAATCTTATAAAACGAGTTAAAATTATGCGAGAACTTCTTATTTTCGTCGCCAGTTTCAAGGTCAATCTTTAAAAAATGGAACTTCTCTTTGGTTGCATCCTTGTATATTTTTATCAGTTCTTCTTTATCAATTCCAAGAGAACACTCACTCATAATCATATTAGTATCTCTTTTTGAACCAAGTTTTAATATTATCAAATAACTAAATTGAAGACGAATTAATCGAGGAACTTTATAAAATGATTGTGTCAAATAGCAAAGAGATACTCCCTTTCCATATTTGCGACCACGTATGGCTATTTCAGTTATGACGCTTTGCGTCTTCTCGTCATATGCCACGCAATCGTCAAAAATGCATAAAATTTGTTTGTCTTTCTCTAATTCATTTAGACGGGGAAATTTGGTAAGATTAGTAAAAAATTGGATTTTATCTCCACCAATACACTTCTCTGCAAATTCATATAACGGTTCAGACGCTTTATAGCAGACATATATTTTCCCCCACGTGTCTTGCATTCGAGCTATCAAATTGAGAACGAACGAGGTCTTGCCACCCCCACTGGCTGATACGATTCCTATACGTGCAGGTATGCGTATTTGATGTGCTTCAAAACAGGGGTTATGGTATTCAGTTAGTAATTCCTTTAATTTTTTATTCTCGTAGAAATTAATCATCTCATTATCATTTTTCTGACTTTCTAAATTTGGTTTTTTAGGCATAATTGTATTATTATATTATTAGATAAAAACTAATAACTCGCAGAAAAATACCATTTTCTATTGTTTAATATCAATATTATATTTACTTCTTGAATTCCCGTAATATTGCTGACTAATTGGTTATAGTTAGTATAAAAAATATAATCATTGTCAATAAATGGATATAAACTTATCGTAGTCGCATTGGAGTTTATTCTCCGTATGTGAAGTTTGCAAGCCGCATTAGTGGGTATTGATGCTACATTGGGCATATATAAAAACATGTTGTTTATTGTGCAATCACACAGGACTATCTCGGGCAACGGGAATGTTAAAAATATACTCGAATTTATCTCTGATACAGATTTTACCTCACATATACCTAATCTTATAATATTTTTCAAATTTATTGTGTCAAATGTATTAGCAGTAATATTATTGGCTGTCAAATTACCAATTATATCTAATTTTCCGCTGATTTTCACATCTCCATTTACGTCCAAATTTGTGCTTGGATCCATCTTATTAATTCCAACAAATCCAGTCATTTGTGGAGTGGCTAACACTATACAATCCTTATAATAATTTGGAAGATTGCTTGGGGCAACCGCATCACCCTCTATTCCAATTACTAATCGGCTGTTTTGAAACCCATCATCATAACTGCCGATATATTTCATGTAACCAAAGTCATAATTTGTTCTACTGCTTTGAAAGACAATGCTGGATACGGCATTTTCTTGAGGGGTAGCCGCATTTCTTAATGTTAATGTTCCATAAACTTGATCTCCTATTGGACTAATTTTTGGGTCTGTTCCTGCATTAGGTTCTTTTATTATTACAGAACCTGAACCATTTACTTTAAATACCTCAATAGTGTTATTAACAACACTAAATCTTGTTCCATTAGTTGCATTATCACTCAATGTTAATGTTCCTGGGGTGCTGATATTAGGAGCAGAAAAATTTCCGGTTGATGATATTCCACCAGTAATTAATGAATTTGTTGTTAATGTCCCTGTTATTCGTGCATCTCCAGTCACGTCTAACCGATATGTCCCTGATGTTGTCGAACTGGGCAAAATTAAACAATTATTAGATAACATCATACCACAATTACTATTGAGGGCTGTTCCAAATAATAATCTTTGACTTGCTGCTGTATTTCTATAACAAATATCACCTGTTAATGAATTCGAAAACCAATCTGAAGTCGTATAAGCGTATGCAATCCAAGGATTTATACCGACACCACCTGAGCCAATAGCACTTGGACCATTAATCGGGATGTTCATCCAATATCCATTACCACTATATCTCGGTGTAAATATTAAATTAGAATTCATCAAACCAAATCGTGTAGAACCTGATACATCGAGATTATAAATTGGGCTTGAAATTCCAACACCTAATCTACCACCTCCAGTTATTGTCATTAACGTATTATTTGAATTTGGGCTATTACTTGCAGTATCTATGAAATTGAAACCGCCAGTCCCGCCTCCTCGTGAATTAATGAAATTCGTCTCTCCTGTTCCTCCCGAATTATTCCAAGTTAAATACGCTCCTTGATTTAACGATTGAGAAAGTAAATTACTCGCACTATTAACAACCAAATAAGACTGTGCATGAATCGACCCATTTACATCTAATTCATTATTAGGCAATGCCATATTTATACCAACTTTACCAGTTGAGGTCATTCTTATACCAACATCTAATGCTGCTGAATTATTCTGTGGGCAAATACAAAATCCATATGAAGCCATTCCGCCATTGTAAATTATGGCTGAGTCAGTATTTTGAACTAATCCATTATAACTATCTGCTAATAAATAGGATGAAATTCCAAGAAAATTAGAATTAAATCCATTACTCGCCCTAAAATTTAATTCAGAGTTTGATATTGTAGAATTTATAGTTCCACCCGAAACATCGAGTTTATATTTTGGGTCGTCATTATTTATTCCAACTCCACCAGTTGGGTTAAGATTAATATTATCTTGAATTTCCGATGTCAAATTATTACTTTCGGCATTTATTCTCAAAACTGTTTTTTTTGAATTTACTCCACCAAATCCAACATACTGCAAATAGGCTCTGTCAGTAGTTAATCCTGTTCCGTTTGGATTATCGTCTCCAATAAATAAATTTCCTTTCACACGGAGATTACCATTAAAAGTTCCACCATTGTTTAAAATGATATTGTTGTCAATATATGTTTTACTGTAATAATTCGCATCACTCTGTGTTTTTGTGTAATAATTAGTTAGTGTATTCGTATTTACAAAAGTTGTATCAATTGTATCTGTATCGTAATAGTTTTGAGTAATGTAATTTTTATTAAAATAGTTGTTGCTTAAATTGCTATTAGTTGCGAATGTATTATCAATATATGTTTTACTGTATAAATTTGTGGCATTTATATTTCCACAACTAATATCTCCAACATTATTTATTTCAACTATTTTTGTTGGTTTTGTGGTTGAATTCACTGTCCATAAATTAAACCCTCCTATTCCAGTGTTTGAATAATTGACAATATCACTTCGTTTTGTGTTATTTGTATTAAAAAATAGACCAGTCCCCTCTTCAATACTGCCTACTGTTTGATTGATTATCGGTATTGATGTGCTATTTATAAAACCCCCCATCAAAGTAGTATATGCATCCGTAGTATTGTAAGTCAATCCTGATATCGGCACAAGTTTGTCGTTAATATCATTTTTATTATAAATATTTGTGGCAGAAATCGTATTACAATTTATATCGCCTTGTTTTGATATGGACACTATGTTTTGAGGTGAAGTTGTGTTATTTGTTGTCCAAAAGTCAAATCCACCACCTGTTCCGCTCGTTCCTGCATAATTTAGAAAATCTGTTTTTCTTGAATTATTTGAATTCCAGTATAATCCTGTGCCTTGAGTTATACCGTCATTGATATTTTTATTCAAAGGTATTGAAACAGAATTTACTAATGCACCTCCAATTGTTGTTTGGCTAAATGGTGTATTTGATACTAATGATATATTAGCGATTGCGATTTCTCGTTGGATTGTGGAAGGAGTTCCGACAAAATTTAAAATTTTTGTTCCGGATGTTGAGACAATAATTTCTTTTGTATATGAATACCAAGTAGTTTTGGAAGAAATGTCTAATGTCGGATTATAACTATTTGACGAATTTCCATTATAATATGTCGGTGTCGTATCAATTACAACTCCATCAAACTGAATTTGCATTGGATTTGATGCAAATCCTGATGTAAATGCATAATTAAATTGTAAAATATAAGTTCCTGCATATACATAAATTGATTGTCGAATATTTGACGAAGATACTAAAATTATATACTGAACACAATTAATTAGTGATGGGCTTGGATAATTCATCGGATTGCCATTTATCAGATATACAGCATTTGGTATGGTTGTTGTCCATATAATACTTTGTAATTCACTTGGAAGCAATTGTTCAAAACTCCAATAGTCATTCGTATTTAAACTTGGATTTGAAAATTTACCATTTGTTATGAAATCATAATTATAGGTATTATAACTAATATCAGTAATCGGCATCAAAAGGTTATTTATTTGTGGTTTCGTATAATAATTATTTGTTAAGTATTGAGACACTATATTACCACAAATATCAAAATTTCCACGAATTATTGCATTTTGAGAAACATCTAAAATTCCATTTAAATTTAGATTTCCTGATATATCTGTATTTCCGACTACTGAAATATTTTGTGGAAATGCAACATCTCCAGAAATATCTAAAATCCAATTGTAGTCATTATTGATTGATGATTTAACACCAGTTGCTTTATCTTCCACTCCTTTTAATAAAAAATACCCGGAAGCTCCCCCTGCAAAACCTGCCCCGAGAACCCCTACGATATCAGTCAATGCTCCAACTGCGACTCCTATATTCGATACTCCATTCACAGCCGAATTTAATGTATCTAAAGCATCACTGGCAGAATTCATTGAATTTGAGGCTACTTCAATATAATCCCCTAGTAAATCAGCAGCGGCAGCCCCGCCTTGTGCGGCTAATGCAATTCCCATATAAGTTTGACACGCATTCAGTGCTACTATACATAATGCTAAAACACCAGCACAGGCTCCTACCGTGATGAAAGTGTCCACCGCTCCACCTGATTGCCCGACTTCTCCTTGATCGCCCTTTGGACCCTGTGGACCTTCTGGTCCTTCTGGTCCTTCTGGACCTTGAGGTCCTTGAGGTCCTTGGGGTCCTTCAGGACCTTGTAATCCGATAGGACCAGTTGGTCCAGTTGATCCAGTTGGACCTGTAGCACCTGTAGGACCCGTAGAACCGGTTGGACCAGTATTTCCAAATTTAGATGTGAAACTTGTTAATAAATTTGAAGTAGTTGAACCGTTGAAATAGAAAGAAACATTATGTCCATTTGTAGAACCAATAGGTTGTTTAAAAAAAATTTCAACAAAAACGATGGTGTCATTGCTTTGCAATATTAAAGAGTTGATATATGCACTATTCACTTCTAATTTTGATGACCCATTACTTGAGATTAATGTAGTATTATTTGTTCCATCATATAATAAAACATTATTTCCACCATTATCAACATAATACATTTTTTGATAAAAATAAGTTGGATAACCAAGTTGATTAACTGAACAAAATAAATTTAAATTCCAAGAACCATTGTTTATAAAATTATTTGTAATTGCATTTGTGTTAAATTTATATGTTCCCAACATATGAGTTGTATTGTCTTGATTTATTCCAAAATCATAACTAATAATTTTTTGCGTATTACTTGGATTGGATATTGTTAATGTTCCAAGATTGTCTTCGATGGTAGTTGATGACGGATTTAAAACTAAAACTAAACCACTCACCGTTCCGGGAATACCTTGAGGACCTATCGGACCTGTATTACCAGTATTACCAGTTGGACCTGTAGGACCTATAGAACCAGTAGGACCAGTAGGACCAGTTGGACCAGTTGGACCAATATCCCCCGTTGGTCCAGTTGGTCCAGTTGGACCTATATTTCCCGTAGGACCAGTAGGACCAGTTGGTCCAATATCCCCAGTTGGTCCAGTTGGACCAATATCACCAGTAGGACCTGTAGAACCAGTTGGTCCAGTAGGACCTGTAGAACCAGTTGGACCAGTTGGACCTGTAGAACCAGTAGGACCAGTAGGACCTCTAAAACCCGTGGAACCAGTAGGACCCGTAGGACCAGTTGGACCTGTCTCACCAGTAGGACCAGTTGGACCAGTTGGACCCATAGGACCAATAACACCTTTACTCTGAAAATAAAACGTTAATCTGCACGGACCTCCACCCGCTCCAACCATAGACCTCAATTTTATTCTATCGTTTTTAAAAAATACTACATCTCCTGTAGCAAAAGAACTTATGACGAAATTACTCGCACTTGTAGATACTGGTAAATCAAAATAACTATATGCGTAAGTTGTGTCATCATTTCTATATATGTTTATTCTGTAAAATGAAGTAACTGGGTTGACATAACTCACGCCTATTCCGACCAATTGACAATCTTGCGATATGTATGTATTCAAAACACTACTCGTTTGACTTTGACCAAAACTAAAATTATAACCTAAATTTACAGATTGTGTATTTAAAACACCCTCACAGACTATTGACCAAAATCCGCCGCCAACATTATTATTGACAATGTTATTTATTTGACTTTGTATATTACTTTCCACTCCAGTAAAGTAATTCGTTGGTTGTGATAAAAAATAACTACTTAAAAAATCACCATTTAAAGATAATGAACCGTTTAAGATTTGGTCTCTATCATTTCTTATAAATCGACTGTCAATTGCTCTTATAGTCAATGTATTATCCTGATAATCATAGTCCTCTGTATTAAATTTTTTGTCATCACTAAAATTCAGAGGAGGTAAATATACAGTTCCACAATCGGAGAATGTTTCAAAAGAAATGAAAGAAAATTTTGTAAATGCAACATTATATGCTGAACTAATAATCGGTTGGTGCAATTTTAATGTCTTACTTCCTCTCGTCTTAACATTTACTTCTATATTATATAAAGTCCAAGTTTCAGGAATTGTTGATTGGAGAGTTGCTATTAAAATATTATCAAAATAAATATAAGTAGGAAAAACTGATGAAGATGATTGTCTTTTACAGTAATAAAATGATAATAAATACCGTCCTGTTTCCGTTATGTTTATTGATTGACTTATAGAAGCATTAGACCTTATTTGAAGATATTGATTTACACTTATTATCGAAGGATTTTGATACACAAATTGTGTTGATAAAGCTCCATTAATTAATGTAATATTTTGGGCATTACTATAGTCCGAACCTAACCAGATTAAATTCGTCCTCTGAAGTATTGTAAAAGCGTCATAATGTAAGAATGAATTAGCAGTAATTGATGGTGATTGAAAATTACTGTTCTGTATCAGATTTGACATTATTTATATTATCTAAATACAATAAATATTTTAACTAAATATTTGTCTCAAAAATTATTTTTATATATATTCATTTATATATAGAAATGGCATCAACTCTTCCTCCAAAAATGGTAAATGGAAATTTAAATTCAATATTTAATGCGAACGATTTTATTTCACAAACCGATGCAAAATATGATGCAAAATATTTGAAATTAACAGGGGGGACTATAACCGGTGGTTTAACATCAAATACATTGACTGTAAATAGTACAACAACTTTAACTGGAGCATTGACAGTAAATAATACCACAACTACAAATGGAATTACTTCATCTTCCGGAATAAATCAATTTAATTCAAATATTACACTTCCTACTACATACACAGTATCTCCAAATGCAACATTTCCAACCTCATCTCAACTTGGAGGGGTTTTTGTAGTGAATGAAACAAATGGTCAGAGTGCTGCTACAGGAGTAGTAAAAACAATTTGTTCATTACAACTTTCTCCTGGTGTATATTGTATTTCGTGGAGAGGGGTAATTGCACCTACAGCTGCAGGAAATGGAACTTACACAAATGTTCGGTTCGCACTAACGCCTACTTTAGATACAATAACACCCGCTGACCATGTCCAAAGAGTTCAAATTTGCTCATCACAAACTGCTACCCAAGGGGCTACACACGGATATGAGTGTGCATTGATTGGTTCAACCATTTTACAAGTTAGTGCATTAACTACTTATTATTTAAACGGGTGTTCAGTATATACATCGAGTACAGTTTCGAAATGGACGGGTCATATTCATGCCGTGAGAATAGCATAAATTTACAAAAAATACTTTACTCCTCCAAGAATTACAAACCTATTTGTCTTTTTGTTTTCATTTTCGTCCTCTTTTCTTTTTAATCCTTCATTCCATAAATTTCTTGGAATTGATAACTTTAATGCCTCAACTTCAGGTTCTTGGATGATTTCGGGTGTTCCTACAAAATCCTGCAATAAACTATTTGGTTTTCTTACTCTCGATGATTTCTCTCTTTGAACAACTGGTGCTGTTTCTTTCGATATTCGTGGTGGTCTTGGCTTTACTGGCTTCTTTGCTTCTGTTTCCTCGTCTCTCACAACATTCAATTTTAAAGCATCGTGAATTGTAAAATTATCATTCATATTGTTCTCAACATCTTCTTTTGAAACTTTCAAAAAATCACTTGCGAAGAAACGCTTTTGGCGTCGTGGTTTATTTGGATTGTTCATTTTTTGTTGGGTTAAGAGAGGCTCTCCATTCAATGTTTTTAATGTGTATCGTAATTTTTCATATCCCTCGTTATCAGGTTTCAGAATTTTATCTATTTGATAAACTTCAGGACTGTATTTTACAACAATGAATTTCTTATCGCCGTCTTTTATCATCTTCCTAACTTGTGAATATAATTGAGACAATTTAACTCTCACATAATCATCTATATTTAATTCTATTGTTTTATTTTTTAACACATTTTGTTTAGCCTTTTTCCGAATATTCCCTGCAACTTCATTATTATTTATATTTGGTCTTTCATTATATGGTCTATTATCCCAAATATCTATTGGTCTCTTCTTTGTTGTGCTATTTACTTGTCTGTTTTTTATAGAACAACATAAATCCAGTTGATTATACCAAACTAAATCATTATGCCGTATCATTATTTCTCTTAACATCTTTCGAAGTTGATTATTGAAATTTTCTATTAAACCGTTGGATTGGGGTGAATATGACAATGTATTAATCCACTTGATGTTGTGTCTTGCCATAAAATCGTTTGTCTCTGCCTGGAACTCGCCCCCATTATCTTTCATAATAATACTCGGATATACACCCGCATCATCACAGATTTCCTCCAACGCTTGTGAAACATCTAATGCCGTCTTATTCTTTAAAGGTTTTGCCCATACTTTTCGAGAGAAATGGTCGATACAGGTTAAAATATATTTAAATCCTCGATTTTTTGATGAATATCTTTGCATTTCTACGAGGTCAATAGCCCACCTCTCATTTGGTCTCGATGCTAATATCGGTTTATTTATCAAGTGGCGTGTATTTCGTGATATTTGATAATTTTTTTGTCTTTTTAAAAAGTCGCCAACTTCTTTTCTGAATATGTTTAAATATTTTCCACGAACCGTATGATAGAATTGAACAATTCCTGACCCAATACCTGTTCTATCATTATCATATATTTCCTTCATAACTTCATTCTTCTCTTCCGGGTCAATGATAACAATTAATTCTAAAGGTCTATAGATAAGATGATTGTCTTTTATATAAAAAGGTTTCCATTTCTCTACATATCTTTTCTTTCCTTTTATGTGGTCAGGAATTTGCCCTGTTGTTTTAAATTGTAAGACTTCATCTACAACTTGTTGAGAGTATCCGTAATTGTTTAATTTTAATATTAAATTTTTATCATTCATCTAATATTAAATGAGATATTTGTATTGTTTGAAATACAAAATATAACATAAACAGTTCTATAATGAGAAAGTGAGGAGGTGAGGAGTGAGGACCAGGTTTGAGGTCAATTTGGATAAATTTCATTTTATTAATGATATTAAAAATATTAAAAAAGCTGACCCAAAACAGGTCCTCAGGTCCTCACTCCTCACCTCATCCCTAAACAAATTAAAAATTTGATATCATATTTATGTTTATATTGTTTTGCATTTGTTTTGGATATATTTTTCACCACAATATTCGCATACTAAACCATCCACGAGTATTTGGAACATCATCTCTCTTATGCCTCATTCTATACAACCGACGGCGATTATTAGCAAAATCCTCTCCTTTCGTTTCTAAATATGTAGGATAATCGTTATAATTGATGTCTCCTATTGCATACAGAAATTGATTATTCTTAAAGACATCTATCTTTTTATTGAGGTATATAGACGGTTTTATTTGCACACCTAACTTCTTAGCTTGGTCATACGAATATGGTTTTATCTTATACGCCGACATATATAGTATTAAGGTAAAAAATGTAAGTATTTATGATTTTTAAAAATATAAACTGTAGATAATATTTTATAATATAATTATATAGTAAAATATGCATAGGTTTAGACAGAATTTTGAGACAAAATTCGGTGTAAAGCCTCCCTTAAACCGTATAAATTTTAATAATTTAGAAAAATCCATACAGGATGCTTTACCAATGACCGTCAATGCACCCCAACCTATTTGGGAGGTATTAAATATAACAGAGTTAGAATATTACGAAAAATATCACAAACAAGAAATCAATGAAAACGCATTGGAAATACAAGACGGAATAATCGAAGAGAAGATGCCCGAATTAATAGAAGAATTACCACAAAACACTTCTGAAAACATTACACTACAAGTTTCAGAAGCATAAAAGCGGTGTATATATTATATAATGCTTTCTAATTTTGACATCGAGAAAATTTGTAAATTTTATAGATTACCAGTTGTATCCATTTGTATGAAAAATGAATTGCCGATGAAAGTAATTGATGGATGCTATATCATAAATATGCAATCAAGTTATCAAGGCACGGGTACGCATTGGGTAGCATTATATGTATATAAAAATAATTCGTTTTATTTTGATAGTTTCGGTGCTATATTTCCTAATGAAATTATGACATTTGTAAAAAAGAGGAAGGGATGTCATTTATACTATAGCAACTGGATAATCCAAGATTTAAAATCGGAGAACTGTGGTTGGTACGTCATAGCATTTTTAATTTATATGCACCAAAACAGACAGAAAAATTTAAAAGATGTGTTCAATGATTTCACAAATAATTTTCATGATGATACGACAAAGAATGATGAAATTCTGAAATCATTTTTCGCTTCGTCTGGTGTATTTCAAAGACCTGCGTTAGTAAAAAATTTCATCAAGTAAAATATCTTCGTATATAATATTAGCTCATGGGAGACCTCACAGAAGGAGTAAATAGTTATTTTTACTTATCTGCCCTTACGCTTATATTAGGTGGGCTTGGTCTCATCGTTCGTTATTCATACAAAAGCAAATGCTCATCAGTTGAATTATGTTGTATAAAAATTACCCGAGATATTGAAATAGAGGAACGGGAAGATAATGAAGAGAGGAAACATCAAATTCCTATGTCTTCATCGCTTCAAAAAACTTCAGTGTGAAATTGTTTTGTCGTGCAGGGCTATTTTTTTTACAACGGAAACGGCGAACGGGGGTCCATAGCCAGCAATTCAAATTTCAAATTTTTGTCGCCTTTTAACCGCTCTAAAATACCATTTTGGCATTTTAGAGTCGTTAGGAACAGGACTTGTTTTAGTTTCGTATATATCATTCTATTCTCTACTCCTACTCCATAGCAACGAAACTATTCATTCACACATTATGACGTCCCCCCCTGTGCCTTTATATTAAAATATATATTATATATTATATATATAAGTATATATTTATAATAATAAAGGCATAGGGGTTTCGCCATATACGGTTTGGGGTGGGTAGTGATAGGGGGGTATTCTCGGGGTAGTAGAGGGAGGGGTATTCACCCAACTTACTTATTCATTTTATTGTCGTGATAACAAAATGAATTAAATATGAGGATATATTAAATATGATGATGATGCCAGATGATATAGCCAAGAAAATAAAAAATATTTCTTTGGATGATGCGATTGATGATTTCATTCGTCTCCAAAGCATTGACTTAGAAGAGACCTCTCCATTATCTCGTATTGGATTGAAATTTCTTGATTACTTCTTTTTTGTTGAAAGGTTATCAACCGTCGGTGCAAAAGGTATTTCATTTTTCTCTTTTTTAGAAGATTTTGAAATTCATAGAAAAAAATCGGCATCCATTAATCGCTTGTATGAGCAACTTCGTTATAAACATCCCACTAATTTCACGAAATGTATAAAGGAGATATTTCAATTATATTTCGGGTCAATTAATGCATTTCGTCCAATAGTTGCAATGAACATTTATGAAAGGTATAGACCTAAAAATGTTTTAAATGTATGTAGTGGATGGTCAGGATTTTTGATTGCGGCATCGGCAATAAATGTTCCAAAAATTACTGCTATTGATAGCAATAAAAATTTACTTGAACCTTATACTAATATGATACAAGAACTTAAAAAATATTCATCTTCTGAAATAACATTCATAAATGGAAACGCCCTAACTGTTGATATTTCAAAAGTTGGATACGATTTATTGATTTGCAGTCCCCCTTATTATAATAAAGAAATTTATGCACACATGCCTCCACCTTATAATACAAAAAAAGAATGGAGCGAAAGTTTTTATAAGCCACTGTTTAAAAGAGTTTGGGAACATCTTGAAGTCAATGGTCGAATGGTGATAAATGTTCCGATAGAAATATATGACAAATGTTTAGTCCCGTTGTTTGGAGAAGCAGATGATAAAATTTTACTCCCGAAATATCGGAGAAACAATAAATATCAGGAATTCATCTATATTTGGGTAAAGAGTAATGAAAGACTAATGAATTATTGATAAAACAAAGAACTTATTTGTCTTCTCAATTCCAATAATCGGTTTATAATTTAAAGATAAAATTTCAAAATTGCAACGGGAAATGTTTGATTTCCATAATCGGTAAGCACAGGCTAAACAATTTTTCATTTATATAAATTGAGATAATTTTTTATATAAATCTTGCCCTATTAAATTTATTATTTGCACATTTCCAACAGTATAATTTTTGTAATTTTTCGTTTTTACAATCGCATTTAACATTCTCACAATTTTTAAAAAATTCTTTTTTTGAAATAAGACATTTGCACTCTATACATTTATTAATTTTATTTATCCATTTTGAGAACATTCGTTTTATCATATATTTTTGTGATAGATTTATTACCTTTTCCAATTTACTTCGTTCATTAATTGTTTGGGTTTTCCAATTAAATAATGCTCTTTTTAAACTGTTCTTTTCTATAATATTTATTAAACTTTCCATCATTTTTTTATAATTTTCTATCATTTCTTTTCTTTTTTTCCGTATGTTTCTAATTTCACTTCTCATTTGTTTGCCTATATCGGGCGATACCAATTTATTTTTTGTAATACAATCACAACCTACTAAAAACGCTCGTTTTAACGGGATATAATCAATTTCGTATAAACTTTCTGTATTACAGGTATGACTGCAAACGCAGTATGAAGTTTTTAAATAATCAGAATGTGTTCCATGTCTTGGTTTTTGGTTTTTTCGTATTTTTTCCATTATATCATTAAAATTATTACATTCGTCAATATCAACTAATAGACTTACAAATATTGCGAAGAAATTCGGGTATGAATTTGTCTCTCTTTCTCTTAATGTGGTTCTATTTCCAAAATTTATTTCATTTTGATGCTCTATGATGTATTTTCTCAACTCTATTTGATTATCATTTACTATGTTTATATCAATTATATCAGGGTTCGCTTTCATATGATAAAATATGTAATCAATTATCGTTTTACATTCTTGTTGCATTTTTTTGATAAATTGCTTATATGCATCATCGAATAAAATTTGTATTATACTTGTCATTCTATTCCATAATATGCTTTGAATTATTTTTTTATTTCAATTTTTTAATATTTAAAGTAAGAGCGAGGAATGAGGACTGAGGACTGAGGACTGAGGACCGCTTTTTCGGTTTCTTTATATAAAAGACGGATATTTGTAATTTCTAACTTTCCAAATTTCCATTTATATACCATACTGACTTAAAAACAGGTCCTCAGTCCTCAGGTCCTCATATTGTAGTTATAGATTTATGTATATTTCATTTTTTCTATCTCAATTTTTATATCATATTATGCAATCATAAAATCGTAATATGATTAATATCGGGGTCTTTATATAGTGGCTGACCACTTACCACTGACCACTTGTATTTAGGTCCGGCTATAAAAGTTGGATATTAGGAATATCTAACTTTCCAAATATCCATCCTCCACCATGCGAATTAAAAACAGGTAGTCAGTGGTCAGGTGGTCAGCCTAATCAAATATTGTTTGTTTCTACCAAACAACCAATCATGAAACGCTTCTTGAGTTTTGATATGTTGAATATTTTTGTTTCGCCTTTCATCGTATGTTTTCCCTTCTCAATTCCATCAATTTTTAAGTTAGATATTTTAACCCCAAGTTTTTGCGTGGTGGTATTGTAATTAATGTTATTTTCACAACAAAAAGCATAAAAGTCATCATATATTTCTTTTCCGAGTAGTTCTACAGTGTCTTTATCGGCGTGTACCCTTGTGAAACTTTCCAACCATAATTCAGGTGGTGTGATCGCCAATTCTTTTAAATTTTCTTGGTATTCTGTTTTAGGAATTTCAATCTCTCTGAACTTATCCATATCAGGGATTTCCTTAAAATATTTATAACAAGTTTTGATAACATTCTCGTCTCTTAGTATCTCATGTAATTTATTAAAATACTCCGTATCTCCTTTCTTTTCATCACTACAACGAATTATTAAATTGCGTCTGTCTCCCTTATGCGTATTTATAGGTTCTTGCTTATTTGTGGTAATAATAAACCGATGACAGGACTTTATTTTATATTGATTGACCCCCTTATTATTAATAGTGATTGTAGGGTCGGTAATCAATGCTTTTATTTGCCCTTCGGAGTGTTTAAGTTCTTCCTTATTCAATTCATTTAAATTTACTAAAAATGCATCATTCATTAACCCGTTAAATTGACCCCAAACATCACGGCTAGGCGTGGTGGTTTCTATAACTTTCCCTTGTCCTAACATCAACGCCGTGATTTCCATATAAGTCCCTTTTCCCGACCCTTCGTCGGAAATCAGAGTAGGAGTAATAGACTTTACTTCAGGGTATTGGACCATTTGAGCGTTCCATTTAACAAAATAATCAAACACTGGAATTTCATTATTACATAAAATTTTGTAATGGTTTAAAATCATGTCCAATTCTTTTTGTTTCCATTCAAAAGGCTTTTTAATTTTTTCCTCCATTGCAAAAGGAACCCACATATTAAAAATATTCTTAGGACATAATGACAGATTAGGGTAAATATCAATATCGTCATATTTGCGAATATTATCGTTAAATATAAGCCAACGGTCAATGAAAGATACAGGAGTATTGAAAGCCCCAGCATATCCACATTGCATATGCTCATATGCAATTTTTAATTGTGCTTTTGACATTATGATATTTTTATCAGTGGTTTGTTTAATGAAAAATGACTTGTTGATAATTTTGCAATGTGTTTTTTCAAATTCAGGACAAAGCTGTTTGAATTTTATTTGCCAATCTTCCAAATTTTCGTTTTCATTTGCATCATCGTCATTATTATCTTCGTTGTCATCATCATCATCATCCATTTTTTGACGTGCTTCAATAATGTCATACAAAATGTTTGTTTCGTCATATTCTTTGAATTTAAATTTGATATTCAATCCAGTTTGTAAATGAACAAGGGTATTTACATCATTAATTATTTTATCTTGGTCAAATTTGATACAAGGCGGAATATTCAACCCATCATATTCCACCCCATACTGTCGTGGTGTTAAAATGCCGCAATTTATTAAGTGTTCGGCTACAATATAGACGATGTGATTTTCAATTATTTGAAACCAATAAGAACACACAGAGCATTTTTTTTCATAAAGGTCATCTTTTTTTCCAGCCACTTTCTTAACAAGGGCGGGATTTTCTTTATAAATTTTATTCATAATTTCAACACATTCCTTTTTAAAAGAAGCAATAATAGGGTGTATGGTGGTTTCATTTTTCATTTTCACGGGTGTATATGTTTCGTCGCCTTCTTGAACCCCTTTCGCCCAATTTGCAAACCCTCCACCATATATCATACTATTGAACAACCATTTAATGTTTTCTTTGGATAGTGATGTTTCACCATCTACACTATAATATGCACTGAGCTCTGACACAATTTTATCAAAATTATTCACATAATTTTCAAAAGATGGTAATTCTAGACCAACAGACTTACCCATTTCAATGGCTATGGACGGATGTCCCTTCACCATATCAATATCCATCCAGCCGAGATATTTAAACACGGTATGTTTGACATATTTCGATAAGGGTATTAATGAAATGTTATCATCTGCATAAAATCTTCCGCATTTATATCGTTGATTATGTTTGACTTTAACTTCTCCAGTTTTTCGGACTGTTTTTTCTATAAGATTTTTTACATTGGCTTTAATTTCAGGTCTTGTTTCCAAAAAATCACTTTCATAAATCAATTTTAAAATTTTCCAATCTAATTTTTCAACAAACTCTCCCCTAAAATTGTCGTAATTCGGGAGTTTTGAAAGTTCGATTTTCCATCCATTAACAAAAGGTAGATTTAAAGTCGTTGTCATTTTCTCTAAATAATTCCTATATTATAGTTATAGAAATTATTTTAAATAGTTTTTAAAATATATAAATTAAATAATTTCATTTTTAAAAATCAATTTTTTATCCTAAATTAATTTTTATTATTTTCTTCTGAAAAATCATCTAATAAAATACGACATAATCGTGTCTGCTCTCTTTTGAATGCATAATAGCGTTGAGCTGTTATTTTTTTCAATTCGCGAGACCTTTCAACATTTCTGTGTTGCCAGTTGTAAATATGACTTTTGTTTTGTTTGTATGTAGGCGACATTATATAAATTCGGTAAATTTCTATATATATAAATAATTTATTTTCTAAATCAATTTTTTATATTAATTTCATTCTTCATCTTCATATAACCTTCTAAAAAAATCAATTCCATCACGGCACAGTGGGCATTTTTTATTATCTTGCTTTATTTTCTGCCAACAGGGAAAACAAAGGGTATGATTACACGGTGTTTTTGTTTTTGTTTGCTCTAAACAAACCGGACAGACATCAATTTCTGTATCTTTTTCCATATAATTATGAAAAACCATTTTTTGAAATGTTTTTTTTTGGATTGTCTTTTTTGTGAGAAATTTTCCCTCAAGTTTTGAAAATTTTAAGGTTTCTAAAAATTTTAAAATGACTTTTATGAATTTTTCAATAATTTCTGTTGTGATGTCCATATCTTTATCAAAGTCTTCAAAAATACGATTGTCAGAGAATTGACACATATTAATATAACAATAATTTGATTGAAAATTATCATTCTCATATATATCACGGTCTTGGATACTAAACCGCCAATATCCTTTTCTAATAACATAATCCAACTGACAAGGGATGTCATCAATAATAATATCAATCAAATCCGTGTATTCAAGGATTTCAAGGCATTTAAATAGCCCAGGGTTGTTGTAAATGATTTCAATGTAATTTTCCATTATAAAAATTATTTTTACGATATTATATGTTAGCATTTTTTTAAATCAATTTTTTAAAATCAATTTTTTAAAATTTAAAACTTTTAGAATAAAATAAAATATCTCTAAATAATATATAAAATGAATAAGCAATTAATTTTTGATTTTCTTCATAAAATTCGCCAAAATATAGATGTTCTCATCATGAACCTATCACGAACAGATATCA